>Ga0134128_10003892_pt1 | contig 18299 bp, 11 predicted proteins | sample KB31754_FD_96462 | JGI IMG/M metagenome (GOLD analysis project Ga0134128, IMG submission 96462) | Terrestrial soil microbial communities with excess Nitrogen fertilizer from Kellogg Biological Station, Michigan, USA - KB3-175-4 | ecosystem: Environmental > Terrestrial > Soil > Unclassified ... | reverse complement strand
TCGACAGCGCTCCGGCCCGGTCTCGTCAATAGGCCGATCGGCCTATTGGTGCCGTTCAAGATCTATCGACGAAAGGACACGAGATCGGCACGAACGCATGGACGATAATTCGAATCAATCGAGGAGCTACCCATGACGGTCACGGCCCGGATTCTCTTCAACGGTCTCTGCTTGCTCGGCCTGCCGAGCCTGGGCCTGGGCGCATGTGGATCGTCGGCGGGCAGCGGCGGGGGAGGCGGTGGAACCACGGGGACGGGCGGCAGCGCGTCCAGCTCCGGCGGCAGCTCCGGTGGCAGCTCCGGTGGGATGGTGGGCAGCGGCGGGTCCAGCTCTGGTGGAACTGTCGGCAGCGGCGGGTCCAGCTCTGGTGGGACCGTCGGCAGCGGCGGGTCCAGCTCTGGTGGGACCGTCGGCAGCGGGGGCTCGCCGGGCACGGGAGGGGCGGCGGGCGGAACGAGCAGCGCGGGCTGTGGCTCGACCACGACCACCTCTCCCTGTAGCAAGTCGGGAACGACCTGCTCGCTCGACGTCGGGGGGACCACGCGCGTTTACTACGTGCAGCTCCCGAGCACCTACTCTGCCACCAAGCCGTACCCGGTCGTGTTCCAGTTCCATCCCCGCGGCGGATCGGCCGAACAGGCCTTGACCGAGTATCGGATCAGCGCCGGCTTGCCCGATGCGATCTACGTGACGCCGCAGGGCCTGACGGACTCGAATGGCCAAGCCGGATGGGCCAACACCAGCGGCGTGGACATCGACTTCACGAAGGCGATGCTGAGCAGCGTGCAGAGCACTTACTGCGTCGACAACACGCGAATCTTCTCGGTCGGGTTCAGCTACGGCGGAATGATGTCCTTCGCCGTCGGCTGCGAAATGAGCGACGTGTTTCGTGCCATCGCGCCGATGTCGGGCTCGCTTTACAGCGACTTTGGTTGCAGCGGCACCAAGCATCCGATCGCCATGTGGGGCTCGCACGGTCTGAACGACACCACCGTTCCCATCGCGGACGGTCGCGCCGCCCGCGACAAGATCCTGCAACAGAATCACTGCGGCACGACCACCGTCCCCAACTCCACGGACGCATCATGCGTCGACTATCAAGGGTGCGACGCCGGTTACCCGGTGACCTGGTGCGAGTTCAACGGGACCCACATGCCGCCGAGCTTCGGCACCTCCGCCATCACCGCTTTCTTCAAGTCATTTTAGTCGCCGTCCATCCGACGCCAGTCGAACATCCGAAGAATGCGTCGGTGCCGTGGCGGAGGTCGCTCAGGCCGCGATCGATCGGGTCGTGGGATCACTGAGCTGGCAGGCGCCGCCTCATTCTGGCGCGCGCCTGAATCTCGACCGGTCAGAAGAAGATCGAGTGAAATAGCTTAGTTAACCGTCCGCGGGTGTTGTACCCGCTTGTACCCGCCGCCGTCGGCCGCTTCTCTTTCGACTTCAGCGAGTTGGCGACGGCGATTGACATTCGGCGGGGACACCGCGATCGGACGTCACTCCGGGTCCCTGGGCGTGCCGACTATTTAGACGGGAGCCCGGTCCTGCAGATCGCTGCCGCGGAAATATCCACGGTACCCTTGTTGGTATGCCTAGCCTTGCGCGGCTGAAGCCACTGACCTCGGTGCTCTGGGCCTGTGGGCTGGGCGTCGCGCTGACCACGGCCTGCGGAGGCGGCTCTGGCGGAACGGCGGCGGGCGGGACCGGCGGAAAGGGCGGTTCAGTCGCGGCCGGCACGGGCGGCGCCGCTGGCATGACCGCAGGAGCTGCAGGATCGGCGGTTGGGGGCGCCAGCGGGAAGGGCGGTATGCTCGCCACCGGTTCGGGCAGCGCCGGGCGTGGGTCCGCGGGCGCGGCGGCCGGCGGAAAGTCCGGGGCCGGCGGCTCCGCGGTTGCCGGAGCGGCTGGAACCGGCGGCACCGGCGGCGTGGCGGGAACAGGCGGCGCCGGGGGCGCAGCCGGGGCTGGCGGCGCCTCCACAGGAGTTGTCCTAGACGGATGCGCGGGCTACATCGCCGAACCGATCATTCGTCCGACAGGACAGTATGGCCATCCCAACGGCCTTAGCGCCGCTGGGGATGACACGTGTGTGACGTTCCCGAGCGGAGCCGTGGCTTGCTGGGGCGCTGACGACCAAGGACAGCTCGGCGATTGTTCGACCACGCCGCGCCCGTCACCGGGGATTATCGCCGGGCTACCCGGCACGACAGATCCGTTGCTTTCGATGTCTGCGCATCGGGCTTGCTTCGTGGCGATAACTGGCTCGGCGAGCGGTCCGGTGCTCTGTTGGGGCCCCGGGCCCCCCACCCTCATCGCCGGAATGCCGCCCTCGAACGGCGTGAACGTCGCGGACGACCACGCCTGCGCGTCGACGACCGCAAGCGCCAACCTGTACTGCTGGGGGGATAATACCTACGGCCAGCTCGGGGACGGGACGACCAACTCATCGACCACCGCGGTCGCCGTCGTCGGGTTACCGACCTATATCTGGCAGAACGTGGGCTCCGACGTCACGTGCGGCTGGGATTTCAAGACCAGCTCCTGGTGCTGGGGAAGGAACACGGATGGTCAGCTGGGTGATGGCACGACGACGTCGAAGAGTGTGCCTCTCCAAATTCTCCCCGGACCTGCCATAAACCGCTTCCCGGTGGGGCGGCACATCTTCTGGTACGACAGCACTCCCAATCTCTTCTGCTCAGGGACTGGCGCCTGCGGCGACGGCGGCGGGCCTAGCTCTGTTCGGTTGAAGCCGACCCAGATCGCCCTGTCGAGCTGGGCGAGGTCGAACCCGGCCGGCAGCGATCAGGCGACCTGCCTGATCCTCGGAGACTTTTCGGTCGCGTGCTGGGGATCAAACGGCCACGGTCAGCTCGGCGACGGGACGATGGTCGATCGCTTCACCCCGGCCGCCGTGCTCCTTGCAAGCGGTATCCAAGGCCAGTACATCTATTCCACAACCGACGGTTCCAGTTTCTTCCTGATAACTACGGACTACACCCTGTACGCTTGGGGACGAAACGACCGAGGGCAACTGGGCGACGGCACCACGACCGATCGAAGCACGCCGGTGCCCGTCATCGGCATCGGAGCTTCACTCGTGGTGGCAGCCGGGGCGTCTCACGCATGCGCGATAAACTCCGAACTCGTCGTCCAGTGTTGGGGGGGAAACAGTTCTGGCCAACTCGGGGACGGCACGTTCGTAGATCGACCCACGCCCGTGACCGTCACGTTCTGATCCGGAGCAAATAAGAGTTGAGTGACCCTTGGGAATCGAACCCGCCGAGTGCCTCCCCGCGGGCTCATTCGGTTTTTAAGTGAAAGGACCGTGTCCGCAGAGATCGGCCGGGGTCGGGGACGATGGGGAGTCTCCGAAAGACCGGCAGAGCACGCCGGGTTACTGCACATGTACTGCAACGGGGCTCATCGGCCGGGAGCAGATGGCGAGTTCTGAGACTGATCAGCCCACCGTGCCCCATCGAACACAGCGCCATCGGGCGAACTCGCGCAGTCGGCGAACGCCGGCCACAGAGGCCAGAGGAATCCCGTGGAGGAGCGATCGGGCGGTGACAGCGCGGGGGCGTGGTCTGCGACGGAGGCGGCGGCAAATTCGACGGCGACTGTGCTCTTTTCCTCGACATGGTCGTCGTCCGCGCGCCGACCTGATTGAGCCCGACGGCAAGATCAACGAACTGCACCCGCGGCGCCGAACGTCCTGATAGCCCGGCGTGGCAGGCCAGCGAATCCCGTCGAGAGACGCTCGGGGGGCATAGCGCGGACCCGCACAGCCGCCAGAGCTACGGAGGCCAGGTGAACCTGATCCTCACTCCCACGCCTTTCGCCTTCCACTGGCGGACGTGTCTCATGGCGCCTCGGATCTCGGGCGCGCCCTTGGCGGCGAGCCACAGTCGGTTTCCGTGAAAAGGAATCCCGGCACTAACGAGCGCGCGCGTACCTGCGCCTCCGGCGGGCGGTTGGCATTCCGGGCGCGACACGCTGTGAGGGGGCTGGTGAAGACGTACCCTTTTACCCATGCACCGGCCGATCGGGCGCAGGCTATCAGCGCCGCGCGTTCCGCAATCGAGGGATTGGTGTTGTCTACGACGACAGACCGACCCGCCGCGAGCGCTTCGACGATCAGTCGCTGTTGGCGCCGCTCAGGCCGGCGGTTGTTGCGGAGGCGGTCCTTACTGATCAAGACGTGCGTGTCCCGGAATCGCTGCCCTGCGAACGTCGTCTTTCCGGCCCCTTGAAGACCGATGAGCATCACCAGTTCGGGCCGGATGACCGGCTCCGGCTGACGCGGAATGGTGCTTTCGTCCATGACCTACTCCCAGGTGACCGCGAAGTGCGCGATGAAGTTAACGAAGCTGCTTGAAGAGAGAGGCGCCCGCGCGCCGGCCTGCGCGCACGGGCGTCTCATTGTGAGGACAGGGAGCGGTCATCCGACGCTCCACGTCCGGGTCGCGAAGTTGGCGATGACCGACGGAGTCGCGGTGTCGAAGCCCACGACGTCGAGGATGCCGCCGTCGTCCGGATCGGCGATGCTGAAGCCATTCGACACCATCCCGATCACCACCAGCTTGGCGCCGATTGCCATCTTGTGGCGGTACGCGCGCAGCGCCTGGACCGGGTGGATGTCGCCCGCCCAGGTCTCGCTGTCCGTGTACACGCAGAAGATGTCCACCGGCACCTTGTTCTCGGCCGCCCAGAGCATGGGCAGCGCGCAGTCGGTTCCGCCGAACGGCAGGTCGCTCACCGCCTTGACGACGTGGTCGAGGCGGCTCCGCGGCGAGATCGCGATCGACGAGATACCGCTGCCGATTCCACGCGCCGAGTACATCGAACGGTAGCTGCCGTTCGTGAACGCGACGAATTCGTGGTTCGGCTCGACGGCCGCGGTGATCAGCGCCATGGCGGCGCTTCCCACGCGCGGCGTAATGCCGGGCATGCCTGCGATGAGGCCGCCCGCCATCGAGCCTGACACGTCGAGCGCAAGCAGCGTCCGAGCGAGGGTCGGCTCGATCGCCTTGAACGCCAGGTAGAACGCACCGTCGAGCGCGTCGACGATTCGCCGGCGCGGCTTCCAGATGAGCTTTCCCTTCTCGCCGTGGCCCTTCGCGTACGTGTTCAGAGCCACCAGGACCTGCAGCGGGTGAATACGCGCGGCGCGGAGAGCCTCGGCGCGCTCGAGACGCGATACGACCAGCCGCTCGGCGTCCGAGAAGGCGCCGAGCAGACCGACCTCGGTCATCTTGCCGAGGTTCCGCACGACGGCCGTGAGGCCCATCTCCGGGAGCAGGGCCTCCCAGACTTCGGCGTGCTGCTTCATCTCCGTCGGCACGCACTCGTGCGGCAGGCGGTAGTCACGGATGAGCGAGCAGAGCAGAGCGACGTCCTTCTTTTCGCGCAGGCTCTTCGCCCGCTCGAACGCCCAGATCATCGCCAGCACCTGGTCCGGGTGCGGCGTCTCACCGACGCCCTCCCAGCCCTTCGTCATCCATTGGAAGATCGCCTGCTGGCGATCGTCCTTGGCCACCGGGTGCGCCTTCCGCAGCAGGTCGCGGTGCGACCAGCCGTCGCGGCTCTGGTACTTGACGGCCTGGAGCGCGAGACGGCTCGCCTCCATCTCCGTGTACCAGCGCGCGAACGCCCGCATCGTGCCGCGGCCCCATCCACCGAGCGCCTTGACGTACTCGGCGAAGTGGAAGAGGTGCGTTCCGATGCGCGCCACGCGCGGGAGCCCCGCAAAGGCCGCGCGCCGCGTGTCGACGTCACCCAGCTTCGCGGCGAGCGCGAGCGCAAACAGCGCCGGCTCGTTCTTCGGCGCGCGGCCCTGGTCCGAGAGTGCGACGATGCGTTCGACCGCACGGCGGCCGTCGAGCTGCAGGCAGCGCAGGACCGCCTGCGCATTCTCGCGCGTGAGCTTCCGCTCAGACGCGTAGTAGCTGCCGCCCTCGGCGCCGAGGATCAGAAAGCGATCGAGTCGCGTCCAGTCGTCGACGCCAAACGCGAAGCCGCCGGCGCTGTTCGGAACCTGCGACGTGCCCGGGGTCGGCGCCGACTGGGGCGTCTTGTTCTTGTTGAACCACTTGCTGAGGTACGTCATGGCTATTCTCTCCTTCTTGTTACGGTCCGCGGAAGTGCGGACGAATTAGTGGCGGACAAGGGTTGCGACTGGGCGCCATCCCGCTTGGGGATTGGAGCCCACCAAGGCTCCTGGCTGGTTGAGGTGGTAACCCAATCACTTCGGTCCGCCGAAGTGCTGCTGTGGAGACGACGGGGACTCGAACCCCGCGACCTCTCGCGTTTCAGGCGATAACCGTCAACCGGCGGCTCGCCTCGCGGGCGAACGAAAGTTGGCGACGGCGTGTGTAGCGCTCCGCCACTGAGCTACGTCCCCATGGAGAAGAAATGTGGAGGCGCTGGGATTCGAACCCAGGACGCGATAACCATCGACCTTCGGTCCGCGTGTGAACGCAGACGAGGTGGCGGCGACGGACCTGCTTTCCCAACTGAGCTACGCCCCCGAATCGGAGGAGACGCCGGGGATTCGAACCCCGATGACCGTGAGGTCTTGCCGATAACCGTCGGTGCGCGGCTCGACGAACGAGCGAGGAATACCGACGTAGCGTCTCCAGAAGTGTCGTGGCCCCGGCGGGATTCGAACCCACACCGTCTCGCTTAGGACGCGAGTGTCCGTCCAGTCGGACCGCGGGGCCGTGGACCCGAGGGGACTTGCACCCCTGATCTCCGCCTTGCGAGAGCGGCGGACATCAAGACGAGAACCCTTGGAGGGTTCTCCTGCTCTCCCGCGACGGCTTCGGCGAGCAAAGCTCGCCTGCGCCAACGCGCTCGTTGAGCTACGGGCCCGGAGCGTCCCCGGCCGGATTCGAACCGGCAATCTCCGCCTTCGGAGGGCGGCGCTCGTCCACTCGAGCCTCGGGGACAGGACCGGCAACGCGGGCGCGTCGCCGGTGTGGTCAGTTGTCCAAGGAGACGTTCCAGTACGGACGCCATTCCTCGGGGACATGCCGGCGATCCATTCGGACCGTGACCACCGGCAGGTAGCGCGGCTTGCTCGGACGCGTGCGCAGGCGCATGCCTGCCTGCTCTGGCGTCCGGTTTGCCTTGGCATGGTTGCACGGCACGCAGCAGGCCACGATGTTCTCCCACGTCGTTCGTCCGGCGGCCGCGCGCGGGATGACGTGGTCGAACGTCAGGTCCTCGGTGTCCATGCGCTTGCCGCAGTACTGGCAGGCGAAGCCATCGCGCGTGTAGATGTTCACGCGCGAGAACCGGATGGCCTGACGATCGCGTCGGAACCGGCGCAACACGCGCACCACGGCCGGCATCGGCAGCTCGCGCGTCACGCCCTTGATCGTGCGGTCCCGGCTGTACTCGATCACTTCGACCTTGCCGAGGAACAGGTCCGTGATCGCGCGGGTCCACGGTTCGACCCGCAGCGGCTGCCAGTCGGCATCGAGGAACAATACAATCGTCATGGCTCACCTCCTTTCTGTTTGCTGGTTGTTCGTACCTGGAGAGGGATTCGAACCCTCACTGGGTGCGTTCTGAACGCACTGCCTCTGCCGAGTTGGGCTACCCAGGCGTACTGTCGTCTTCGTGCGATCGGAGGGATTCGAACCCTCACGCCCCGTCGGGGCACAGGCTCTCAACCTGCCGCGTATGCCGTTCCGCCACGATCGCGTGAGCGCTCCGGGACTCGAACCCGGAAAGGGAGCGAGGCTTGAGCTCGCCGCGTATGCCAGTTCCGCCAAGCGCTCTCATCCTGGCGTCGGGGATCGAACCCGATCCGTCCGCTTATAAAGCGGCCGCTCACACCAGCGAGCCTCGCCAGGTCTTCGCGCCCCCGACGGGAATCGAACCCGCCTGACCCGGTAGACAGCCGGGCAGCCTCACCAGATGCTTACGGGAGCAGGGATCTCGCGGTGCGAGCGGGGGGAGTTGCACCCGCGTCTCCGGCATGTCGGGCCGGCGTTCTTCTGTTGAACCATGCTCGCGTCTGGTACCCCCGAGAGGATTCGAACCTCCAATCTCCGCGTTCGTAGCGCGGCGTCCGTCCAGTCGGACTGCGGGGGCATGTGCGCCCGGCAGGACTCGAACCTGCGCGGGATCGCTTAGAAGGCGATCTGTCCATCCAGCGGACTCGGGCGCGTACCCGTGGGCGGTGCTGCCCCGCCATCTCCACCTTGAAAGAGTGGCGACCTCGCTGTTAGTCGACACGGGCGCGGCGTCCCCACAGGGATTCGAACCCTGGTCTCCGCCTTGAGGGGGCGGCGGCCTTGGCCAGCTAGCCGATGGGGACAGTCGTGGGCACCAGGGGCAGGATTCGAACCTGCGGTGGGGCGCTTAACAGGCGCCTGCGTTGCCGCTTCGCCACCCTGGTATCTGAGCCTCTCGACCGACTCGAACGGTCCTCTCCCGGGTACGGGCCGGGCACGTCGCCATCTACGCTTGAGAGGCAGTGCACGGCGGCCGTCCTACTAGACGGCCGCCGACTTGCAGACGTGCGACACGCGGTCTGCCGGCGCGCTTTGCTCTCGCAACCGATTTAGGAGGAGGTACCCCGTCTTGCGACGTGGGGCCGGATGCGCGAGATCGCCCCCGTTGCAGGGGTCGGAATCGAACCGACGGGGGCCGGCTTATGAGGCCGGCTTGGGTGCCAGCACCCGCCCTGCAGAAGAACCACTTTGAGCACGCGGCGGGAATCGAACCCGCCTCGCCGGCTTGGAAGGCCGGCGCCTCATGCCGATCGGCGACGCGTGCGTTGTGAGCGCCCAGCGGGAGTTGAACCCGCTCCTCCGAACTGGCAAGCCGGCGTGCAGCCTGGAACACCTTGGGCGCGAGACCACGAGAGTCGAGGGCGGGACTCGAACCCGCGCGTGCACCGGGTTGCAGCCGGTGGCCTTACCATCTTGGCGACGTCGACAGGAGAGCGGACCACCCCGGGTGGTGGCTCACCACCGCTCACCCCGGACTGGCCCACTCGGAGGAGACGGAGAGAGTCGAACTCTCGGAGCGCGTGCGCTCGCCGGCGTAGCGGGCCGGTGTGCCGAACCGACAGGCACCTCGTCTCCGGACAACGTGTTGAGGAGAGCGGAGGAATCGAACCCCTGACCCGAAGGTCACGCTGGTTTTCGGGACCAGTTCCCCACCATGAGGCGCGCTCTCCGATTAGCGTGTTATTGCGGGCGGCCGAGGAATCGAACCTCGCTGGCCGGTTTTGGAGACCAGCCCGATCCCAGATCGCGACCCAGTGTCTGAGCGGCAGGACTCGAACCTGCGTAGACCTGCTCCCAAGGCAGGTGGGCAACCGCTACCCCACGCCCAGGTATTGGGTGACCGGCCGGTTTCGATCCGGCACCGCCGCGTTCACAGCGCGGCATGCAGAGCCACTACACCACGGCCACCATGGTCAGGTAGAGGCGGGGGGACTTGCACCCTCGTCGCGCGCTTATCGTGCGCGTGCTCTGCTCTTGAGCTACGCCTCTAGGTTGGGCGCGCGGCCTGGAGTCGAACCTGGCGACTTCCGGATCCAACGATAACCCTCTTCAATCGGCCCTCACGGAGAGGGCGAGGTTGGCGAGGAGGGATCAATCCGGTGCTCTCCACTGAGCTACGCGCGCACAATCGTATCGGTCAGGATGGCTGGACCTGCCCCAGCGGCCTCCGGTTCCCGAAACCGGCGCTCATCTACCCGAGCTCCACCCTGAGTCGGGGCACACAGCGTGACAGGCTGGTAACCGTCTCCAAACGGTCCGAGATCGGACAATAAGGCGAAGACGGGCATGTGCACCCGTTGGTGCCCTCGTCTGGAATCGAACCAGCATCTCCTGCGCTTCAGGCAGGCGCCATCACCAGATCGGCTACGAGGACAGTGTTGTGGCCGGGGTGGTGCCCGGCCACGGGCATCGTCAACTATTCGGTTGTCAGAGAGCACGTTCGGTGCGCAACGAAGTCGTTCGGGGACGAGGAGTCGAACCTCGACGAACAGGGTCAAAACCTGTCGGCCTGCCGTTAGCCGATCCCCGAGCTGTGGCGTTCCGGGACGAGGATTCGAACCTCGACAACTGCGTTCAGAGCGCAGTGGCCTGCCGTTAGCCGATCCCGGATCGCGTGGGTCAGCGGGGAGTCGAACCCCGTTCGCTCGGTTAAGAGCCGAGTGCTTCGCCATCAAAGCTTCTGACCCCCACGTTCGGTTGTCTCGGGAACCCGCAACGGGTTCCCGAACCCTCCCGCGCGATGGCTCCGACGAGCAAAGCTCGCCTTCGCCGACGCGATTGTTGCCGCCGGTCGGACTCGAACCGACTCACGCCGGCTTAAAAGGCCGGTACCCGACCAGCTGGGTGACGGCGGCACATGTATGCCGTCGCCTCGTTTGTGAATGTGGGAGCGGCAGGACTCGAACCTGCGATGGGCGCTGGGCCCAAACTGGTTTACAGCCAGTCTCCTTTGCCGCTCGGATGCACGCTCCCCCGACGATGAGCCGCAATAACTTCCCGGTTTCATGATCGACCTCCAGAAATGAAAAAAGCCGCCGTGGTTTCCCAGGGCGGCTTCACATCGAACTATCGACTAGTTCGCGTTTAGCTGCCCCTCCAATTGCTCGGCTCGAGACCCTGGGACGAATACCTCTTCGAGATCGAGCATTCGACTGTCCACAAGGTGCCTTTGCCGCAATCCGGCTCGTGATGTTGACCGCCGAACAGACGATCGCAATCGGCCGAAAATACGGCGCGCATCGCTATCGGTTCGTTGTGGAGCACGATCAACATGATTTTGTGAAGGTGAACTCGCGCTTCGAAGTCGTCAAGATCTTTTTCTCAACACGCGGTGGAGGCTAGGAATTTCTCGTCCAAGGGTGCTCCAGCCACCTCTCGGCCAGCTGGCGAAGGGGAAGAAACCCGACGATCGGCTGTTCGGTGAGGTGAACCGCCATTGGGTGTTGCGGTCGGTGAAGCGGTGCTGCGCGGCGGCTGGTGTACCGATCGTGACGCCGCACGGACTCCGCGGCACGCACGCGAAGGTGGCGCGCGAGGCCGGTGTAAGCGGCGTGTTGTTGGCGGCGGCGATGGGACACGAGAGCGAGACAACAACGACAGAGCACTACGCTGGCCCGGACGCCGTCCAGTAGGGTGCGATCGAGCGGGTCAGCGCGGCGCTGAGTTGACCTGGTGCGCGCGCGAGTTGTACCCGCTTTGTACCCACTCCCGATCCGCGACGCAGGTCGCTATCACAGACCGTCTAAGTATCGAGAATCAGTGCGGTCGAGAAGACTTGAACTTCCACACCCTTGCGGGTACCAGAACCTGAATCTGGCGCGTCTACCAGTTCCGCCACGACCGCTTTTTTCGGAGCGCGAAACCTAGCACCAGTGGCGGCGCCCACGCCAGCGTAATTCAGCCTCGCGACACCGACAGGCCGGCGTAGGCCTGGGCGACCGGCATCAGCTCGAGGGTGTTGACGTTGACCCGCGGGGGGAGAGTGGTCACCCAGTGGACGGTCTCGGCGACGTCGTCGGCGGTCAGCGGCTCCACCCCTTCGTAGACCTTGGCGGCGCGCGCGTCGTCGCCGTGGAAGCGGATGTTCGAGAACTCGGTGCCGCCGGCCATGCCCGGGGCGATGAGGGTGACGCGCACCTTGGTCCCCGAGAGGTCCGAGCGGAGGTTGAGCGAGAACTGCTCGACGAAGGCCTTGGTCGCGCCGTAGACGTTGGCGCCAGGGTAGGGCCAGCGGCCGGCGGTCGAGCCGATGTTGACGACGTGGCCCCGGTTGCGGGCGACCATCCCGGGGAGGACGGCGCGGGTCATCGCCAGCAGGCCCTTGACGTTGGTGTCGACCATTTCGTTCCAGTCGTCGAGCGACGCCCGCTGGGCCGGCTCGAGCCCCCGCGCGAGGCCGGCGTTGTTGGCCAGGACGTCGATGGCGGCGAGCTCGGGCGGCAGCCCAGCGATCGCCTGCGCGACGGCCACCTGATCGCGGACGTCGAGCGCCAGCGCCTGGCCGACCGCGGCGCCGAGCTCGCGCTCGAGGGCGGCCAGGCGCTCGGTGCGCCGGCCGGTGACGATCAGCCGGTGCCCTTCGTGGGCGAAGCGGCGCGCGATGGCGGCGCCGAACCCCGAGGTGGCGCCGGTGACGAGGACGAGCATGCCCGGAAGATAGCGCCTAATACGGCGGTGGTCCGTAGAGCGATTCGCGGAATTCAGCGTAGCCGAACGAGCTGGCGGTGAACTTGGCGACCAGCGCGCCCGCGGGGCTGATCTCGTGGATCTGCCCGGAGGTCGAGAAGGTCACCAGGAAGTTGCCGTTCGGGAGCCGCTGGATGTCGCCGAGGACGTTGCTGGTGGCGCCGCTCGCCGTGTAGCTCAGGATCTTGCTGGCGGTCATGTTCGTCGCGTCGAGCGTGTAGCCCCAGGCCTCGTTGGCGCCGTTGTTGAAGAAGAGGAACGTCCCGTCGGGGAGCAGCTGGTGCCCGTGGTTGACCGACCAGGCCGGCACGCCGGCGAAGAACTTGGTCGGGTCCTTGGGGTTGCTGCCGCCGAACTGCCAGACGAGCTGCCCCGCGCGAGAGAGCTTCACGTAGAGGTTCGGGTTGCGATCGCCGACGGTGTAGCTGTCGTCGGTCGCGTAGTAATGGATGGAGTTCGTGTGGAAGGTGGTCGAGGTGTAGACGGTCCCCATGTCGGCGACGACGGTGGTGAGCTGGCCCGTGGCGTCGGCGCGCTCGACCAGCGAGCAGGGGGCGTCGGTCCCCGACTTGTTCCAGAGCAGCGTCGCGAAGCCGCCGGGGATCGGCGTCAGGTCGTGGTGCGAGGTGGTGAGGCCCGGCAACGTGGTGCTGCCCGTGCCGTCCATCGCCACCGTCTCGATCTTCCCCACGTTCGTGTTCTGAACGTTGAGCGCCATCATGTACATGTGCGTGCCGTCCCAGGTCAGGTGGGAGCGGCTGGGCATCGACGGGCCCGTGGCGTTCCAGACCACGACCCCGTCCGGATCGATGATGAAGGTGGTGTTCCCCGACAGCCCCGTGCTGGTGACGATGAACCCGCGATCGTGCGCGGAGGCGTTCATGATCGTCGGTGTCACCTTGGGCACCGTCCCGGTGAGGGCGCCGGTCATGATCGGGTAGTCGCTGCTGGTGCAGGAGCCGGCTGCGCTGGTGGCGACGATCTTGTAGACGTAGCTGCTGCTCGGCTTCATCCCGAGCAGCGTCGTGCTGTATCCCGCCTGCGTCAGGTCGACCGGAGCCACCATCGTCGTCCCGCCCGCCGCGGGACCGAAATCGATCTCCGCCTTGGTGAGGTCCGCCAGGGTCGTCGACCAGGTCACCGTCGCCACCGTCGGGATGGCGGCGCTGAACGAGGACGTCGCCGTGACGGCGCAGGAGGTCGCGCTGCCGCCCGACCCCGTCGTTCCGCCCGCGCCGGTCCCCCCCGACCCCGTTGTTCCGCCCGTGCTGCCGCTGCCACCCGCCTGGCCGGCCGCGCCGCCGGCGGCGCGGGTACCGCCGGAACCTACGCTGCCGCCGGAAGCCGTCGTTCCACCCGAACCGGCGCCACCGGTGCCCCCGCTCGCACCGCCCGTTTCCATGGGGTCGACGGGAGACTGCGCGCAGCCGAGCGCGAGGAGCGCCAGCCCGATCCCAGTCCGGAGGAGCCGCATGCTCTCTGTTCAGTGACGCCCGATCGGCGACTCGGACCAAAAAATCGGCGCCTGGCGGCCGATTGTGAGTCGATTTCCGGACTCCGAACAGGCAACGGGCGCCCAGCGTGGGGCGCCCGTACCTGGAGGTGAGGACCCTTTGAGGGGTCCGGATCTAGAAGTGCGAACAGGTCGCCAGGTAGCAGCTCTGGTCGCCACCCGACTCCTGGTAGCATCGATCGAGCGCGTCGTCCTCGACGTAGCCCATGTTGGCCAAGCCAAACCCGGCGAACGTCTGCTCGGTGACAGGGTACTGATCGCCGTACGAGTCTTCGGCGGTGCAGCTGACGGTATGGGTCAGGTTCCAGTCCCAGTAATAGATGGGCCGCGCGAACTCGGGGTGCTCCCAGTGGCGCCAGGGGCGCTCGCCGCGACGCACGACGGTCGGGCGCAGTACGCGGACCGGATGCTGACGGACCATCGCACCATGCGGGTGAGCGCCTGGCGGGTGCGGCTGGAATCTCGGCGGCGCCGGGCGTGGCGCCATCTGGCGCTGCTCGTGCCACTCGTTCCCTTGATGTCCTTCGTGTCCTTCGTGTCCTTCGTGGCCGTCGTGTCCTTCATGTCCTTCGTGGCCTTCGTTCCCTTGATGTCCTTCATGTCCTTCGTGGTGCTCGCCGCGCTGCTCGGCGCGCGCGACGGTGGAGGAGTTGAGCCAGGCGAACGACAGCACGAGCGCGAATGGGGCGCAGAGCTTGGTGGCGAGCTTCATGGCGGTTCTCCGGGTGTGGGACAGCGTGGAAGATCGGGACCGTGCGATTGTAATCATCGTACGGAAAAAAGACCCCTCTCGAGGATCCCGGTTATGCGGGCCGCACCCGATGGCGCGCGATCGCGCCGCGCGCCGTCAGCCGGGGCTCGCGGGGTCTCAACGATCGTCGTCGTCGGTGGCTTCCTCGCCACCGCGTTCGAGCGCGCGGTAGAGCGTGCGCCGATCGATCCCCAATTTTTCGGCTGCTTTCTTCTTGTTGCCCGCGCACTCGGCGAGGACCAATTGGATGTAGCGGCGCTCGAGCTCGCCCAGGGTAGGGCGATCGGCGATGATCCCGCCGTCGGCGACGCTGACACCGCCGGGAACGCCGAGCGCCGCGCTGCCGCCCACCTCGGGCGGCAGGTCCGAGGGGAGCACCACGTTCCCCTTGGCGACGGCGACGGCGCGCTCGATGGCGTTCTCGAGCTCGCGCACGTTGCCCGGCCAGCCGTAGGCGGTGAGGAGGCGCAGCGCCTCGGGCGACATCGCGGCCGCCTCGCGCCGCTCGCGGCGGGCGGTCTTGTTGAGGAAGTGCGCCACCAGGCTGGGGATGTCCTCAGGCCGGTCGCGCAGGGGCGGCAGGTGGACGGTGACCACGTTGATGCGGAAGTAGAGGTCCTCGCGAAAACGCCCCGCCTTCACCTCTTCGTCGAGGTTCTTGTTGGTCGCACAGACGAGGCGGACGTCGACCCGGATCGATTCGCTGCCTCCGACGGGGCGCACCTCGCCGTCCTGCAGCGTGCGCAAGAGCTGGGCCTGCATCTTGGGGCCCATGTCGCCGATCTCGTCGAGGAACAAAGTCCCGCCGTGGGCCGCCTCGAACAGGCCCCGCTTGGCGCCCACCGCGCCGGTGAAGGCGCCGCGCGCGTGGCCGAACAGCTCGGACTCGAGCAGCGACTCGGTCAGCGCCGTGCAGTTGACCGGCAGGAACGGCGCGGCGGCGCGCGGCGAGTGCGTGTGGATCGAGCGCGCGACCAGCTCCTTGCCCGTCCCCGACTCGCCCTCGACGAGCACCGTGGCGGTCGAGGCGGCGACGCGCGCCACCAGCTTGTAGACGTCGAGCATGACCGCGCTCTTGCCCACGATGTCCTGCAGCTGGGGGGGCTTTCCCTCGCTGGGGGTGCTCTTCTGCTCGGCGATGAGGCGCCGCCGCTCGAGCGCGCGCGCCACGGTCAGGCGCAGCTCCTCGATGTTGAACGGCTTGGAGACGTAGTCGTAAGCGCCGCGCTGGATGGCCTCCATCGCGCCCGAGACGTCGCCGAAGGCCGTAATGAGGATGACCGGCGTTCCGGGCGCCTTGGCGGTGAAGGCGGCCAGGACGTCGAGCCCGCCCGAGCGCTCCATCCGCACGTCGGAGACGACCAGGTCGTAGCGGCCGTCGCCGGCCTGGGCGCGCTCGATGGCCACGGCGCCGTCGTCGACCGCTTCAACTTCGTAGCCTTCGCCGCGGAGGATCTCGGACAAGAGATCGCGCGCGACGCGATCGTCCTCGGCGACCAGCACGCGCGTCGTCGCCGCGGTCACGCGCGACCTCCCGCGGTCCGCAGGCGAATCTCACCCGTGTTGCCGGTGGAGGCAGGCGGGGGTCCCTGCATCGGCAGGCGGAGGGTGAAGGTCGAGCCTTCGCCGGAGACGCTCTCGACCGAGATGGCGCCTCCCAGCGCGGCCGTCAGCTGCCGGCAGATGGCCAGGCCCAGGCCGGTTCCCTTGCCGCGCCCCTTGGTCGTGTAGAACGGCTCGAAGATGCGGCGCAGATCGTCGGGGGGGATGCCGTGCCCGGTGTCGCTCACGGTGATGAGGACGTCGTCGCCGATCGGGCGGGCGGCGATCTCGATGCGCCCGTTCTTGTCGACGGCGTCGAGCGCGTTGGAGACGAGGTTCACCACGATCTGCCGCAAGAGGCCGGGGTCGGTCACCAGCTCGCCGAGCGTCGGGTCGACGCGCGAGCTGACCGCGACGCGCTTGTCGGGCGCCACGCCCTGGACCAGCTCCACCGCCTCCTCCAGCAGCTTGGGGAGCGCGGTCGGACGGCGCTCGGGCTCGAGCGGGCGGGTCGAGTCGAGGTAGTCGCGCACGATCTTGCTGATGCGTTCGATCTCGCGCGCCGAGACGTCGAGCCGCTCGCGCAGCGCCGCCGGCAGATCGCGCTGCAGGAGCGCCAGCTGGATGTGCCCCGAGACCGACGAGAGCGGCGTGCCGATCTCGTGCGCCAGCTGCGCGGCCAGCTGGCCCAGCGTCGCCAGCCGGACCTTCGAAGCGTTGTCGAGCCGCATGTCGTTGAGCAGGCGGTTGAGCTGTCCGAGCGCCACGTTCTTCTCCGACAGATCGTGGGTGGCGCGTTCGATCTCCGCGCCGAGGCGCTGATTAAAAGCGCGGATCTGGGCGTCCGCTTGCGACAGTCGTTCGAGCATCCGGTTGAATCCCTCCGACAGGCGTCCCACTTCGTCCAGCGTCTCGACGGGAATGCGGCGCGACAGATCGCCCTCCTCGACGTCGCGCATCGCCGCCGCCAGCACCTCGAACGGCTTGCCGATCACCCGCTGCGTGATGAGCCCCGAGACCAGCGTCAAGCCGATCACGAACACCACGGCGAAGATGATCGAGATCTGCTCCTCGGTCTTGAGCATCGTTTCGACCGGGCCCAGCGTCCAGCGCATGTCGAGCGTCGCCTTCCACGGCCCCTGCAGGTCGACCGCCAGCTCGATTGGCTCCTCCTGCGACTCGCCGGCGGCGGTCTGGCGGGTGAAGCCGAGCGGCTGGCGCGCGAACGGCGCGAACCGGGTGATCTCCGGGCGATCCCCGCGCGGCGCGACGATGCGGCTCGAGGGGGTGCTCGCCTCGCGGTAGACGTAGAGGTCGAGCCGCACGATCTTGGTGTGCCGGTTGAGGTAGCCGAGCAGCTTCTCCTCCAGCGCCCGATCGTCGGCGTCGGGCGGCAGGCTCTTCAGATCGTCGGCGATGTCGTGCGCCAGCTCCTGGGCGCTCGTCTGGGAGTCCTTGATGATCCGGTTGCGGGTGAGGAACATGCGTCCCCACGACGCCACGCCCACGGTGACCGCCACGCTGACGGCGATCAGCCAGATTTTGGTCCGGATTGTCACCTGACGCCGAATTTACCGCGAATCGCGCGCGTCAGCCGCGTCGCCTTCCAGCTTGGCCAGTGATCCGGCGATGACGAAGACGGCGCGCGCCACGCGCTTCCAGATTACGCCGTTTCGTTGCTTTCGGGGGGAGGGCGTCGGGATAAGGTAGGCGCGACATGAGCGGATCCGGTCCTGTTGGCGCGCCCGAGGCGTTTCTGTTCGATCTCGACGGGACGCTGGTCGACAGCGAACGCGAGAACGTCGAGTCGGTGGTGCTGGCGCTGCGGCGCTACGGCGCGGAGATGACCGACGAGGAGCGCGGCTTCGTCATCGGCCACTCCTGGAACGGGATTTACAAGATGCTCGCCCGCAACCACGCGTTGGCGGTGCCGATGCGCGAGCTCATCGACGCGGCGGTCGCCGAGAAGGACACGCTCCTCGCCAAGACGGGCCACCGGGCGCTGCCGGGCGCCGTGGCGCTGGTGCGGCGGCTGGCGCGGCACGCCAAGCTGGCCGTCGTCTCGGGCGCCAGCGGCCAGGAGGTGCGCGACGCCCTCGCCGGCATCGGCGTGCGCGACCTTTTTCCGGTCATCGTCGCGGCCGAGGATTACGCGCACGGCAAGCCGTCGCCTGAACCCTACCTCGAGGGCCTGGCCCGCCTCGGCGTCGGCGCGGGGCGGGCCATCGTCTTCGAGGATGCGACGCCGGGCATCTTGGCGGCGCGCGCCGCGGGGCTGAAGGTG
>Ga0134128_10003891_pt1 | contig 18301 bp, 14 predicted proteins | sample KB31754_FD_96462 | JGI IMG/M metagenome (GOLD analysis project Ga0134128, IMG submission 96462) | Terrestrial soil microbial communities with excess Nitrogen fertilizer from Kellogg Biological Station, Michigan, USA - KB3-175-4 | ecosystem: Environmental > Terrestrial > Soil > Unclassified ... | reverse complement strand
TCCGGAGGTGCCGGCGGTGCTGCGTGGAGATCCGGGGCGAATCCGGCAGGTTTTACTCAACCTTTTGACTAACGCAATCAAATTCACCGAGAGCGGCGAGGTCGTACTGAGCGCATCGCTTGCGGAAGCCGACGACTCATATGCAAGTGTTCGTTTTGAAGTGCGCGATACGGGAATCGGAATTCCACAGTCCGGAACGCTGCAGATATTCGAGCCATTCATTCAGGCTGATGGATCTGCAACACGTAAACATGGTGGCACAGGGCTTGGTCTGTCGATATCCAAGCGCCTGGTTGAACTGATGGGCGGACAGATTGGCGTGGAGAGCGTCGAAGGCGAAGGATCGACGTTCTGGTTTGTCATGCCCCTTGAAAAACCGGCGAAGCGTGCCACGATCACGCCGACGCGGAAAGTTTTTCAGAATGTAAAACTTCTGATTGTCGATGGACCCAACGAGTCCGCCAAAATCGTGCATAAATATGTTTCGTCGTGGGGCATCCGCTGTGACATCGCCGCAACCGGCGAAGATGCGGTGCATATGATGCGACAAGAAGCTGCTGCCGGCGTGCCCTACGATCTTGCCGTTATCGATTTCCAACTGACTTATAGCGATGCACTGGCTCTAGCGCAAAGCATCTCTCGATACAACGATTTGTCTTGTACCAAACTGGTCCTCACTAGCTGTTTCGACGACATACGGTTGGCTCAGGATGCATTGCACAGCGGCTTTTCCGCTGTACTCGTCAAGCCGGTGCGCCAGATGCGTCTATACGACTGTCTCGTCAATCTGCTTACCCAAGCCGAACCCATCGGCGAGCCGGACCTCACCGATGAATCCGCCGAACTCAAGGGCACTCCGACCATCACTAATGGCACACATTCGCATGGGGGCGGCGGCCGCCAGTCCGCTGGGACGGAAACTGTTGGTACCGCCAGCCTTCAGCCGGCTGATCTTGGAACGCCCGGTTCTTCCAGCCGGCATCTCAACCCACAACACAAAGGCATGGACACTCCTCTCATCCTCGTTGTCGAAGACAACCCAGTCAACCAAAAAGTCGTGATGCTCCAACTTAGCGAACTCGGCTATCGCGCACACGCAGTCGCCAATGGCCGCGAATGTTTGGAAGCACTGGCGCGCACGCACTACTTCCTCATTCTCATGGACTGTCAAATGCCGGAGATGGACGGATTCGCCGCTACCGCCGCCATCCGCGACAAAGAAACATTGACCGGCGGACACATCCCGATTGTGGCTCTCACCGCGCACGCGATGATCGAAGACAAATACAAATGCCTTAACGCCGGGATGGACGATTACATCAGTAAACCGGTGAAACCCAAAGCCCTCAAAGAAATACTGGACCGCTACATGGGACACAATGAAGAGATGCCACCACCGAGCGCGATGGAACCACGGGCAAAACCAGCACCACCTCAATCGACAAAGCCACCAATCGATATGCTCTCTCTCAGACAAAGCTTCGGCGCGGATTCAGCGAGCGAACTGGTATCGACGTTCCTCGGTTCCACAAAGTTCATGATCGACGAAATCGCCCATGCAATCACAACACGCAACGTCAATCAAATCGAAGAAGCAGCGCGCGAGCTCGTTCGGTCGTCCGCCAATATGACCGCTTCCGAGCTATCATCCATCGGCAGCGATCTCGAAAAGGCAAGCCTCGACAAAAACTGGAACGCCGTGGACACCAGCTACCGCGCCCTCCGCTCCGCCTTCGACCGCCTGACGGAGTTCGTCGCTTCATCGTAGCGGCGGGCGTAAGCCCCCGGCGCTACGAATGGTACCGACGCCGGCGACCGGATCGGCGCCTGGGAACGGTGAATAGGCAGTCGCCGCTCGCTATAAAAACTTGCGTCTGATGCAAATTTTCCCGTGACATCCCTGAAGAGGGCTATGTTCATACGTGTTGGAGTTGCTGAGAGATAATTTGCACGTGACGCAAGTTTTTATAGTGGGCGCGTAGCCTCCTTCCGCCCTCTCTACAGTATTAACCCCAGTATTCCCGACTGCATTTTCCGGGCGAAACTGGGCTGCTGGGTTTGTACATTAGAGGCATAACCGAGCGCACAAATGCAGGCGAGCCGCCTGCGTTCCTCTAAAAGCGGGCTACCGCCCGCCGCTACGTTCCTTAACTATGGCGACGGTACAAGACGTTGGTGAAAAACATGAAATCGAAATATTTAGGCGCACTTCTACTTGCGGGCTCTTTAATGATGGCGCCGGCCGCGCAGGCTGCCGGGCTTCTTTTAATAGACCCCGTGGGCGGAGTGCCCGTGGGTCCAGGCATTGTGCCGATTATTCCGGGGCACCCGATCCATCCGCTGCCGGGACACCCCACACCGCCGCCCGGTCGCATCCTCCTCAAGGGCGGCGTTAGTTTTGGTTTGCACATGCAATCCGCTGACGTCAAGGTCGACATCACCGATCAGGTGGCGCGAACATACATCACGCAAACGTTCGTCAATGATACCGACCGCAACCTCGCAGGAACCTACCTCTTCCCTTTGCCGGATGACACCACATTCAGTTCTTTCTCTCTGCACATTGACGGCAGACCGGTAGAGGGCAAGATTCTCGAAGCGCAAGAAGCTCGCCAGCAATATGAACAAATCGTGCGCAGCATGGTAGACCCGGGATTGCTCGAATATGCCGACTACAAAACCGTCCGCGCACGCATCTTCCCGATTCCCGCGCACGGCACCAAGAAGGTCGAGCTTGAATACACGCAAGTGCTCAAAGCGGAAAACGGCATGCTCAAATATCGCTTTCCACTGAAGAGCGAAAATGATACCGCACCATCCGACGAGCTGAAGGTTAGCGTCAAGCTCTCCAGCAAACAAGGACTGCGCACCATCTGGTCGCCGAGCCATACAATCGCGATGAACAAAACAGATGATCATACCGCCAAGGTTGCTTACCTCGAAAAGGAAACGGTGCCCGACAAGGACTTTCTCTTGTATTACAGCGTCTCCGACAAGGACATGGCTGCGAACCTATTAACGCACAAAACCACAGGCGAAGACGGCTACTACATGCTAACCGTGACTCCGCCGGTAGAAGCCAAGCAAGTGATAAATAAAGACATCGTCCTTGTTGCCGACACATCGGGATCGATGGCCGGCGAGCGCATGGATGAGAATAAGAAAGCGTTGCGTTTCCTCGTCAACGCTCTCAATGCCGGCGATCGCTTTAACATCGTTCAATTCAATACCGATGTCGAGCAATTCAAAGACGGGTTGGTGACGGCCACGCCGGCAAATAAGAAAGCCGCGCTCGGCTTCATCGACGACCTCGAAGCACATGGTGGCACCAACATGGGCGATGCGCTGCGCAATGCCGTGACCATGCTCGGCACCACTGGCGACCGCCCCGGCTATCTCGTGCTGATGACCGACGGCGAACCAACCGTCGGCGACACGTCGCAGCAAAGCATTCTCAAAATTGCCGACAGCAAACGCGATATTCGCGTCTTTGACTTCGGCGTGGGCTACGACGTCAACACGCGCCTCCTCAACAAACTTGCCGAGACGCACCATGGAACCGCCCAATATATAGAACCGGACGAGAGCATCGAAACAGCGCTGTCGAGCTTCTATCAAAAGATCAAAACGCCCGTGCTCACCAACGTTAAGATTGCGTATGACGGCGTCCAGGTGAAGGATGTTTATCCGCGCGAAGTAAAAGATATTTTTGCAGGATCGCAAATATTGCTGATTGGCAAATATAAAGGTTCCGGCAGTGGAACCGTCCGCATCACTGGAACGGTGAACGGCGTGGCGAAAGCTTATTCGTTTCCCCTGTCATTCGCGGCCGAGCAATCGAGCAACACTTATTTGCCGCGTCTGTGGGCAATGCGCAGAATCGGACACTTGACGGAAGTCGCGCAGGAGAACGGCGACTCACGGGAAGTGGTAGACGAGATTGTCGCACTGTCGAAGAAATACGGAATCATTTCGCAGTACACGTCTTTCCTGGTTACAGACCCCAACGAGCGCAATGCCCATGGTATGCCGGTGGGTATGCCGGTGGGTATGCCGATGCGTTCGCCACGTCCGATGCCCGTCGCGATGGGCACCGGGTTCTCTGGTCTTGCCAGTGGAGGCGGTGGTGGCGCGCCCGGTGGCATGGTGCGCAACCGACGTCTTGCCATGCACAACGAATCGGCTCGGTTCGCCACCGCTCCAATGTCCACAGGCATGATGCCACCACAGCCGATGGCAATCACCGACTCGGCGGCGGCGGCGTCATTTGACAGATCTGCAACACGCCGTTTGGAAGACAACAAGGTCGCGCTGAAAAAAGCATCCCTTGCTCAGACAATCTATGGTGATGAAGGAACAGTTCGAGACGGCGAGTTTCTGCAAAGCTGGTCCGGCAGCCGCGCCGCTTTCCAAAACGCGCCGACATCAGGAAAGCAAGCAGTTCTTCGCGAAAAAGCAATGTCGAACTTCAAGGACGCACTCAGCCTCGCCGACAAAAAAGAAACTGCCGGACTCAAGACGGTAGAAGACAAAACGTTCTTCTTGCACGGCGGATTCTGGACCGACAGCGCCTACGATGGACATCAGCAATTGCAAACCATCAGCTTCGGCAGCAAAGAATACTTCGACTTGCTCAAGACGCCGGGACTCGGCAAGTTCCTCAGTGTGGGACGTCAGGTCATCCTGATATTCCAGGGACACGGCTACAAGATCACTTTCAACGCGACTGCTTGATGAACGCAACCGCTTGAGCGCGACTACTTCACGGTAGCGACAGGCGGAAGCCCGCTTCCAGTCCGGGTTCACGATAGGGTGGTAGTCGAGCCAGGGGCGACGCATGGCGTCGCCCCTGGTGTGTCGTCACTGTAGTAAAAAAGGCTGCTGAACCAGCAGCCTTTTACCTTAGCGGTTTCCGCCGCGGCTCTCTCCGCCTTTACGTCCGATATCTGACATGTGGTCGCGATTCTGGCTGACGGCTTCGCCACCTTTTCGGCCTGCTTCGCGAGCTTCTTCAGAGTCAAATTCGTGCGCCGTGCCTCTTTCGTGAGCTGCTTTGCCGCCCTTGCTTGCGATTTGTCTTTGCTTATCTTCATCCATTGCGCCAAAGCCACGTCTTTGATTCGGCATACCTCATCCTCCATCTACCGTAGTATCGTCGTATACAACGACGCGAGATGTGCATCGATGATTCTGTTACGGATAGGGGGAAGGGCGAAAATGATTGGTGTTTTGTCGAAGGTAGTGTCTCGGCAATTGAATGGAAAGCGGGCTTCCGCCCGCCGCTACAGTTTGAGTCGGACGCCGCTACAGTTTGAGTCGGACGCCGCTACAGTTTGATTCGGATGCCGCTACAGTTTGAGCGTGATGTCCCTGCAGTTCGAGTGCCGCTACAGTTTGAGCGTGATGTCCCTGCAGTTCGAGTGCCGCTACAGCTTGAGTCGGATGCCGCTAAGGTTTGGTATCTTTCTCTTGTGGTGCGTGATCTAAATGTTGATCGGTTACTTGATACGAATAATAGCCGTGCTGTTTAATGCTGAAACGCAGATCGTTTAGCGACAAGCGTTTTCCATCATAAATAAAGATCGCATCAGCCCAGGTGCTCAGCTCGGGCGGCACAGGCTGAAAGTAATTTGCCTGCGTGCGATGGATGCGCACATCATCAACGCCGGGCAATTGCTTTAGCTTTCCCTCGAGCGTGTGCAAACAGGCCATACACATCGATCCCGACAAACGCATCTTCGCCCGATGAAGCTCGGGCGGACCTGACGACTGCGGCGGTTGGGTTGATGCTTGCGACCGCTGCGGTGGCGTTGCTTTTGTGTGAGCTGCAGTCGTGTCTTTTATTTCTGTTGCAGTGCTGTCTTTTGTTTCTGTTGCAGTGCTGTCTTTTGTTTCTGTTGCTTTCGGGTCTTTTGTTTCTGTGGCTGTGGTGCCTTTTATGTCCGACTGCGCAGCTTCTTTTACGCGAGGTGCGTCGGTCTGGTTGGGCAACTGAGCGAAAGTTTGTGCGGGCGGCGTTTGAGCAGCTTCGTCCGCCAGCACTGGAGCGGACAAGGCAGCGACAAAAATGACGAGCGCGATCGAGGTGGAAAAATTCAGATGCATACATATTGAGTGTACCAACCCAGCGGGCTAAAGCCCGCCGGTACCCAAACCTTCGAGGAGGCTTCCATCCAGCGATCAGAAAATTGCGTGAGACGAAACGCTTCCAACAGACCCAAAATGCCCAAAACCCAGAGTCTGTCCCAAAAGACACTCGGACCATGCGTTTCGTCTCACGCAATTTTCTGATCGGGCAGCCAGGCTAGTCGGCACTCCTCATTTGTGGCTGGCACCCCGCATTTAAGGAATGTCCGGGGTAAATCCTGTGGTTGTCGTTGTCATTATATTGACAATCAACCAAAGGGGGTGGCTGCCCCCGCGTCCTGAGGAGGATGAGGCATGAAAGCAACTATCGGTTTGATTGCGGCGCTAGCACTAGCCGCAGCAGGTTCGACTTGGTCATCGGCGCGTGCGCAAACGATGGACACAAACTCGAACGGGATGCTCGGCACGAGAACGCTGCCCCACACGGAGTTTTACCATCACCCCCAGTTCATTGATATCGTGCGTACCGGTCCAATCGTCCACTATCCAACAGATCCGGAACCAGCGCAGCCCGTTTTGATCGACGGACAGATCGTCCCGATTCCACAGAGCAGCGCCGCCGGTTTGACCACCGTTCAACCGGTGCACGCGCAAACCGTTAATCCAATGTTGGGCAACCGCCAGTTGCCGATCTCCGCATTCGGCAGCAACATACCGGCAGGCGGCATACCTGCGCCGGCGGCTAATTTGCAAAAGGGGAGCAGTATTGGAGTACACACCAATATGCGGCCGCCCGCTTATCCGCGCGCCAGCTTTATATCGATGCCGCCGCCAAAGGCAGCCACCCAGAAAGGTCTGCCGGCGGTCGAACCCGGCAGTTCACGGCAGGTGTTCAAATATCCGGATCTACTGTCCCAGGCTCACAGCAGCGGAGCAGGCGGTGCAATAACTTCGGTCCACGCGACGATAACTAGAAAGTTACTCGAACAGGCGCCGTGAGCCGGGCGCCGCACGGCATCGCCCGTACAGAACTGAACGATCGCGTGGCTCCCATTGAACTGCGTTCAAATGTCGTTTTGTATTGAAAAGCGATTAAGTTCTACTAAGTCCGTTAGGAGCCGCAAAAACTGCTGAGCGCCGTATAGGCCAATTTCTTATAACCAAAAGCTTACAGGCGCTCAACTCCAAGCTAACAGCCGGATTGCTATGATCGCTGCGGGAACACAGCAATCTGGCTACTGAATGTCGACTCTTCTAAATCCGACACAGTCTTTCGTCGAAGCCAATTTTTCTCTCGACGACATCAAGCGTATGTCGCCCGCGCAGCTCAGCGCCATGGCGGCGAACATACGACAAGAAGTTATTGATAGCGTTTTGCGCACCGGTGGGCACCTCGCATCCAATCTCGGCATTGTAGAAATCACCCTCGCGCTGCATCATGTGTTTGACAGCCCCAAGGACAAACTCGTATGGGACGTTGGGCATCAGATATATATCCACAAAATGCTCACCGGGCGACGTCAGCGATTTAATAGCTTGCGTCAATACAAGGGACTGAGCGGCTTCGTCACACCAGTGGAAAGCGAACACGATTCGTTTATCGCCGGACACAGCTCGACTTCCATTTCACTTGCCGTTGGCATGGCGATCGCGCGCGATCATTTGAAACAGGATCACAAAGTCGTCGCCGTCATCGGCGATGGCGGTTTGACGGGCGGCATGGCGCTGGAAGCGATCAACCACCTCGGCCACATTCAACGCAATGTGGTTATCGTGTTGAACGACAACGAGATGTCGATTAGCGAGAATCTTGGCGGATTCTCGCAATATATGCGCCGCATTAAAGAAACGTTCTTCTACAAGGACATCAAAGAAAAACTCGACGTAATCGAGAACAATCTCGATTCAATCGCATTGCAGCCGCAATTGTGGGACTTGATCTCGTCGGTGAAACAGCAGGCGAAACAGCGGCTGGATACACCGGGAATTGTGTTCGAGAAGCTCGGCATCAATTACACCGGCCCCGTCGACGGACATGATGTCGGCGCTCTGATCGCCGCGCTCAACAAAGTCAAAGACAACGATGCGCCGCAGATAATTCACGTGATCACGCAGAAGGGCAAAGGTTACGCGCCCGCGGAAGCTGATGCCATCAAGTATCACGGCGTGTCGGCTGTGAAGCACGAGAAGGTAGAACCGGTGCAGTCGGCAAAGCCGAAAGCGAAAACATACTCGCAAGTATTCACCGACGCTTTAATCGAACTGGCGGAAATAGAACCGAATCTGGTGGCAATCACTCCCGCTACCGCCGAGGGAAGCGGGCTCGTAAAGTTCGGCAAGATCTATCCCGAGCGATTTTTCGATGTCGCCATCTGCGAACAGCATGCCGTCACTATGGCTGCGGCAATGGCGAAGTCAGGCTTACTTCCGGTGGTGTCAATTTACTCCACCTTCTTGCAACGGGCGATGGACCAATTGATCCACGACGTGGCGATCCTCAATTTGCCGGTAATCTTCGGCATCGATCGCGGCGGCTTAGTCGAAGACGGCGAAACGCACCAGGGCGTGTTTGACATCGCCTATCTGCGCAGCGTACCGAATTTAACCGTGCTTGCACCGAAAGACGCCATCGAGCTGCGCAACATGTTGTACACGGTCGTGAAAGAACACAAGGGTCCGGTGGCAGTGCGTTTTCCTCGCGACAATGCTGTCAACGCCGAGACTTATCCGCCGTTTGCGCACATCAAGCCGACGCAGTGGGAAACATTGCACCAGGGCGAAGAGGCACTCATCCTCGCATACGGCGCAATGGTTGACGCGGCGGAGAAAGCTTTGCCGATTCTCGCAAGCAAAGGCATTCAAGTTGGTCTTATCAACGCTCGCAGCGCCAAGCCGCTCGATGGTGAGCTGCTCGCACACCTCGTGAATAACGCAAAACGCCCGATTATCACCGTGGAAGAAGGCTGCCTGGCCGGCGGCTTCGGCGCGGCCGTTCTTGAATGGGCCGCTGCCCATCGTATCCAGACTCTACGTAGCGGCGGGCGGAAGCCCGCTGAGCAGAGCCCCATATATTGCCTCGGCGTTGCCGATCAATTCGTCGAGCACGGTGCGCGCAAAATTCTGCTCGACATCAACGGCCTGAGCCCCGAAAAAATCGCCGAGTTCGTCCGCTCACTGGTATAACGTAGCGGCAGGCGGCAGTCCGCTTCTATGATCGTAAATACTCAATCGGCTCCGCAAAGCGGGCTGCCGCCCGCCGCTACAATGCTTTCGTTTAGCCTTTGCGCTTGCTTTTCGATTTCACTTTAGTGGAGCGTTTCGCGTCAGATTCACAGTCCACCGCGTCGGCGTGCTTCTCCGGCTGCGCGTGCTTCTCCGGCTGCGCGTGCTTCTCCGGCTGCGTGTGCTTCTCCGGCTGCGTGTGCTTCTCCGGTTCTGCATGCTTCTGGTGCTCGCTAACCTTCGGCGCCTCAGGATGAGCGATCGAATGCAATGACAGCAACCGCTGCTCAGTGGCACTCAACTTCTCGCGCAGCTCTGTTTCGCTGGTCAGCGCGTCGAGGCGCGCCCGCAAAAATCCGTTTTGATATGCACAAGTTTCAATCTTCGAGATTAACCGATCGATCACATCCATTGAATCATCGAAATCCGCCACCAGCTCAATCTGTCGTTTCACTTCGTACAGATCCATGTCTTTCGAGTCGGTGTTCGCCTCTTTATCAAGTATGTTGATCAAGTACTTGTTGCGCACATGCAGCGCTTCGAGTTTGTCCAGAAGTCGCGACACAAGCTGGCGAGCGCGGGTTTCCTGTTGGCTGCGCTGCTTGCGTTCTCCACCAACGAGCGGCAAGTCACGCAACGTGGCTGTAAATCTCTCTTCGACGGCGCGATGCGAAAGATCGTGCGCCGGGGTCGGAAGATGCACCGTCGACACGAGCACCGCCGGTGCTTCCATCTCCATCGCCTGCGCGATCGTCATGCTCTGCAAGTTTGCTTTACGCAACACGTCACCGGCTTTGCTCACATCGAGCAGTCCTTTGGTCACCAGGCGCTGCGCTTCTAATGCGCGCTCCATGGTCTCCGGGCGGATAACCGTATTTGCCACCAAAATTTCGCCCAGCGTTTCGCCTTTGCGCATGGCATTTTCCACTGCTTTGATTAACGCTTCTTCGCTAATCAATTGGGCAAGAATCAAAAGTTCACCCAGACGCAATTGATTGCCCGGGCACATGCGCAGATAGCCTCTAACGTAATCATCTTCGATGTTGGCATTAGAAGTGGCGGCCGCCCGCAACGCTTGAATCGCCTGGTCGCGAGACAGCTTGCTGTCGCGCAACAGTTGCTGCGAACTCAATGCCGCGTATGCCACCAGATTGCTGACAATGCCTTTCTTGACTAGAATTCGAGCCAGCGGCAATCCGGTAATGTAAAAAATGCGCAGCGCATCGTCGAGTTGCAGTTCGGTGATCACGTGAGCCGCAAGCAGCAATTGTCCGAGCTTGTTTTCTTCGGAGAATGTCTCAGGCTGCCAGCCGACAATTTTCAATGCTTGCTGCAAGGTGAAATTTTCGCGCACCACAATACGCAAGGCTTGAATCGCCAGCTCTGCGCTGAGCAGAGAATCACGAATCAGCGATTGTGCCTGCAGCGCTTGCTGCAAGTGGTGCTCGGAAAGCGAACTGGAGGCAACCAGTACGCGTCCAACCGGCAAGCCGGTTTTCATCGACACGGGAATGGCTTGGGCCATGTCGAGCTGACCGGTCATTTCCGAACGAACAAGCAGATCGCCGATAAGAATAGTGTGACTGGGGCTGAGCGTCATAGAAGATACTGGTAGGTCACTAATAGCGTTCTACCCCCATGCTTTTCAACTGTAACGGCTCCGCTCGCCGCCGGTGCAGGCTGCGAGCCTGCTGCTCCTCTACCAGAGCAGGCTGGCAGCCTGCGCTCCTCTACTAAATCTCGCGGCGGCCCTCTAGGGCGCGCAAAAGAGTCATATCGTCGGCATACTCGAGGTCGGCGCCCATCGGCAGACCAAAGGCGATACGGGTAACTTTTATTCCAAGCGGCTTGATCAGCCCGCTGAGGTAAAGCACAGTGGCATCCCCCTCTACGGTAGGGTTGATTGCCAGAATGACTTCCTTGACCTCACTGGTGGGAATGCGGTTTATCAGATCCCTGATCGTAAGTTGCTCGGGACCTCGGCCGTCTAGAGGCGAAATCAAGCCGTTGAGCACGTGATAAAGCCCACGATACTCACGAGTACGTTCAAGAGCGATCAAGTCGCGCGCTTCCGCGACAACGCACATCGTATGCTGATCGCGACGCGGGTCGCTGCAAATCTCGCAAGGGTCCTGAGCTGTCAGATGAAAGCAGCGGCTGCAGTGCTTGACTTGCTCTTTGGCTTCGATGATCGTCGAAGCCAGCCCGGCCGCAGCTTCCTCGGATAGGTCCAGCACGTAAAACGCCATCCGCTGCGCCGATTTCGGGCCCACGCCCGGAAACTTTTGGAACTCCTCAATCAGCCTGGCAAGCGGACGCGTGAAATACATTGACTACATGCCCATTCCCGGCGGCAGGTTGAGTCCTTGCGTGATGTGCCCGGCACGCTTCTGCACAAGCTCTTGCACTTTCGTTGTGGCATCCTTGATCGCCGCCAGCACTGCGTCTTCCAGGGCTTCGACATCTTCTGGATCCACAGCTTCCTTCTTAATCTTGACAGAAGAAAAATCGCCATTGCCATTGCAGGTAACCGTGACAACGCCGCCGGCTGTCCCTTCGATACGCAGGGCCGCAAGCTCCTGCTGCATCTGCATCATGTCTTGCTGCATTTTCATGAGCGACTTTTGGGCGTCGCGCATCATCTTGTTGAAGTCTTGACTCATGTTCTTGGCCTTCTGTAAAACTGCGAGGTCCAATTATGGCACACGACGACAGCGGCAGTTAAACTTTGTTAAACGCTTACGCGCTGCCGGTCTTAGCGCGTGCACAACAAATATACTGGTCAAGTCAGCGGGCTAAAGCTCGCCGGTACCAAGAATAATCAAACGGTATCAAGGCATCCACAGAGCGGATATAACCGCGGTTATGACCTCAAAAGCGGGCTGACGCCCGCCGCTACAGGTGCAACATCAATGCAAGAATTTGACACAAGCGCGCAAGACTCGGATGGTTCTTTCGGCGACGAGCGCCATGCACGGATAGAGCAGATGCGCGCGTACATGCAATTCATTTTTAAACGGATACTAGTTTTCGTCTGTTTCGGACCGGGGGTGTTAGGGTGCCTGTGGTTGATTGGTCGGATCTTAAAACGCTAACGGTAGAGAAAGCTGCCGCTGAACTGCAGCGCCGCAAGCCGGAGTTCTACAACCGTTATGAAGGCGAGAATGACGAGTTTGGTTTCAATCTCGAGACGTTTGCCTTTTGGGAAGTAATTTTCCGCTTCATGTACGAGGACTATTTCAAGGTCCAGTTCGAAGGTATCGAGCATTTACCTGCGGAAGGGCGCGGGCTTCTGGTGGGCAACCACTCGGGCTTGCTACCGCTTGATGGCGCCATGCTGACAATGGCAGGCGTCAACATCAACCCTTCGCCGCGGCGCATTCGCTTCCTTGCCACTGATTGGTTTTTCCAGATTCCGGGCTTGCGCGAATGGTGCCAGCAAACCGGACAGGTACGCGCCACTCTCGAGAATGCCAAAAAGCTTCTCGACATGGATGAGATCGTCGGCATTTATCCGGAAGGCATTCGCGGCGTCGGCAAAACATTCCGCGAGCGCTACCGCATGCATGACTGGCATCCGGGATTTGTGCAACTCGCCATTTCGACGCAGACACCGGTCATTCCGGTTGCCACCGTGGGCGGTGACGAGATCTTCCCCAACTTCGCCAACATTAAGACCTTTGCTCAGATGCTGCGCATGCCCTTTTTCCCAGTGACGGCCACTTTCCCCTGGTTGCCTTTTCCGTTGCCCTTCGTGCCGCTGCCGGTGCGCTGGATGATGAGAGTGCACAAGCCGATCGATCTGGGCTATCCGCCGGAAAGAGCCAACGACCGCAGACTGTGCAGCAAGATTGCCAAAGAGTTGCAATATCAAATTCAGCGCGATCTCAACGAAATGCTGCGCGAACGCAAAACCCCATTCACAGCATGGGAGCTTGACTGATATGTCTTTCGCCGACAAACATCGCACTTACATACGATCGACGCGCAAAGGCCGCGACTTCGGTTTCAACGTGAAAACAATGGCAAAATTGGCGCCGTTGCTGGCATTCCTTTATGAGGACTGGTGGCATGTCGATTTGCAGGGGTTAAAACACCTGCCCAAAAAAGGCCCGGCACTTATCGTAGCCAATGCCGGCGGCGTTTTGCCGTGGGCGGGGTTGATGATGTTGCATGCTCTGATTCACGATGATCAGCCGCGGCGACTAACGATTCTCACCGATCTCGATTGGATCGAGGACGAACGCCTTTACAGCACTGCTCGCGAAATCGGGCTGATGTCGTGGTCTGCCGATAACGCCAAGCGTTTGTTCGCCGAAGATGAGACTGTAGTCGTATTCCCGGAAGGCATCCAGGGCGCCGTCAAGCCGTTCGGCGAGCGCTATCGCCCGCGCGCTTTCGACTGGACGATTCTCATGCCGGCCGTCGAAGCTCACGTGCCGATCATTCCGCTTGCCACCATCGGACCTGAAGAATCATTCCCCGTGGGCATGAACATAGATTGGCTGGCCAAGCTGCTTTCGCTGCCCGCATTCCCTGTGACAGCGGCATTTCCATGGTTGCCTTTTCCGGCAAACGTATTCTCGCTGCCGGTGCACTGGAAAATGCGCTTGATGAAACCATGCGACTATAAAAAGCCGGCGTCGCGCGAAGAAGTCGAAGAGATTTGCAAGACGTTGGCGCTCTTCGCCGAAGGCGAAGTACAAGCCGAGCTCAACCGCCTGCTGCGCACGCGCGTAAAACCCCTGTTTTAATGCCCGCTCAAAGCGAACTCAAAGGACTCTTCATCGAGCACGACATTAAAGTCGGCACGTACGACATTGATTTTGCCAACCACGTCAGCAACATATCTTACTTGCGCTGGCTCGAAGATATGCGCCTCAAGCTATTCGACAAATACTTTCCGCTCGAACATTATCTTGCCGAGGACAAAACGCCGGTGCTCGCCTCGACGAGCATCCAGTACAAGCGTCCCATTCGTCTTTTCGATCGGCCGCACGGCGTCATGTGGATAAGTAAGGTCGGGATCGCGGCCTTGACCATCACCGCCGAACTCTATGTCGACAATCAACTGACAACGACGGCTGAGCACGTCGGCGTCTTTATCGATCTGAAAACGCACAAAGCAATTCGCATGCCGCAGAACATCGTGGAAGCATACAAACACGCGACAGAACTGGTGCCGATTCGCGGATAGTTCGGGCTCCGCAAGGTCGCCATGCCACCCAGCCGCCGGTGGCGGTGCTGTTGAGCGTCGCTATGAGAAATCACCGTTTTCGGTAATATTCTGCAATTGACGCATGTCAGGACCCACCTCTGAAACGCCCACCCTGTCCGGATTCCTGTAATGGACTGCTGAGCAGACGATCGCTTGACGACATCGTTTTCGGTGATAAGTCATAGCGAGACCCGGGGATACGAACACCCCTCGGAGGAAGCAATATTTTCACACTCTAGTTGCCTACTTATTTAGCGTTTGCGCTTCGCGGCTTTCTTCGCAGCCGGTTTTGCCTTCTTAGCTGGTGCCTTTTTGGCCGTCTTAGCGGCTTTCGGCTTGGCTTTGGCCTTGGTGGCAGTTTTCGCCTTCGGCTTGGCGGCTTTCTTTTTCGCTGCTGCTTTCGGCTTCGCTTTGGCGGCCGGCTTTTTCTTCGCGGCTGCTTTGGGCTTCGCTTTTGCTTTTGGCTTGGCGACTTTCTTCTTCGCCGCTACTTTAGGCTTGGCTTTGGCTGCGGCTTTCCGCTTGGCGGCCGCAGGTTTGGCTTTCTTCGCCGGCTTGGCTGCGGCCTTGTGCTTCGCTGCCGGTTTTGCTTTGGCTTTGGCCGCGGCTTTGTGTTTTACCGGTTTTGCCGCTTTCGCTTTGGACGGACGTTCAGGCTTGCCGGGCTTCTTCGCCTCGACCTTTTTGGCTGCCACTTTTGGTTCTGCTTTTGGTTTTTCAACTTTAGCAGCTGGTGCTTCGGACTTCGGTTTCGCTTCACCCTTCGGCTTCGCTTCACCTTTTGGTTTTGCTTCGGCTTTGGGCGCTACTTCGGCCTTCGGCTGTGGTTGTGCCTCTGGCTTGGCTTCCGATTTTGGTGCTTTTGGTTCTTTTGGTGCCTTCGGTTTTGCCTCGGCTTTTGGTGCCTTCGCTTCGCGGTGTACGGCCGGCGCTGCTGCCAGCGCAGCGGCATTTGGCGCACCTACGGCGCCCTCATGGGCCTCCTTGCCATGCTCACCAGCCTCGTGGTGCGGCTTGGCTTCCCGCGGCTTGCGCGGTTTGCGCGGCGGCTTGGTAGCAGCCGTTTCGTGGCGTGCGGGCTTTTCCTTCTTCTGAGCAACTTCTTTGCGGCGTCCGCCTTCTTCGTCATCTTCGAAAAGACTGGCCTCTTCCTGGGGCTCTGCCTCATCGGCAAGCTCAGGCTCTTCCTGCCATTCCGCCTCTGCTTCTTCAGCAGCGGGCGATTCCTCCTCGGAAGGCATCTCTTCTACATATTCAATGTTTTTCCCAGACTTGGCTGACTGCGCTGCTGCCGTCGGTGGTGCCATGCCTGTGATACGAGCCACGTGATCGCGCGTTTGGGCGCGCCTGGTGGCATCCTTAATTTTCTCCACGGTATTCCATGCCGATGAATGATCGCCGCGCTCTGCAAAGAGCACGGCCACTTCGCCCAACACGGCCGCTGAATCCAGCTGCTCGTGCGCGACGCCGCTTGCTTGTCCCTTCAAAGCCTCTTCGCCGGCGGCCTTCAATAGACGGAAGCCCTGATCGTTGTTATTGGCGTTGAACATCATTTGCGCCATTCGATATATGGCCTCGGCGCGCTCCCAGAGCACGTCGACGTCGTATGCCACCATTTCCGCTTCTTCGAGCTTGCCGGCCTTGGCCAGAAGCGGCGCCAACAATCGGCGATTCCACTTCTCGGGGGGAGTAGCGAGCATCGATTGATATAGCCGCTGCACGCGTTCGCGGTCCTGAGGTTCGGTCAGGACGTGCGAGGCCTCTCGCAGCATTGCTTGGATGTCATCCGGTTGCAGTTTGTTCACGCGCACATCATAAACGAAAAACCGCGCTTCAACAATCAGTTTTGAGTGGGCTGAGAAGCCACGTTTGTCGCATAAAACGTGTCGCTATAGCTCAGATTGTTTCCTTCTATCTTTTCGAGATCACATTGATATCGGCTGTCGTACGGGCTGTAGCGACAAACTGCTTTAACAATCGCTTTTACTTTACCGCCCTCGGACTGCATGGAATCAGCCGCTTGCAAGAACCGGCGAGCGCCCCCAAAACCCCACTGGTTGGCGAGATCCGCACAAACAGCCACTCCCGCGCTGGAGGTAATTCCGTAGCCGGCAGCCAACTCAGCAGCCCGTACTACTTTGCGACGCAGAACCGCTACTTGCAACTTCTGGAAGAGATCGCTGTGCACGAGCTTGCAAAGACCTTTGCCGAGGGCATTCTTCGGCGAAAAATGCAGGTGCCTGACAATCTCGGGATCTTTACACATCTTTTGAGCGAAGGTCGGACCAAGCGAGGCAACGATTTCCTCTTGACCTCCGGGAAGCATCGAAAGCTCGTGCAGCAGGTCCGGCAATTCGCCGACGCGCTGGTTAGCTTGGAACAAGCCAACGGAAACACCTTTGCCGTTGTCGTTCCAATCGATGGTGGTGGGCTTGCCTTCGTTGGAGCTGACGAGCGCGGCAACGCGATCGACCTGCTGCGAAGGATCCAAATACACTTGTGGTATGTTGCTGTACGCCAGAGCATCAGCCGGCACCACTATTTCAATGCCGCCGGTTAGCGTGCGCGATGCGCTCTCGTCAATTTTGACGGACTCGAGATCTGCAGGCTCAGCGGTGGCAGTCGAGCTGACCTGCGCACCATCGGCAGTGCCGAGCATAATGCCGGACAACGCAGCAGTAAAGGAAGGCCCTTGATTCGCGGGCACCAGGATGGTAGCGGGAATCGGTCCGACCATGGTTGCTTGCTGGGCAGATTGAGTCGGGGATACCGGCTGCACATTCGGTGCAGCCTTACTGTTCAGTATGCTGGACAACAACAATGAAAAAACAGCATCGTATGCCATGCGGTGAAAAACCTCTCGGTCGACGCAACCGTAAAGTTACCATCGACCAGGGGTTTTATTCAGTTACGTACAGGATTTCGCCAGCAAGACGTAAACTCAGCAATTGATCGTTGCACTGCGGCGCCCAAATTACTGCTGAGCCAGGTTTACAAACTAGCGACGGAATCCGACAGCTTTCGTACCTTATTATCTTCGGCACGGCGTGCTTAAAGTTTGTCCGCCTCGGCCGCGCTATGATGGCTGTCCACTTCAGCAAGATCACAAGATGCCCGCGCTTCTTACAGGTACACAAGCATTCGGACACCCGGGAATTCCTCCGCGTTGGACTTCCGCCCGTAAAGAAGCAATCGGCACCGCTTATTCGGTGAGCAGTCGCGTCTGGTTTACGCTGTGGGAAGGCATTGTCACAGAGACTTACTACCCAACCGTGGATCGGCCGCAGACACGCGATTGGCAATTGCTGTTTGCCGACGGCGACTCCATTTTTCACGAGGAGAAACGCGACTTCACAACCGAAGTGACACCAATCACTAAGGAATCGCTGGGCTTTGCGATCAGGCAGGTACAAGAAGATCTCGGCTATTCGTTCGAGAAAACCGTGATCGCCGATCCACATCACCCGTGCATATTGCAGCGCGTGCGCTTGAATATTCCGGATGACTTGAAGAAAACGCTCAGCGTCTATTCTCTGTGCTCGCCACATCTGGGCGGCGGCGGCGAAGGCAACAACGCCTACGTCTGCACGGTGAACGGACAGAACATTCTGGTGGCCAATAAGAAGAGCACCTGGCTTGCCATCGGCGCTTCCGTCCCATTCTCGCGAGCGTCCTGTGGCTTTGCCGGAGCCAGCGACGGCTGGACGGACCTCAACGAGAATTGCCGGCTCGACTGGGATTTCGACTGCGCCATCAACGGCAACGTTGCGCTTA
>Ga0134128_10003890_pt1 | contig 18305 bp, 18 predicted proteins | sample KB31754_FD_96462 | JGI IMG/M metagenome (GOLD analysis project Ga0134128, IMG submission 96462) | Terrestrial soil microbial communities with excess Nitrogen fertilizer from Kellogg Biological Station, Michigan, USA - KB3-175-4 | ecosystem: Environmental > Terrestrial > Soil > Unclassified ... | reverse complement strand
GGCGGCGGACCCGGCCGCGGCCGATGCGTTCCGGCAGGCCGGGTAAAATGCAGCGTGCGACCTGCCGGGCCGACAGGCCCTCCACGCCACGCGCGTACCCATCCGCAGGAGTCGGCCGCACAATCCATGCCCACGTCCAACGCCCAAGCCGCCATGCTGCGCACCACGCGCAAGCTGGCGCACGAAGTCGACGCACTCGACTGGCACACGCCCAGCCACGTCTACAACCCACTGCTGTATGCCTGGGCCGGGCATCGCGAGTACCTGCACCGCTATGCCGGTGCGCGCGGCCGCGTGCTGCTGCTGGGCATGAACCCCGGCCCCTGGGGCATGACCCAGACCGGCGTGCCGTTCGGCGACGTGGTGACCGTGCGCGAGTGGTTCGGCATCGACTCGCGCCTCGCCGCCACGTTGCCGCTGCAGCATCCCAAGTACCCGATCCTCGGCATGGCCTGCCACCGCAACGAAGGCAGCGGTTCGCGCCTGTGGGGCTGGGCCGCCGACCGCGTCGGCACACCGGAGGATTTCTTTGCCCGCTTCTTCGTGTGGAACTATTGCCCGCTGCTGTTCATCGGCCAGAACCGCAACCTGATCCCGGAAAAGCTCAGCCGCGAGGAAGGCACCGCGCTCGCCGCCGTGTGCGACCGCGCGCTGCGTGCCGTGGTGCGCGCACTGCAGCCCAGCGCCATCGTCGGCATCGGCCGCTTTGCCGAACGCCGCGCCGGCGAGCTCTTCGGCCCCGACGCCGGCATCGGCTACCTGCCCCATCCCAGCCCCGCCAATCCCAACTCCAATCGCCGCTGGCCCGAGCTGGCCGAGCAGGCGCTGGGACCATGGCTGCCACCACGGTGACGGTGAACGCGGCGCATCCTTTGCCTGCACCCAGCTGACGGCTACAGCGGATAGATCCTGGCGGCGAACAACACGCCGACCCACGAAGCGACCAGCACCGGCACCAGCACCACGCGGTAGGAATAGGACCAGTATCGGTACCGTGCCCGGCGGGTAGCGGCCAGGAACAGCACCAGCGCGATGTCGAAGCTTGCGGTCCCGATCGATACCAGGGTGAAATTGCCGATTAACGACCCGGTGATCACCCCGAGGCTGCCCAGGTTCAACAAGCTCCACGTCGTGGCGACGCGCTCGAAACTCGGCGCCTTCCGGCTCAGCCAAGCGCAACCCCCACCGGCCACGAGCTGCGCGCAGCCGACGATCCATATCAGATACTTCCACAGCCACGCATCCGGCGGGCCCGCCAGGCGCACGACACCGGTGGCGAGCAGGGCGCCGCCAACGAGCGCCACCGCGGCGGTGGCGATGAACACCATGGCGATATACCAGCGGGCGTTTGCGTGCATGAGCGAGAACGCCTTGGTTGCTTGTGCTGCGGATATGGAGGTTTGGTCAACCATAGTTCAGGGTATCCGCCATGGCGACCATGGGCAGCGGACATTCTCCGTGAACTGTGACTTCAGATATCCGTGCACATGCCAGGGCAGGCAAGGCGCTGGTCGAAACTGGTGGCGAGATCACCGACCGAACCGGCTTTTCAACGCACTGACCGCCCTGAGCCATTCGGCGGTCCTGTCACCATCTCGCACCGGCGCAGCAGGCACTGGCGGGCGGCATCTACCGGCCTATCATTCCAATGGGCGCGCTGCGTGCGCCGCTGAATTCAAGCGTCGGACCGCAGGGAAAGACTCCCGGCTCTCGGAGACGACCATGAAACGTGTCACAGGCATTGGCGGCATCTTTTTCAAGTCTGCGGACCCGAAGGCACTCGGCGCCTGGTACCGCGATCACCTCGGCCTGGACGTGACTGACTGGGGCGGTGCGATATTCCAGTGGGGTGGCGCAGACAGCCCTCGGGGCATGACGATCTGGAGCCCTTTCGCCCAAGACACGAACTACATGGCGCCCAGTTCGGCGAACTTCATGATCAGCTTCCGGGTCGCAAACCTGGACGAACTGCTTGCGGCATTGCGCGCGGAGGGCTGCTCCGTCGTCGACAAGACGGAAACCTCCGATCAGGGCAAGTTCGGCTGGGTGATCGATCCTGATGGCAACAAGGTCGAGTTGTGGCAACCACCGGAGGGGCAATAGGCCTTGAGCTGTGGCCTGACCGCTCGCTCAAACCGAAACCGATTCGTTTCAGCAAGGGCATGGCAAAGGAAGTTTGCCGCGCCCTTGCCTTCACTACGCAGCCCGGCTCAACCCGGGTGTCAGGCGTCAAGGAATCCGGGGCGTTTCGCGCTGGAACCAGCGCTGAATCGGAAGCTGCGCTCTGTCCATGTCGATGTATGGCCAGTCGAGGAGATACGTCATGAGCAACCACGATACGTACAAAGGCAGCTGCTTCTGTGGCGCGGTTCAGTTCACCGTGACCGGTGAGCCGGCCGCGATGGGCTATTGCCACTGCGAATCCTGTCGGCATTGGTCGGCCGGTCCGGTCAATGCCTTCATCCTGTGGAAATCCGGGGCCGTGAAGGTCACGCGGGGCGCGGACAACATCGGCGCGTACAACAAGACGCCGCAGAGCACCCGCAAATGGTGCAAGACATGTGGAGGCCATGTCTTCACGGAGCATTCGGGTTGGGGACTCATCGATGTGTACGCAGCGGTGATTCCGGATTTTCCATACCGGCCTGGGGTTCATGTGCACTATCAGGAGACTGTGCTACACATCAAGGACGGGCTGCCGAAGCTGGAGAACCTCCCCAAGGAAATGGGAGGCTCAGGCGTCAGCATGGCGGAATGACACCGCCAGCCTGCGCACGCGGATTCGCTCAAACCTAGCAGCCTGGAAAAGCAGGCAAGGGGGACAGCATGACCAACGACCCGCTGGCGCCCGGGAGGAGGGACGTCGCGAAGTTGCCTGCAGTGGAATTGCCCAGACTGCCCGATGTGGCAGTCGATGGAAGGAACCCCTTGGCGGGGATTGGCGCCACTGATTTCAAGCGCCGGATACGCAAGCCATGATGAACCTGTTGCGGATCTTCGATCAGCACCTCGATCAGCTTGGGGGCAGCAAACTCCTGGCGCTGGCGACCTGTGGCACCTTGCTTATCGGCTGGCTCGACTACTCCACCGGCTACGAGTTGTCGATGTCGGTGTTCTACCTCGGCCCGGTGGCGCTCGCGGCCTGGTACGGCCGGCGGTGGACCGGCATCGCGGTGGCCATTTTTTCCAGCGTGAGCTGGTATTTCGTCGACTCCGCAGCCGGCCATCAGTACTCCTATCCAGGCATCGCGGTCTGGAACGCGCTCGTCCGCCTGGGGTCCTATATCGTCATCAGCCTGCTGTTGACCGCGCTCCGGGAAAGCCTCCGCTGTCAGCAGCATCTGGCGAGTGTGGATGCCCTCACCGGGTTGTACGGCCGCCGCGTATTCGAGATTCGGCTTCAACATGATCTGGCGTTGGGCCAGCGCCGCAGGAGTGCGCTCACGCTCGCGTACGTGGACCTGGATGACTTCAAGGCAGTGAACGATACCTATGGGCATCCCGGCGGAGACGCGGTGCTGCGACTGATCGGCCAAGTATTGCAAAGTTCGGTACGCGAAACCGACACCGCGGCAAGGATCGGAGGCGACGAGTTCGCCGTGATCATGCCCGACGCCGACAGTCCCGAAGCGCAGCAGATCGTGTCGAGGATGACGCACGCGCTTCACACGGCGCTCGAGGCGAGTGGCTATGCAGTCACCTGCAGTGCCGGTGTGGTCACCTTTCCGGAATCGGCGACGACGCCCAAGGACGCGCAAGCGAATGCCGACGCGCTGATGTATCAGGTCAAACACAACGGCAAGAGGGCGGTCGCGTTTGACGTGATCGGCGTTGCCGATCAGGCGCACGCCGCAAAGACCGCATCAATCAGTACACCACTGGGCACGGCCCAGGCATCAGACATGCGGAGCGTCAGCGGATCGCTCGCCGCAGTCGCCACGCCGCTGACATCCCCCGCCGGCCATCAGCCGGACTGCAACGCAAAATCAGGGTTTCCTGGAGGACCTGAGGGTTGACATTGACGGTCGCCACCTACGAAGGCCGCTGCCATTGCGGCGCGCTCGGCTTCGAGTTCAGCACGGGGATCCCGCCCGCCGAATGGGCAGTCCGTGCGTGCCAGTGCGCTTTCTGCAGGGCCCATGCCGCCGCCTGCACTGCGGATCCGTCGGGCTCGGTGACGTTCCGGCATGCCACCGAAGCCATGCTGCACCGCTACCGGTTTGGCCTGCACACTGCCGACTTCCTGCTGTGCCGGAACTGCGGCGTTTATCTCGGCGCGGTGCTGACGACTGCGCGGCAATCGTTTGCCACCCTGAATACCCGCGTCATGCCGTCCCTGCCGCTGTCGATGCCCTGTCCCCAGCCCATCACGTACGGGCACGAATCGGTCGAGAGCCGCGTTCAGCGCCGGCAATCAAGATGGACACCGGTCGCGGAATACGCCCGGGCAAGCATTCCGTAGAACCATCCTCGCTCCCAGCATGGAAGCCCACACCGAACCGGCACATCAAGTGCCGGCAGGTCCATGACTTTGGCCGCCGTCAATGCCGGCCGGGATCATAATCGCGCCCATGACCAAGGAGAACGCCGGCCACTCTCCGACGCATCCGCTGCCAGCCAAACTGACGCGGCCACGGTTGTATCGCCCGTATCCACGGCAGCGTTTGCTGAAGCAACTCGACGGGATGCTCGCGCGGTCCGCGGTATGGATCGGCGCCAGCCCGGGTAGCGGCAAGACCGTGCTCGTCAGCACCTACATCGAAACCCGCCAGCCGCCGCATCTCTGGTACCACGTCGACAACCGCGACCGCTACCCGGCTACGCTGTTCCACTACCTGCGCCGGGGCGCCTTGTCGCTGGTGCCGGAGAGGGCACCGAGGCTGCCGTCACTGACACCCGAATACCGCAACGGACTCGGCGTATTCGCACAGAATTTCTTTGAGCGCTTTTTCGCCCTGTTCGCGCCGGGGAGCCTACTGGTGTTCGACAACTGCCAGGAACTGGGCGAAGACTCGGTCACCATGCATCTGCTGGCCGCAGGACTGGAACAGGCACCGCATTCCGTGCGCTGCATCCTGACCGCACGCCGCCCACCGGGTGCAGCTTTCACGCACCTGCTCGCCAGCGAGTCCCTGCATACGATCGGTGATGCGGCGCTCGCTTTCGACGCCGAGGAAGCAAGTGCCGTCGCACGCCGACACTTTGGCCGGCGGCTCGCGGCGGTCACGGTCGGGGAATTGCACCGCCGCACCGGGGGATGGGCTGCCGGCTATACTCTCCTGCTGGACCAGGCGGGGGCCCGGGGTACTCTCCCGACCATATCTACCTCGCGCGTATTCGACTACTTTTCCGCCGAAGTGCTCGACGGCATCGACCCCGATACGCTGGAAACACTGCTGCAGAGCGCCTGGCTGGTACGCATGCCAAGAAGATTCCTGTCCTGGCAATGCGAGGACTCAGGCGCCGCGGAAAAGATCGCTGCCCTGTGCCGGCGCAACTATTTCACCAGTGAGGCCGGCGGCGGCGCCCCGGTCTACAAGTACCAGCCGTTGTTCAGGGACTGTCTGTTGCAGCGCGCGCGCGCGCAGTGGTCCGCCGAGCGGCTGGATATCGTGCGCCACCGCGCCGCGAAGGTGATGATCGCCGACGGCCAGTGCGCGGACGCTCTCGATCTGCTGGGCCAGATCGGGGATTGGTCCGGCGCCGCCGAACTCCTCGAAACCCTGGCGCCCGGCTGGTTTTCGGAGGGCCGAACGCAACTCCTCGAAGCGACATTGAATGCCCTGCCGCAAAGCGAAGTCACGGCCAGGCCCCGGCTGCTTTACTGGTGTGCAGCATGTCAGCTGCCCTTTGTCCCGGCGCGGGCACGGGAACTGTTCGCGGCAGCGCTGGATGGTTTCGAAGCGGACGGCGATGAGCGGGGCTGCTTCCTTGCCTGGGCGGGAGTGATCGACACCTTTGTGTACGAATGGGGCAACTTCACTCCATTGGACCGCTGGATCGAACGCTTCTGGCAACTGCGCCAGCGCTACCCTCGATTCTCCGATGCGGAAGCCGAAGTACGGGCAGTGACCGGCATTTTCACTGCGCTTTCCTACCGCCAGCCGCAACATCCGGACCTCCCGGACTGGACCCGCGACACCCATCGCCTGATCGAAGGCAATCTCCGGCTGCGTCTGCTGATCGGCAGCCGTCTGGTGCCGTACTACCTCTGGTGGACTGGAGATCTGACGCGCGCGGCAAGCCTCCTCGATCTGCTTGAGACGCAAGCCGAACAGGATGGTACGGATCCACTGACCGCCATCGTCTGGCATGCGGTCCATGCGATGGAACTATGGATGACTTCGGCAACGCGGAAGTGCGTTGCGACCGCGGAGCAAGGACTGGAGCTTGCTGAGCGCAGCGGCATCCACGTATGGGATTCCCTGCTCCTGGCACAAGCCGCCTGGGGCGCTGTGACCGCCGGCGATCTCGCCCGTGCGGACAAAATCATGTCCCGTATGAACCGGACCGTCGACCCGGCGCGCGCGCTCGACATGTGTCATTACCACTTCCTGGGCTTCGTCATGGCTCTGCACCGTGGCAATGCCGCAGCCATGCACGAACATGCTGGCACCGCTTTGCAACTGGCCCGCCATGCCGGAGTGCCTTGGGCTCAAGGCATCGTCCTGCCCGCTGTGGCGCGTGCGCTCGAACTCCATGGTGACAGCGGGGGTGCTGATTCGGCGCTGGCCGAGGCTGCGGCGCTGGCCGAAGCAAGCCGGAGTGCGCCCATTTCCTACGGCGTATTGCTGACCCGCACCGAATTGGCGCGCGCCCGCGGCGACCGGGAACAGGCGCTCGCCTCATTGCGTGCTTTTCTGGCGCTGTGCCGCGAGCACGACTTCACCAATTCTCCCTGGTGGCGGAGCGGGATGATGGCGGACCTCTGCGTGCTTGCCCTCGAGCACGGGATCGAGGCCGACTTCGTGCGCCACCTGGTCCGCCTGCGCAAGCTCGTCCCGCGCGAGCCGCCCCTGCATCTCGCGAACTGGCCGTGGCCGCTTGAAATCATCACGTTCGGGCATTTCGAGGTGCTGCTCGACGGAACCCCACTGCGCTTCGACGGCAAGAGCCAGAAGCGCCCGCTTGCCCTGCTCAAAGTGCTGGTCGCCATGGGCGGGCACGACGTCGCCGAAGGCCACGTCGCCGACGCCCTGTGGCCGGACGCCGATGGCGATGACGCGCAGCAGGCCCTCGCCACGACACTGCACCGCCTGCGCCAACTGATCGGCACCGAGGCCGTGCAGCGCCGGGAAGGCCTGTTGACCCTCGATCCTGCACGATGCCGGGTGGACGTGTGGTCCTGCGAGGACCACCTGGAACGGACCGAGCGCGCCCTCCGCCTTGGCGACACCGAAGGCGCGAGCGCGGCGTTGCAGTCGGCACTCGAGCTGCATCGGGGGCCGTTTCTCCCCGGCGATGAAACAGCGCCATGGACCGTGCCGCTGCGCGAGCGCCTGCGCCACCGCCTGCTGCTTTGCCTGGTCGCCACGGTCGGTGCCCTGTATGCGCACGGCGACGAGTTCGGGGCCATCGCCTGCTGTGAGCGCGGACTCGTGTCCGAAGAATTGACAGAGGAATACCGCTCCAGCCTGGCCACGCTGCCACCCGAACTGCGGTCATTGCTGGAAGGCCCGGGCGGCCGCACCGCCCCGCCGCGGCATCGAGACGCGGCCCGGAGGTAAGCCGGAGCCGCGGCTCCGCTCCGGTCCGCTTCGCTCGCGCGGGCCGCGGGCGGTCAATCGGTACGCGATCTGTAATCCGCGACCTGCATGATGCAATCCCGCGCCTGACATCAGGCCCCGAAGGGAACCGGAACGTCCACTTGCAAGGTGTCGTGTGCACCCACCGGGGGCGCACCGCTGCGCGGGAACGACCGGCAACACCGCCCGGCACGATCGGGTGGCACGCGCGGCACCCATGCACACCGGAGTCTCGTCCATGCCCAAGCACAATAACCACCACCATCACGACAACAACGACCACCACGATGACGACGAGGATGGCAACAAGGGCGGGCGGGACGGCGACGACGGCGGGGAGCGCGAATTCGAGCACGACGAAGGCAACGCGGCTCACATCGAGATCGAGGAACGCCGGTTCCGCGGCGGACTGCCGCCGACGCCGGAACGCTACGCACGTGCACGCGGGCAGTGGAACCGACTTCCGGGCTCGGTCCCGCGCTTTCCTCCCGGCCCGGTAGGCCAGCCGCCCGACGACGCAAACGAGCCGCCGGCGGCAGAACCGGCAGCCGATGACGACCACGGCAACCACAAGGAGGGTTCGTGATGGCCCTCAAAGGCACAGTCTGGGCGCCGATCGGCCCCAGCCCCCTCCACGCCGGCATCGATGTCAACGGCCAGGTCACCTCCATCGCCGTCCATCCGAACAACATCGACGTCATCTACATCGGCACGGCGTGGGGCGGCATCTGGCGCACGCAGGACGGCGGCAACACCTGGACGCCGCTTTTCGACCACGCGCCGGCGCTTGGCATTGGCGAGCCGGCTGCGATCGCCATCGATCCCGTCGACACCAACATCATCTATGCCGGGACCAGCAACCGCGAAGGCTCCCAGTTCTCCAGCGCGTCCACCCAGCCGTCGGCAGGACTGTTCAAGTCCACCGACGCCGGGGCAAGCTGGGTCGCGCTGGGGTCTGGCTTCCCGACGGGCAACACTGGCAATGCCACCCAGTTCGTCAACCAGTCGATCAATGTCGTCATCGTCGACCCGGCGAACCACCAGATCGTCTACCTTGCCTCCAACAGCGGCCTGTTCCGTTCCACCGACGGCGGCCTGAACTGGAACAAGGCCACCGCGCCCGCCGGAGCCGCAAACTCGCTGGTCCTCGACCCCACCTCGCCGGCAGCGGCGCGAATCCTGTATGCCGGGGTTGCCGGCGTCGGCGTCGTGCAGTCGACGAATGGCGGCCAGAACTGGACCACGATCCTGAACGCCGCCACGCCCGCGGTGGCGGCGGCGCTCACGGCCGGCAGCTATACCGCGTTCTCCAAGATCATCGTCGCACTCGCCCCGCCGACCTCGCCGGCGAACCCGGGCGGCATACGGGTGCTCTATGTGTCGATGGTGGGAACCCCGAACGTGTTCGGCAACCCAGACACGGTGGGCGTGTTCGTGAGCCAGGACCAGGGCAGCACGTGGACCGCGCGCTCCGCGACCGGTACCGGCTCGACCAGCTACGGCGGCTACGCGTTCCACCTGGCCGTCGATCCCGACTCGCCCGGCGATGGCGTGGGCGACATCATTTACTTCGGCACCCTGTCGCAGGCGCGTTCCACCGATGGAGGCGCAAGCTTCTCCGGCGTCAGCGGCCTGCACGCCGATACCCACACCTGGGGGTTTGCGCAGCGGCCCAGCCTGCCGGCCATCGTGTTTTGCGGCAACGACGGCGGGATATTCAGGTCCACCAATGGCACCAGCTTCGATTCGCTCAACGCGGGCGGCTTGCAGACCGGCCTGTTCTACAACCTCGACGTCAAGCCCGACGCGACCGCGAGCGTGACGCTCGGCGCGCTCCAGGACAACGGTGTCGCCACCACAGCCGGCGCCGTCAGCCCGGCCTGGCAATCGGGCCTGGGCGGTGACGGTTTCGACGTGGCGCACGACGGCCAGATCGCCGACCAGGCCTACGCGCGAAGCAACGCGAACATTTTCCGCTCGACTGACGACGGCGATTCGTATTCCGGAATCACCCCGCCCTTCCTCGCGCCCGAACAGAAAACCTATCTGGCTGCCGTCGCCAGCGATCCCGGCCAGGGGAGCGTCGTCTACGCAAGCAGCAACCAGAACATCTGGCAGAGCACCGATGGCGGTGCGACGTGGCCCAACAAGTTTCCCATTCCGGGCGCCGCCAACGGAGCGGACGTTGCGCCAGCCAACGGCAACAACGTGGCGGTCGCGGTTGGCGGCCAGGTCTTCGTCTCCACCGACGCGCTGGCTTCTCCCGGCTTCACGTTCACCGACATCACGCGTAACCTGCCTGGCCTGAACGTAGCCCGCGTGGCGTTCGACCCCACCGACCCGGCGACGCTATACGCCGTGCTCAGCGGCTTCAGCGGCTTCCCCGGCAGGCATGTCTTCCGCACCACGCTGGCCGCGTCGACCTGGACCGACATTTCCCCGCCGCTCGACCTGCCATTCAACGCCATCGCCCTGGACGGCGGCGAGACGCCCACCGCAGTCTATGCAGGGACGGATTTTGGCGTGCTGCGCTCCGTGGATGGCGGCGCGATCTGGTCGGTCTGCGACGCCATCCACTTGCCGAGTGCGCCGGTATTCGACCTGGCGCTCCACGATGGCGAGCTACGCGCGGCGACGTTCGGTCGCGGCGTGTTCTCGTTCGTCAAGCCGGCGGGGCCGTCCATCGCACTTGCCCTGGAACACGGCCTGGGCTTCGGCACGGTCTGCGGTGGTCCGCAGGACCTGACGCTGACCGTCTACAACGTGGGGGTCGCGGATCTTCTGATCTCGAGCGTCCAGCGGCTGCTGGGCACGGCTGATTTCACGGTCCTGCCGATGCCGGCCACGCCCTTGATGCTCGCCCCGGGTGAAGACATCGAGTTCACCGTCCAGTTTTCGCCCACCGTTAGCGGAACAACCGAAGCGGCCATCATCCGCATCAACAGCAATGATCCGACCGCTCCCTTCGTCGACGTCGCCGTCTCGGGTCGGCAAGGCACCGGCAAGGTGGCCACGGCGATCGCCGACGCCGGCAACTTCGGCAATGTCTGCCTTGGCTCGTTCGCCGACAAGCCACTCACGATCAACAATGCCGGGTCCTGCCCGCTGTCGATCCGCAACATCACTTCGTCTGCCGCGGAGTTCGTGGCGCCGGGCGTGCAGTCCTACCCACTGATCGTGTCTCCGGGGGCGTCGATCGACGTGCCGTGCCGCTTCCAGCCTTCCAGTTTCGGGGCAAAGGCGGGAACCCTCTCGATCATCAGTAGTGATCCGGCCGGCCCGCACGTGGTTCCGATCTCCGGTATTGCCCCGGCACCGAAGCTGGATCTGATCATTGCCGACACCGGCAGCTTCGGCAGGGTTTGCGTGGACCATTTCAAGGACCAGCCACTGATCCTGAGCAACAGCGGCAAATGCACCCTAACCTTGACCGGCATCAGTTCCTCGTCCGCCGAGTTCGTGGTGCCGGAAGTCCTGTCCTACCCGATCACGATCAGCGCCGGACATGCGCTGCCGGTTCCGATCCGCTTTGCGCCAACGGGCTTCGGCGCAAAATCCGCGACCATCACGGTGACCAGCGACGATCCGGCGAGTCCGGCGGTGGTGGCGGTATCCGGCGAGGCGCCTTCCGGCAAGCTCGCCGTCACCGGCTCAACCTACTTCGGCGGCGTGAGCGCCTGCTGTTGCGCTGATCGCACGCTGTCCATATGCAACGTGGGCGAGTGCGACCTGCATGTGACGAGCGTGCACTTCGCACGCGCGAGCCATCACTGGAAGTTGCTGCACAACCCGTTCCCGGCGACGGTCCGCGCCGGCTCGTGCCTGTCCGTGGTGCTGCACTACAAGGCCACGGAGAAGTGTTCGAGACATTGCCGGCTGGTGATCGAAAGCGACGACCCGGCCACGCCCGTCAGGATCGTGGGCGTGGTGGCATACACCGTCTGGTGTGACCACGCCGGAGAAGATTGTGACGAGTGCCGGAAAGGCTGCTGTGAAAAACATTCCCGGCAACCGGGTTGCCGGCAGGGCTATCCCTGCTGCTGCGATGACGATGACGACGACGCAGGGGACGTCAAGGAATGAGCACCCTGGAAAGGGCGGGCCAGACCGGCGGATGGCCGGCCCACGGTTGAGGATCAGGCAATGCACCTTATTGAACGGATTTTCCATGTCGCGCCTGATGGCGGCTCGGGCGTGCTGGAGCTGGAGCTCGAACTCCTGTTGGTCTTTCTGCTCTTCGCGCTTGCCTTCGCGGTGATCCGGAAAACGCGTACGAAACGATGATCGCGGCAACCCGCACGCCACCGTAGCCGCAGGCAGGACGACGGCCTGCCGGGGGCTCTGCGCCATCTGGCGGCGGCCGGTACCAGCCGCCTCAGTCCTCGTCCAGCGCCCGGAACTGGGCGACCAGCAAATCGAGCAAGGCGCGCACGGCAGGGAGCTGGCCGCGCCGCGAGGGATAGACGGCGTGGACGATCTCGTGCCGCGGCTCCCAGCCCGGCAACACCTGCACCAGGGCGCCGCTGGCGTATCCGTCCCGCACCATCATCCTCGGCAACTGCACCACGCCCACGCCGGCAAGCGCCGCGGCGCGCAACGCCGGCATGCTGCGCGTGACCAGCCGCGGGCGATGGCGGATCGTGGCGCGCGCGGCATCCGGCCCGAGCAGGTTCCAGGCGTGCACGCTTTGCGGCGTACCCAGGTCCATGCTGGGCAGGTTCCCCAGGTCGGCCGGCGACTCCGGCACGCGCTCGCAGCGTTGCAGCAGCGTGGGGCTGGCCAGCAGGCATTGGCTGCGGTCGGCCAGCACGCGGAGCACCAGGTCGCTGTCTTCCAGCGGCGGCGGGCGCACGCGGATCGCAATGTCGACCGCTTCGCCCACCACGTCCACACGCCGGTCGGTGGCGTCGACATGCAGCTCCACCTGCGGGTAGCGGACCAGGTAGGCGGCAAACATGTCGCCCACGCTGGCCTCGAGCAGCGCCACTGGGCAGGTCACGCGCACGATGCCGCGAGGCTCGGCCTGGTTCAAGGCGATGACCTCGTCGGCCGCATCGGCTTCGACCAGCATCGCCTTGCAGCGCTCGTAGTAGGCGCGGCCTGCCTCGGTCACGGTGAAGCGCCGCGTCGAGCGCTGGATCAGCCGCGTCCCCAGCCGCTGCTCCAGCAGGGCGATGCGCCGGCTCAGCTTGGATTTGGGGATGCCCAGCGCGCGCCCCGCCGGGGCAAAGCCGCCGTGGTCCACCACCTGGACGAAGTAATAGAGGTCGTTGAGATCGCGCATGGCCGGTCGTTCCGTATATAGGACGATATGATCGAATATCAGTATCTACCGGAATCAGCGTCCCTCAAATAGCATTGCTCCATTGCCGCCAAAGAGTGCGGCACCCCACTGGAGATTCGCCATGAAGAAGGTACTCGGCGTCCACAGCGCCCCCCGTCCGCACTGGGTAGGCGATGGCTTCCCGGTGCGCTCACTGTTCAGCTACAACGACCTGGGCCGGCACCTCAGCCCCTTCCTGCTGCTCGACCATGCGCAGCCGACCCACTTCGAGCCGGCCAGCCGTCCGCGCGGTGTCGGTGAGCATCCGCACCGCGGTTTCGAAACCGTCACCATCGTCTACCAGGGCGAGGTGGCGCACCGGGACTCGACCGGTGCCGGCGGCACCATCGGCCCGGGCGACGTGCAGTGGATGACGGCTGCGGGCGGCATCGTGCACGAGGAGTTCCACTCGCCGGCGTTCACGCAGCGCGGCGGCACCATTGAAATGGTGCAGCTGTGGGTCAACCTGCCGGCACGCGACAAGCTGGCCAAGCCCGGCTACCAGACCCTCTTGTCCACGCAGATCCCGAACGTGGCATTGGCCGAAGGTGCCGGCAGCGTGCGGGTGATCGCAGGCGAATTCGCTGGCCACCAGGGCCCGGCGCATACCTTCACGCCATTGGACGTGCTGGACCTGCGCATCAACCAGGGCGCCACCGCACGCCTGCCCACCCGCGATGGCCACACCTTGGCGTTGGTGGTGCTGCACGGCACGGTCATGGTCAACGGCGATGCGATTGCCCGCGAAGGGCAGCTGGTGCACCTGGACCGCGACGGGCGCGACGTGGAAATCGAGGCCAACAACGACGCCAGCGTCCTGTGGCTGTCGGGTGAACCGATCGACGAGCCGGTGGTTGGCTACGGCCCGTTCGTGATGAACAGCCAAGCGGAGATCGTCCAGGCCATCGACGACTTCAACGCCGGCCGCATGGGCCGGATCGCGCCCAAGGACATGGCGGTACCCGCGTAAACCCGCGCGGCCCGGGATCTTCCCGGGCCGCCTCAGGCGGGAGGGACCGGGCGCGGGACGCGTGGCACACCGATCCCGCACTCCAAAGCGGTTCGATCCCACGCCGCGGTATTGGCAGCAGCGACATAGGTGCTTTGCAGGAAATCCTGCACGGCGCGATCGGGATCGTCCGCGTTGCGCACGACGTCATAAGGCAGCAGGAACTCGCCCGCGCCTTCGTGGAAAAACGCGCCCTCGGGGCGCACTGGCTGGTTCCGGAACGTTTCCGGCGTCGGATAGGCGTAGGAATAGAACGCCGCGTAATCGACAGGTCCGCCGCCTGGCCAGAATCCGGCGCTGCTCACCTCATGCGAATAGGCCTCGCGCGTCACCTCGTCCGGCAGGTTGGGAATGCCGCCAGGATGCAGCGGCGCCAGGCGCCCGGAAAAGCGGGTGACGGCAAGGTCGAAACTCCCCCAGAAAAAATGCACGGGGCTCGACTTGCCCAGGAAGCTGGTCCGGAAGCGTTTGAGGATGCGGTCGACCTGCAACAGGATGCGCCAGAAACGCTGCGCATACTCCGCGTCATACGACGCATGCAGCGTATCTTCGCGGAAGGGAATGGCGTCGACCACTTCGTTTGGACGGCCATGGATGGTGATGTCCAGGCCAAGCCCGCCCAATGCCGCAAACAGCGCAGCGTGGAACGCGGCGACGGACTGCGGCACCAGCTTGACGCTGCGGCTGGCCCCGCTGTCGACCACGATGCGCAAGGCGTGGTCGATGAAATCGAAGTCGATCTGCAGCGTCCGCTCCCCGCAGGGAATCGGCGTGGTGGTCAGCCCGCGTGCCGTCAAGTGCAGCGTGGTGTGCCACGAGTGGCAGAGCCACGGCGTCTGCGCGACCCGTATCTGGCCGACGACCTGGGTCCACAGATGCAGCGTGGTGCAGGTGTCCTGCCACGCCGCGTAGGGAAGTTCCGGCCAGCTTTCGTGGTTCATTTCCGACTCCCTCGAAGGTGTCTTGGTGCCTCGGCTGATCGCGCCAAGCAAGCACGGCCAGCCACGGTCGACCCATCGTACAGATTGTGCTGGAAGCAGCGGATCGGCTTGTCGAGCGGAGCCTGATCGCGATCGCCCTCAGCCCGCAAGAGCGTCGTGGTTGCGGCCTCCATTGCTGCCGGGCGCACGCGCGGGCGCACGTCGTGGCGCCGCCGGGGTACAGCGGCTCCGGCCTGACGGTTGCGGTGTGCCAGTGGCTCAGGCGTCGCCGTCGCGTACTGACGAGGGGTGACGGCACAGCGGGGTCACCGCGATCCGCATGTAGGAGAACAACGGCAGCCTGGTCAGAAGCTCATGCAGTTCCTCGTTGCTGTCGACATCGAAAATGCTGTAGTTCGCGTACTCGCCGACGACGCGCCAGATGTGTCGCCACTTGCCGCTGCGTTGCAGTTCCTGGGAGTAGGCCTTCTCGCAGGCCTTGATGTCGTTGGCGACGTCGGCCGGCAGGTCGGCCGGGATCTGGACGTCCATTCGTACCTGAAAAAGCATGGCTCAGCTCCCTTGGTGGTAGTGTCGGCGAGGCTTACCGTGTGCGTGGCGCGGTCGCGGTCGAAGAACTGCACGCGGTCCCGTCCAGGTTGATGCCCAGGCCGCGACCGTTGGGCACGGCAAGGTGGAAGTCACTGTAGTCCAGCGGCTTGGTGAGGATTTTCTGTTGCGCGGCGTACGCGCCGCCGGACTGCGGGCAGTGCGGTCTCGACGCGCTCGCTCGTGGCGGCGGGACGCATGCTGGGCGGCGGAGAGTTCCATCAGGCACGTGTTATCTCCCGTCCACTGGCGCCAAGTCAAAGACTGGATACCTCTACCTCCATACCTGGAAGGTATGTTCATCATATGCGCGAAGGCGGGAATCCAGCGTCCATGAATTTCAGCAGCCTGACTTCATTGGATCCCCGCTTCCGCGTGACGTTGGTTTCCCGCGCCTGCCGACAGGCCGACCCTGGCGCGCCGGCCGTCCTGTTCCCGGAACGGTGCTTCCCACTTGGCCATCTTCGCTATCGCGCGCCAAGAGTGCATATTGGTCCCAACCAGCAACCACGGGAGACGGACATGATCACCCTGCGCCGCGGCAACGAACGGGGCCACGCCAACCATGGCTGGCTCGACTCATGGCACAGTTTTTCCTTCGCGAATTACTTCGATCCGAAACACGTCCACTGGGGCGCGCTGCGCGTCATCAACGAGGATCGCGTCAAGGCCGGGGCAGGCTTCGGCGAGCACAGCCATCGCGACATGGAGATCATCAGCTACGTGCTGGAGGGCGCGCTTGCGCACAAGGATTCCATGGGCACCACCGCCAGCATCGTGCCGGGCGAGGTGCAGCGCATGAGCGCGGGCACGGGCGTCGTGCACTCGGAATTCAACCACGACCAGACCGGAACCACGCACTTCCTGCAGATCTGGATACTGCCGGCCAGGACCGGGGTCACCCCCAGCTACGAGCAGAAGACCTTCCCCGACGCCGCGAAGCGCGGCCGCTTGCGCCTGGTGGTGAGCCCGGACGGGCGCGATGGGTCGGTGACGATCAACCAGGATGCGCTGATGCACGCCGGCCTGTTCGATGGCGACGAGCGCGCCGAGTATACCCTCGCGCCGGGAAGGCTTGGCTACGTGCACCTTGTACGCGGCAAGCTGACGGTCAATGGCCAGCCACTGTCGGCGGGCGATGCGCTGATGCTGAAGGACGAGTCGACGATCACGCTTGGGCAGGGAACCGGTGCCGAAGCGCTGGTGTTCGATTTGCCACCGGTCACCTTGCAGTAAGTCCCGCGCGTCCGGCAGCCACCATCCAGGCGATGGTGGCTCTGCCGTCTGCCGTGCGAACGTCGAAACCCAGGACCACCCGGAGTGCACCCATGATCGAGCTCATCATCCAGCAGCGCCGCCGCGACCTTGGCAGTTTCGAGGTTGGCCGCGTGCTGCCGTTCGCCCAGCGCCGCATGATCGGACCTTACATCTTCTTCGACCGCATGGGCCCCAAGGACATTGCACCCGGCTTGCCGCGCGAGGCCGATGTGCGTCCGCATCCGCACATTGGCCTGTCGACCATCACCTACCTTTTCGAAGGCGAGATCATGCATCGCGACAGCGTCGGTTCGGAGCAGGCAGTGCGCCCCGGGGAAGTCAACTGGATGACGGCCGGTCGCGGCATCACCCATTCCGAACGCTTCGAGGAACTGCGCGCCAAGGGCGGACTGTTCGACGGCATCCAGGCCTGGGTGGCGTTGCCTGACGGGCGCGAGGAAATGGACCCGGGCTTCTGGCACTACCCCAGCGCCGCCCTGCCTGCGCTCGATGGCGATGGCGTCGTCGGACGCCTGATTGCCGGCAGCCTGGCGGGCGTGCAGTCGCCGGTGCGGATCGACTCGCCGCAGTTTTACGTGCACTGGCAATTGCGTGCCGGCGCGCGCACGTCGCTGCCCTCCGAGTACAGCGAGCGCGCGGTCTACGTAGCCAGCGGCGTGGTGGACGTGGATGGCCAGCGCGTCGAGCCCGGCAGCATGGCGGTGCTGGCGCCAGGCAAGGCGGCCACCATCTCCGCGCACGGCGACGCCGTGGTCATGGCCCTGGGTGGCGAGCCGGTGGGCACGCGCTACATCGACTGGAATTTCGTGTCCTCGTCGCCGGAGCGGATTGACCAGGCCCGCGCAGACTGGGCGGCCGGCCGCATGAAGCTGCCCGACCTCGACAATGGCGAGTTCATCCCCTTGCCGCCGAAGCTGGGGGCAAAACCCGAACCGATGTCCTGAGCGATCCGCTTGGCGCGCTCCTCGCGGCACCCGTTGCCGCCTGCCGTTACGCCGGCCATCACGGGGACCGTGGCAGCATGGTGCTCGACCTTCGCCAGGGAGGGACCGCCATGATCCCCTTCGTCGACCACGCAACCCCGGAGGCAGCTTCCTGCGGGGAACGGCATGACCCTGGTCCGCAGGCGTCGTTCACCGCCGTTGCACCGCTGGCCGTGGCAGTCGCACCGTGAGCCGCCGCTACGACGCGATCATCGTCGGCGCCGGCCAGGCCGGACCACCGTTGGCTGGCCGGCTGACCCAGGCCGGACAGTCGGTGGCGCTGATCGAGCGCAAGCTGTTCGGCGGCACCTGCGTCAACACCGGCTGCATGCCGACCAAGACCCTGGTCGCCAGCGCGCGTGCCGCGCACATGGTCCGCCGCGCGGCGGATTTCGGCGTCACGCTGGCGGGTGCGGTGGGCATCGACATGATGAAAGT
>Ga0134128_10003889_pt1 | contig 18307 bp, 12 predicted proteins | sample KB31754_FD_96462 | JGI IMG/M metagenome (GOLD analysis project Ga0134128, IMG submission 96462) | Terrestrial soil microbial communities with excess Nitrogen fertilizer from Kellogg Biological Station, Michigan, USA - KB3-175-4 | ecosystem: Environmental > Terrestrial > Soil > Unclassified ... | reverse complement strand
GTCACCGAACCCCGACACCTTTCACAAAGGATAGGTTTCGAGAAGACCCTTTGAGGTCCTAAAGTCAATGGCTTTGGAGTCTCGAAAGCCCGTCCCAAAAGCCACCCGTCCGTGTAGTCGGCTGTACTGAGATTGGCCGCAAACCGCTAATCAGGAAATGAGGCCAGCGTCGTCGGCAAGCTTTTGCTGACCTTGCGCTCTGTGGCTGAATACCGGCTCCTAAGGAACTACTGCTTTAAAGGTCCGCTGGGGTAGCATTTGGAACGAGTTGGAAGCCCAATAGAGCGGCCTGTTTGCGCAGACGCATTTCAGCACGTTGCTGGGCTTGCTGATCGTATTGACGAAAGATTGTTTCAGCGTACGGCTCTCTCGTGAGCAACACGTGGTAGAGGACACGAGCAATTTTGTGGGCCGTTGCTGTGATGGCCTGGGCCGCCCCGAGTTTAGCTCGCATGCGCCGAAAGAACTCTCCGAAATAACCTTTGGCACGGGAAAGCGAATTCGCACCCACGCGAAGTGCAATAGCTGCTCGATTCTTCACTTTTCGTGTTTTGCAAGAGAGAACCTTGCCGCCGCTGATTTGTTTCTCTGGACAGAGACCGAGCCAGGAAGCAAAGGCCGATGCGTTGCGGAACCGGCTTACATCCGGTCCAATCTCGGTGAGAATGAGTCGGAGGTAGCAGACTATATGCATCCTGCCCACTCGGCGTCCAACCAGGAGGGTGTCTAGCGAGCCTAGGGCCGAGTACCAGGGCATCTCCCAGCCCATGAAATCGTGGTAACGTGCGCTCTCTTCGTACGGCCCCTGGCAGAACACGGCGAAGGTGACATCGCGAGAATGAAGGTAGGACAACTCAGCGACCTGCGTGGTGACCCACGTGCAGCCTTCGCACTGCTCCGGCGCAGGGTGGCCGGTGTGCCACATGAAATAGTAGGCGATCAACTGTCGACGGCCCTCGAACGCATCGAGAAGCGTCACGGGGCCGTGCGGACCAATTAGCGCGATGGCCGAGTCCATCTCTACCATCGGCAGCCGCCGGCGGGCCGCTGCGATCTCGTCGCCTTCGTGCGTGTGGGCCTTCTCTCGAACTCGCAATGCGTCCAACTCGGCCTGAAACGTCGCGCGATCGACTATTTTAGGGGCTCCAATTTCATCTCTCATGAAGTCTGTCATGGTTCTCTCCGCTAGCGCTGTAGGGCGCTCTCTTCATTTTCCTGATTCGCGGTCGGACTCACGTCCTCCTTGCCATCCGGACACAATGTTGGCCTTGTCTCCAACAGTGCTTGTGATACCGGGTTAATGTCGAGTGGCACATCAGCCCTGATCTATGGAGGCGCTGCGCTCGGGACGAAGGGAAGAGCTCTCCGCAAAGACAACGACGGAGGTGGGGCGGGTTCCACACCCTCACAAGGCGTGAGGCTACTGCTTACGTCCGGTAGTCGGAGAATGCTCCAACAGTTGCGTAGCCCGGCGCTTCACATACCGGTTTACCAAAGCGGCGGGCGCGCCCGTTTGGCTTTGGATTGATTTTCCAAGTCCGGTATCCGCCGTTTTAAGGCGCTTCTTACCGGCAAGGCGCTCTTTCTCTTTCTGGACTGCTTTGCGAATCACCTCCTTACCCGCATTCGTAGGCTCGTCGCCGTCCGCCAAAGCGGCTCCTCGTGCTTCCGCGAGAAGTGGAAAAGCTTTCTCCCAAATGTGGTCATGTAATGCTTCGCCGATTGCCTGCAGCTCCAGTTCGCCCTCGGCGTTCAACCGGAAGTCGACCATGAAGTCACTGACTCGCGTGATCTCCGCCAACTCGGCGTTGTCCCATTCGTCCAGCGCGATGATGGCCTCTTCCTTGCTCGGCGCGTGGACGAACGAGAGGTCTCCGTTGGGCCAGCGGCACATGAACATGGACATGCCCCAATTGTATGCACGCTCGCGGTCAAGAGACGCTCATCGGAAGCGGGTGAGGAGGCCTGCCACCGATGAAGCGATCAAAATCGAAGCCGAAGAGTGCTCCAAAGCGCGTGCTGCGTCTTCCCGACTTGGACCATACGAAGCTGTCCGTTTTAAATACATTGGGTTCACCGCAATCGCAACGAGCGTATGGCATCGCGATCGATGATTTTATCGCGTGGTACTGCTCGGAGCCGCGCATCGCATTTAATAAGACGGTCGTGCTTCGGTATCGCATCCAGTTGGAAGCGAAGCATCTAGCCCCGGCGACGATCAATCTGCGATTGGCAGCCGTGCGGCGGCTCGCCTACGAAGCCGCCGATGTCGGACTGCTAAGCCCGGACCTGGCCGCCGGCATTCGCCGCGTCAAGGACGCCAAGCGTTTGGGCGTGCGGTTGGGCAACTGGCTCAGCGCAGAACAAGCAAAAGACTTGCTGAGGTCCCCAAACGGAGAGGCGCTGATCGGCAAACGGGATCATGCCATTCTCGCCTTATTGCTCGTGGTGCGGGCTGCGGCGCTCGGAAACCGCTCAGCTTACTTTGGAACATTTCCAGCGCCGGGACGATCATTGGGCCATCGTGGATCTGTTCGGCAAAGGCGGCCATATTCGATCCATTCCCGTTCCGGACTGGGTGAAGAGTGTCGTCGATCGCTGGACTGCGGCGGCTCAAATCGAATCCGGTTGCCTATTTCGTTGCGTGACAAAGTACGGAACGGTATGGGGAGAAAAGATCACCGAGAAGGTGATCTGGCACGTCGTTCGCAAATACGCCATGTGCACTCACCTTGGGAAGATTGCGCCTCATGACTTGAGGCGCACGTGCGCCCGCCTATGTCACGAATCGGGCGGCGAGTTGGAACAAATACAATTCCTACTTGGCCACGTCAGCGTTTAGACAACCGAACAATACTTGGGCTGCAAGCAACGGTTCCGATCTGCCGTAAATCATCACATCGGCATCGAGCCCGACAGGGATTGATTTCTCGAAACCGCAGCTCCCACGCTCGCAAGCATGCGGTGGGTCACGATTCCGTCCGCCTTTAGAACCTGGCGCGACCGCTTCAGTGTCTCAAATCCCCACTTTTTGTTCCTGAGAACACAGCAGTAGAAAAGTCACTCTTTAGCGCGGTCTAGGTGCGTTCGGGCATCTAATTTCGGAGTAATATCTAGAAACACGTATGCCCGAACCAATGTCCGCGATTTTATTGAAAGTTAGAAACATTAACCCGCTTACGCCGAAATCCTTTGCAGCAGCACTTGGTGATTTCGATTTCGACGGTACGGCGACGGCTGCGGAAATGCGGGCGTTTTGGCAGTTGGCCCATGATTGTATTGACGCGGCGCCCGAAAAGAGCCTACATCGCCGAACAGCCATGTTCGCGATGTCTGGATTCCTCATGATCGAGTCTGCAGCGGCGTTTCCGAAGCTGAACGTCAAGATCGTCACATACCAGATGGTCTTGCGATTGCTGAAACCTGAGCGTGTAAATCAACGCGTATTTGGAATATGTGGCCCTGCGCACTTTATCCTACTGCTCATCAAATCGCGGCCCATCAAATACGTTTCAATGGCTTTCGATCTCCTGACAAAAGGAAAGACCATGGGCGAGGATGGGTTCGAAATAATCCCGGATAAGTATGTCCTGGATTTCGAACCTGGGGAATCGATACCGGAAGCAGACTGGCTGCTAGCTGCCCCGCTGCGAAATGCTCAAACTCCTATACCACCGGGTAAGGAGCGGGGCGTCTACGGCGGAACAAACGGACCCGAAGTCTTTGCTTATTTCCAGCATGCCGGATACGAACGCATCGTCTTACTATCCTGTTACCAACGCAGCACAGACTGGCTAGGGCATGCCCTCAAACCAGGGCACTACGAACAGTTTGAACCTTCGGAGCTTCGAAAAATGGTTGAAGGTTTTGCGGCCGGCGACAAAATGTCTGACCCAATCGTTAATTTCCGCATCGCTTGTAAGCTGCGAGAGATCGGGTGGCGCGTTATGCTTCAAACCAATGCCGAACTTATTAAGTTTGATCCAATCACCGACAAGGAGCGAGAGGCGGCAAAAACTGGAAAGACATTCGACGTGAAGCGTTTGGCTGACAAAGAGGAGGCATGGAAAGGCATTGTCACTGAGAAAACAATGTCGCCCGGAATCTACACACAGAACGTGGGTCATTGGGTTTTGGCCAAGGAGATAGCTATAAAGGGCGACGCGGTCAAGATGACCGTCTATACGTGGGGCACGCAGCACTCTGTGAAGGCCCAAATCACGCTGAAGGAGTTTTCAAACTGCTATGGCGGGTTTGTCGCCGCGTTCGCGTGACTACGTGCTCGAAAAAGAGAGCGCAAATCGTCGTTTAGGCTGTCACCCGCAGGGATTAGAAGCGGTATGTCAACTGGGCGCAACGGCTTGGCGAACGGGTCCCGGGTGACCTTCTCTATCCGAGCTGTCGGCGATCCGGATAGTGGCCGAAAAACCGGCTTTCGGGACATTGAAATGGTAGACGCTCATCGGAAGCGGGTGAGGAGGCCCGCGGCCGATGAAGCGATCAAAATCAAAGCCGAAGAGTGCTCCGAAACGCGTGCTGCGGCTGCCCGACTTAGACCATACGAAGCTGTCCGTGTTAAACACGTTAGGTTCTCCGCAATCGCAACGAGCGTATGGGATCGCAATCGATGATTTCATCGCGTGGTACTGCTCGGAGCCGCGCATCGCATTCAACAAGACAGTCGTGCTTCGGTATCGCATTCAGTTGGAAGCGAAGCATCTGGCGGCGGCGACAATCAATTTGCGGTTAGCAGCCGTGCGGCGGCTCGCCTACGAAGCGGCCGATGTTGGATTGCTCAGCCCGGACCTGGCCGCCGGCATTCGCCGCGTCAAGGCCGCCAAACGTTTGGGCGTGCGGCTTGGGAACTGGCTCAGCGCACAACAAGCGAAAGACTTGCTCCGTTGCCCAAACGGAGAGGCGCTGATCGGCAAACGGGATCGTGCCATTCTCGCGCTGTTGCTCGGCTGCGGGCTGCGGCGCTCTGAAGCCGCTCAGCTTATGTTGGAGCATTTCCAGCGCCGGGATGATCACTGGGCCATCGTCGACCTGTTCGGCAAAGGCGGCCATATTCGATCCGTGCCCGTTCCGGACTGGGTGAAGAGTGTCGTCGATCACTGGACTGCGGCGGCTCAAATTGGGTCCGGATGCCTGTTTCGTTGCGTGACAAAGTACGGAACGGTATGGGGAGAAAGGATCACCGAAAAGGTAATCTGGCACGTTGTTCGGAAGTACGCCATGTGCACTCATCTTGGGAAGATCGCGCCTCATGATTTGAGGCGCACGTGCGCGCGCCTATGTCACGAAGCGGGCGGAGAGCTGGAACAAATCCAATTCCTACTTGGCCATATCAGCGTACAGACAACCGAACAGTACCTGGGCCGCAAGCAACGGTTCCGATCTGCTGTAAATCATCACATTGGCATCGAGCCCGACGAGGAATGATTGGGGAACGGGAGCTTCCTCGGTCGCGTGCTAGGTCGCGTCACGATTCCGTGCTGGCGTTGTCGTTCAATGTCTTAAATCCCCACTTTCCGAGAACTGTACTGAGCAACGATCAACACTGGCTGTTCTGCCCTGGTCCTGGCCGCCTCATATGCTTGGACTCGTGTTCATGTGAGTGTTCAGCATCATCATCTTTGATCGCATGTGGCGACGCAAAAGCAGAGAGCGGCGATTTTAATCATCCCGCGTCAGGGTCATTCGGCGAAATACAATACCGCCTCGCTCGGTGAGCGTACCATTGATCCGTCTGCCGTGAATGTTCAAAAGCCAGAGTCGTTCCGCGGAGTCCCAGGAAATCGCGGGCTTGGCGGCGTTGTACTGCCACAAGCCCGAGCCCATGGTGATTGCCGTCCCATTCACGATCTTTTCGGCGCGAATGAATACTCTGTCCGGCTTGCCGGGGACTGCTTCGATGTAGTAGACGACCTTTTCGTCATGGCAGGACGGTGCACGAGTGGCGCAGGCGGATTCACCCCGCCAAATCCCCACCGGAGAACCCGATTCTGCGCTCGAACCGTGATTGCGTCCCCCCTGAACATGCAGGCATCCGCAGAGCAGGAGCAACGCAATTCGATATTTCGCGCAGCAAATTCTCATGAGTATTTCGAAGAAGCTGTTGCATCTTCAACGGTGCCGCTCTTAATCGCCCATTGGCTCCTGCCTTTGCTGCGCCGATTCCACCAGATGAGCGGGCCGGTGAACGCCAGTAGCGGGAGACTGAGACTGATAGCGCATGCCAGAATTCGTGTAGGAAGCCCGCCAATGTCGCCCGTGTGAATCTCGCGGTTCCATAGCTTCACGATTCGGAATCCGAGAGGTCCGGTGCGCGAACTTAAAAGATACACGACTTTCCCGGTGTAGGGATCGAGAAAGACGTTAGTGCGTCCAGCCGGCGTTCCGTCCTCCGGGTACTTCATCGCAATACGGATCGGACTGCCAGCAAGCTGCATCATAGTTGCCTGCGCTCCCAGCACGCTCCGTTCCGCAATCGAAAGCAGGCGATCGGGATTAAGCGGGATCGCGCCAGGAACTGGCTGTTGCGCCGGAGGGTACGGTGGCGCCTCCGGCGAATGGGTGAGGCGATCAGCAATGAAGGTTGCCTGTCCTTCCCAATGAATGACCAAGGCGGTAACGGAAAAAATCATCAGGAAAAAAGACGAATAGATGCCGAGCGCTTGGTGTAGATCGAAATTCAGCTTCTTGAGTGGCTTTCGCCAATTCGGTGCCAGTACTTTGCGCCGCCACCAGAGCACTATCCCTGAAATGGAGAGAAACAGCAAGAACACCGCCGCAACGCTCACAACTGGCTCCCGCATTGCCGGCCAACAACCGGAGATGAAGCTGGTGGACCTTATTCATGAAGTCATTGCGTTGGGCCTCGTTCCCCAGAATGTGGCCAGTAAACGGATTGAACACGATCCCCATTCCCCGTTGCGATGTTTTCGACTCAAGAAAGGCGTCCCACGCTATCTCCCTTCGAGGCGAGAACGCAAGTCCGGTAATTGTGTAGCCGGGATAGCGCCTTTCGAGTCTCGTCTGTATTTCCGTCAACGAGAGATAGTGACCGCCGGGCCCGACCCAGGTGAGCTTTGGATTGAGAGCACGGTCGATCTCATTTTCAAAAACCATGAGAGTGCCAGTGATTCCCAGCAGCGCGAGAAACAGCGCCGCGCAAAGACCCATCCAAAGATGGATGGTGAGAATCAATCTCCGAACGGTCACCGTTGTCCTTTACGGTCCAGCTGGCTGGCAAACACGTGCACCGAGATTTCACCATTTGCGTTCGTTTCCAACCCGAGAAGGAGCCGTTTATCTGTGGAGCGCAGAAACGTTTCCAGATTGAGAACTGAATCGGCGCTGATCGTGTCCCCCACCTGAAGCGGCAATCGCAATCCCATCCGTTCGGCCGCTCCATGGGTGCGGATTTCCACAACCTTGCCAGTGAGCTTGCCTCTTTCGGCTAACATCGTGTTCTCCATCATTTGCTTCATTTCTCGTTCGTCGTTCACAAAGAGAAATTGCCTCGCAGGAGATTCGCGCAATACAGGCGCGCTGGTTTGCGGCGTGGACGGCAGGGAGAAACGGATCGCCACCTCTGCCGGCCCCGGGGGCTGACTTTGTGGATCATATTGCCAGTTGAGAATGGATTGAAGCACAGCACGTCTGAGTTCCTGCGGTCCGCTCACCACACGGGCATCGGCAACAAAGCCGCGATCATCGATGCTGACCTCCACCACCATCAGGCCGGAAATTTGCTTCTCGATTACCCAGCGTGGATATTCAAGCGTCGCCCGATGCAGCAGGTGGTCGCCACCGGTTTCAATCTGAATCGGATTGGCAAATGTTTGCTGGGCGTGGACTGCCGAGGAAATCGGAAAAAGAGCGATAGCCACTCGGGCCGCCAATGCGGCGCCGCCGAGAACGACCGCGAGAGAGGAAACCAGGCGCCGCCGGGAAATGGTGGACGGTCGCACAAGCGATGCCACCCGCCTGACCAAATACCCGCGTCCGAGAAATGAATTGACTGGCGCCAGGCGCATCGGTTTCTGGATACGGGCGGCTTGCAACAACACATCCACATATGTGTCGCGCGAACCTATTGCGTCCATTGCCTCACGATCTACGACCTCTTCGCGCGCCAGCCGAATTTCGGAGATCAGCCACCAGATGGGCGGCTCGAACCACAAAACGGCCAGTACGAGTTCCTCCAGAAGGTTGAATAGCCAATCCTTGCGACGTACATGAATGAGTTCGTGGCAGAGAATTGCTTCTTGCGATTGCGAGCTCATTGCTTCGAACTCGTTGGGCAGAAGAATTAATGGCCCTCGCAGCCCGAATGTAATCGGCCCGGCAACGTTATCGGAGATGAAAATTTGAGCGCGTACAGGAACACCGATTGGCGGAATTGATACGCCGCCGCGCTATGCTCCCCAGCCTTGCAACCCTCCGAACCGATATCGTGCTTTTCGACAACGTTGACCAATTACGCTGGAGAGGTCCCACGCCTGCCTTCGCCACGCTTGGCGCACGACTTGATGCCGCCGTCGCTGAGAAGAAATACGTTTTTCGCGCCGGAGTCCCGGCAAACGTGAAGATTTCAGAGACTTCGTCGATCTTAGAAGGATAGGCTTGCCTTTCAGCTCGCTTTTCACAAATCCCCTTGTTGGCTTGTAAACGCTCCGAACTACAGCTTTGAACTCGTGCTGGCCGCCGCTAATGACACCATCGGGCGATCTGAACCGTACTGTATTCACAGGCCGACTCGTCCGATAGAGCCAGAACAATGCGGGCCGCCGCCCAGGATGGGCGCACGCGCGTACCGCTGAAGGCCACACCCGCACTGTCCAGATCGCAGCAACGAAACTGCGCGAAAGCACCCCGGTTCACGAAACGAATCTCCTGGCGGCACAAACAGTTTGATCAGGCCTAGCAGACGCCGCCAAACAATCGAGAACGATACACATTGCCTCGCCGGCAGCCAGGTCAAAGTATGTACAGAAGATCCAGCAGAAGCGTGGACTTTTACTTCTGCGGGGTCTCTGAAATCATCCAAAGGTTGTCTTGGCGTTGCTGACGGGAAGCCAGTGACGCAACCGTGTTCCAGGAACAAAGGCCAACATTGGCGCTACACGTTGCAGGGGAACTGGTGAACAGCAACAACCAGTGCCTCACGAGTAACGATCCGAGTGCGGAGGTACAAACATTGAGCCTTCAGTCCTGTGGGCAGAACCAGCCGGACCAGATATGGTCCCTACCCAATTGAGCATGGCGTGGGCAGGTCAACCGGGTTCCAATCACGATCATGCCCATGTTGCCTGTGATATGCTGATACCCGCCGCAAAAGGACGCCAACCCCTGTAAGTTGTACGGCTCGGGCGTTGTCCCCTGCACTCGCGCGATACAGCGGCGGACGGATACGAAGGCCGACCAGAGTGCAAGTGAGTAGGCCGCGCAGGCTGCCGATCATAAGTCCCCATGCTTGCCTGGTCGTGGAGGCGAGGCATAGTGTTTAGACTGGACGCTGACAAAAAAGTCCATTTCTGCGACGGTGTCACCCGCCGCGATTTTCTGCACGCGGGCTCGCTTGGTTTTCTAGGTCTCACGTTACCTGAGTTCCTCGCCATTAAGGCCAGCGGGGCTGTCGATCCCATGAAAGACGTAAATTGCATCCAGTTGATGCTCGTGGGTGGTCCGAGCCAGCTCGATACATGGGACATGAAGCCGGATGCCCCCGCCTCTATTCGTGGACCATACAAGCCCATCAAGACTAATGTTCCGGGCATCGAGATCTCGGAGCTCTTCCCGCGCATGGCGAAGCACGCGGACAAGTTTGCGCTGCTGCGCTCGGTTTATCACACAGCGGCAGCGGTGCATGACACCGGATGCCAGATGATGCAAACCGGACGACTGTTCCAGGGTGGGCTCGAATCACCGAACTACGGCTCGGTATTGCGATTCGAAAAAGGCGCGCGCGGCGATATGCCGCCAAATGTGCTGATCCCTTACATGATCGGGCAGCTTGGCGGCAACCTGCCGCATGGCGATACGGCGGGATTTCTGGGCAAGGCCTATGACCCGTTCGTTTTGAACGCCGATCCTTCGGAGGCGAACTTCAAAGTGCCTGACATGCTGCCGCCCGATTACATCTCGGCGGTGCGCGTGGACCGGCGGCGCGACTGGCGCCAGATGATCGACCAGTCCGTGAAATATTTCGAAGAATCTAATCAAGACGCAAAGTTGATGGACTCGACTTTCGACCAGGCGTATACGTTGATGACTTCGGCCAAGGCGCGGGAAGCGTTTGACCTCACACAGGAAAACGAAGACATGCGCAAGCGGTATGGCCTCAACCGATTCGGGCAGGGATGCCTGCTCGCACGGCGGCTGGTGGAGCGGGGCGTGCGCTTTGTGACCATCAATATGTTCGAAACGGTGTTCAACGACATCACCTGGGACATTCATGGCTCGGCGCCATTCAGCCCGATTAGCTGCTATAGCGACCTCGTGGGGCCGATGTTTGACAACGCGTACAGCTCGCTGCTCGAGGATTTGAGCCGCACCGGCCTGCTCGATAGCACGCTGGTGCTGGCGACGGGCGAGTTCGGGCGGACGCCGCGCGTCAATCCAGCTGGCGGCCGCGACCACTGGCCGCAATGCTGGACGGTGGTGATGGCGGGCGGCGGAGTGAAGGGCGGGCAGGTGGTAGGCTCCTCCGACTCGATAGCCGGCGCGCCCAAGGATCGGCCGGTGATGCCGAGCCATGTGGCGGCGACGGTTTACAAGTGCCTGGGCATACCCATTGATAAGGAGTTGAAGACGCCACAAGGCCGCGTGGTGCGGCTGGTGGATCACGGCTTTGATCCGATTGATGAGCTTTTAGTATGAAGCGCCGCAACTACTTTCTTCCGGCCGCGCTGGTAGTGCTTTTTGCCGCGCCCTACGCGGCGCCAGCTTTTCAAGCAAGCGGCAATGATGCCACGTATCACCAAAGGGTGAAGCCAAAGGCTGCTCCGCCGGCGACGCTGGCGGAGCCAGTCAACTACCCCAAGAGCGCACTGGCAAAAATCGACATCCTGCCGGCTTCGATTGCGCTGGTGGGCCCGCGCTACAGCCAGCGACTTGTAGTGGAAGGCACGTTCGCGGATGGGCATCAGGAAGACTTGACGGCGCAAGCGCAAATCACCAGCTCCGATGGCAATATTGCAGCGGTGGATAAAGACGATTTTGTGCAGCCGCGAGCGGGTGGGCACACGACGATTGCGGCAACGGTAGAAGGCCAGCGCGCCAACGCCTCGGTCGATGTAAAAGACTATTCGAAGATCCAGCCCTTGAGTTTTCGCAACGACGTCCTGCCCGTGATGACCAAGATGGGGTGCAACTCCGGACCGTGCCATGGCGCGGCGGCGGGTAAGAACGGATTCAAACTGACGCTGCGGGGCTACGATCCGGAAATGGATTATTTCACGCTCACGCACCAGGCGTTGGCGCGCCGGACCGAGCAGATGGAACCGGCGAAAAGTTTAATCCTATTGAAGCCAACGCTGACGATTCCGCACGGCGGTGGGCGGCGTTTTCCGCAGAACTCGCCCGAATACAAAGTGATTTCGGGTTGGATCGCGCAAGGGATGCCTGCTCCCGAGGAAACGGATGCCCGGGTGACGGCGATCCAGGTGCTGCCGCGCGAGGCGTCCCTGCGCCCCGACGCCAAGCAGCAGTTAGTGGTGACGGCGTTATTTTCCGACGGCCGCCGCGAGGACGTGACACGGTGGGCGAAGTATGACAGCGGCGATGAAGGCGTAGCAACGGTCGACAACCAAGGCCACGTGACCATGCACAGTTTCGGCGAGGCTCCGGTGACCGTCTGGTATCAGAGCCACGTGGCGTTTTCGCGGCTGCGGATTCCCTATCCCTACCAACTTGATGAGACGGTATTCAAGAATGCGCCGCGGCACAACTACATTGACGCCGCAATCCTTAACCACCTGGAAGCGCTGCACATTCCGCCTTCGCCCACGTCCAGCGATTCGGAATTTATTCGGAGAGCGTACCTGGATGCCGCCGGAATTTTGCCCAAGCCGACGGAAGTCGAAGCATTTTTGAAGGACACTTCTCCGGACAAGCGAAACCGGCTGATCGATCGGCTGATGAAGCGGCCCGAATTTGTGGATTATTGGGCCTACAAATGGTCGGACCTGCTGCTGGTTTCGAGCAACCGCCTCTCGAACGAGGAGATGTGGAGCTACTACAACTGGATTCGGGATAGCGTTGCGCAGAACAAGCCCTGGGACGAGTTTGTGCGTGAGATCGTCACCGCGACGGGCAATACGGTTGAAAATGGCGCGGCGAACTATTGGGTGATCCATCGCGATCCGTTGGATACTTCCGAAAACATGGCGCAGGCGTTTCTCGGCGTTACGATAACGTGCGCACATTGCCACAATCACCCGCTGGCCAAGTGGACGCAGAAGGATTACTATGGCATGGCGAACCTGTTCGCACGGGTGCGGTTGAAGACCTTCTCGCCGAGCGGGGCGCGCGCGGGCATAGGTCCACTGTTCAATAACGTGACGGTTTACTCCGCGCCTACGGGCGAGTTTACCGATGACCGGTACATGACGGTGCTGCCGCCGAAACCGCTCGACGCCAAGGCGCTTCCGGAAACGACTCCCGGCGATACGCGAATTTATTTCGCGAAATGGCTCGCCTCGGCGGATAATTCGTTTTTCGCGCGCAGCCTGGTCAACCGGCTCTGGCGGAATTTCATGGGCCGCGGCCTGATCGAACCGGTGGACGATCTGCGGGCCACCAATCCGGCCACCAACGATGAATTGCCGGACGAGCTGGTGAGGGACTTTACTTCGCACCATTTCGATATCAACCACATGATTCGGACAATCATGCAATCGGCCACATACGAGGCTTCGTCGGAGCCACTGAAGGAAAACGCGCGTGACGATAAATACGGCTCGCACTATCTGATCAAGCGCCTGCCGGCGGAGGTGCTGCTCGATGCGTATTCGCAGGTGACGCACGAACCGGAAAAATTCGATGGATATCCTGCCGGCACACGCGCGCTGCAATTGCCGGATACGGCTGTGAAATCGTACTTCTTGAACGCCTTCGGACGGCCGGCGCGCGAGCAGACGCGGGAGAGCGAACGTACGTCGGTACCGACTATCACGCAAGCGTTGCACATTATTAATGGCGATACGCTCAACAACAAGGTGCGTGCGCCTGATAATTCGATCGAGGCGATGATCAAGCGCGGCCTTTCCGATGAACAGATCGTGAACGATCTTTATCTGGCGTCGTTCAGCCGTTATCCGAAGGAGACGGAACGCGCCGGCCTGGTGAAGGTTCTGCACGCGGCAGAGCAACAGAAGACCCCGGGAGTGGATGACGCGCGCCGCTCCGCGCTGAACGACATGCTGTGGGCCATGCTGACGAGCGAAGCGTTCATGTTCAATCACTAGCGCGGGTTTTGGATCTTCCCATGAAAACCATTTTGATCGCAGCTACCGCCATGGCACTCCTGGGGAGCACGGCGCAGGCTGCAACGCCCAGCTTTACGTCTGACATTGCGCCAATCCTTCAAAAGAACTGCTTGGCGTGCCATTCGAGTGCGGCTAAGATGGGTGGGCTCGTGATGGATAAGTTCGACCTCCTAATGAAAGGAGGCGCACATGGGCCGGTGATCGTTCCGGGCAAGCCGGAAGAAAGCCGAATGGTGATGATGCTCGAGGGGAAGATGCAGCCTCGGATGCCATACGGAAGCGATCCGCTACCGGCCACCGACATCGCGACTATCAAAGCGTGGATCGATGCGGGCTGCGTGGGTCCCGCGGCCGGAGAAGCAAAAGCGCTCGCGCCGCTGGCCATACCGGACATTAAACCCCAAGTGCCGGTGGTTTCGCCGATTGCGTCGCTCCAGTTCTCCCCGAACGGAAAGATTCTGGCGGTAGGGGCATATCGGGAAGTCCGGCTCATCGATCCAGCTACGAACAAACTGCTCGCCACGCTTCCAGGGCATGCGGATTATGTGCGCTCCATCGCGTTCAGCCCGGATGGAAAAATGCTTGCCGCAGGCGGAGGGCCGCCGCAGCGCGGAGGTGAAATCAAGATCTGGGATACGCAATCGCACCGGCTTCTCAAGACTATGAACGGCGATACCGATTGCATATATTCGGTGGCGTGGAGTCCGGATGGAAAGCTGATCGCGTCAGGCAGCTACGACAAGATGGTGAAGCTTTGGGATGTGGCATCGGGGAAAGAGCTCCGCAATCTGCAGGACCATATTGACGCGGTGTTCGCGGTAGCGTTCAGTCCCGACGGCAAGCGCCTGGCTTCAGCTTCGCAGGACAGGACGGTCAAGATTTGGGACGTAGCTTCCGGCAAAAGATTGTACACGCTGGGCGACGCCTCAGACGGCCTGACGAGCCTTCACTATTCGCCTGAGGGCGACCGGATCGCGGCGGCGGGCTATGACAAGACCATTTACGTCTGGCGTTTGGGCGATAGCGATTCCAGCCTTGTCCAATCGTTGATTGCCGATGAGGGCAGCATACTGGCGCTGGTCTGGGCCCCAAACGGGAAAACGATTGTCACGAGCTCCTCGGACGGCTCCATTCGTTTTCGCGATGCGGCTACGCTCGATCCACTGCGAGTAATCGATCATCAACCCGATTGGGTGCAGGCGTTGAGCATCAGTCCGGATGGAACGCGGCTCGCCGCGGGCCGCTATAACGGTACCGTCACGTTATATGACACTAAGGTGCAGAATGCTCCGCAACGGGAACTGCGAGCGGACGGAAGCGCGGGGCTGAAGGGGACTAGGGGAATCCGATGACGCTTCACATCTTTGCCGCCGGGCTACTGCTCGCGCTGGCGGTCCAAGCGGACGAGCCGATTATTCCACCGACGATTTCCAAGGTCTGGCCGGCCGGCATGCAGCGCGGCCACACGGTGACGTTCACGATTGACGGGCGAAGCTTAGAAGGAGCGAAGGATGTGATCTTCGACACGGCCGGCATGACTGCGAAGATCTCCGATATCAAGGAAGTACCCGAGAAGATCACCGGGCCGCGTGCCGGCGTGGACCTGGAGGCGCAAGTGGCACGCGGCAAGAAGGCGACGGCCCGTCTGGAGGTTACGGCCGCAAAAGATGTGGAACCGGGAATCCACCGGTTGCGGATTCAGACGCCGCTCGGAACGTCGAATATGGCCGTAATCGCCATTGGCTCGCTGCCGGAAATTCAGACTCAGAAGGCGTCCGGAACAGAAGCGCAGCGGGTAACACTGCCAGCGACCCTGGTTGGCACGATTGACACGCCCGGCGAGAAGCACGACTACAGTTTCGAAGGCCAGGCTGGCGAAGAGGTCGTGTTTCAGGTGGTGGGATCGCAGCTAGGTTCAAAACTTCAATCGCTGTTGGTGTTGCGCGATTCTTCCGGCAAGCAATTGGCCGAAGCCGGCCGAAATGAAAACAGTCCCGATGCGGTGCTCAGTTTCAAACTGCCGGCGCAAGGCGCTTATACGCTATCTGTCGCCGATCGCGAAAAGAGCGGAGGAATGGACCATTTCTACCGCGTGCAGGCGGGGCCTCTTCCTTATATAACGGGCGTTTTCCCCCTGGGCGTGCGCGCGGGGGAAGCGAGCCGGGTAACGGTGCGCGGAGTCAATCTCGATTCGCATCAGGCAACAGTTCGGCCGCCGAAACGGGCCGATGGCTGGACGACAGTGCCGCTCGAATTGAAGGGAGGCGACGGGGTATCGCTGAACAAAGCGACGCTCGCGGTTGGAAACGAGCCCGAAGCTCTAGAACAGGAACCCAACGATAGTGCAGCGAGCGCACAAGTGATTTCGCTGCCAGTGACGATCAACGGACATATTAATGCCGCCGCGAAGACGGGTGAGAAGTCCGATGAAGATTATTTTCGATTTCACGCAAAGAAGGGCGAGCGGCTAGATATTCAAGTGGCGGCCGCGAGACTCGATTCGCCGCTTGATCCGGTGATCGAAGTGCTCGATGCGCAGGGTAAGCCGATTCCTCGCGCCACTGTTCGCTGCCTGAACCAGACGATGACCACGCTTGCAGATAGAGATTCAAGAACAACCGGAATGCGGCTGGTATCCACTTCGGGTCTTCGCGAAGGGGACTATCTCATGATTGGCGACGAGCTGGACCGAATCGCGGTAATTCCGGACCAACCGGACGCCGACATCGAGATGGAAGGAATCGATGGCCTGCGGAGGGCCTTTCTCGGCACATCGCCGGGCGTGCGCCCGGTCAACACGCCGGTTTACAAGGCCGAGATTCTTCCCGCCAACGCCACGTTTCCTCCAAATGGATTGCCGGTGTTTCACCTTACCTGGCGGAACGACGACGGAGGACCCGGATACGGAGCGGACTCTCGGCTCAATTTTGTGACGCCGCAAGATGAGGATTATATTCTGCACCTCAAGGATATCCGCGAAATCGGGGGAGCCGATTTTGCGTATCGTCTGACGATTCGAGACGAGCATGTCGACTATCGGCTCGAAGCGGATCCGGAGAATCCGAATATTCCGCTCGGCGGGTCGGTTCCGGTCAGGATCATCGCGGACCGGCTCGCAGGCTATGACGGTCCGATCCCAATCAAGGTCAGCGGCCTTCCCGCGGGTGTAACAGCGACGCCCGCTACGATACCGGCGGGACAGACTTCAACGGTGCTGGTTCTTTCGGCAAGCGCCAACGCCGGGACCGGAGCACTCGCCTCGCCCATAAAGATTGTTGGGCACGCGAAGATGGCGGGACGCGATCTGATCCGAGTGGCGAACGCGGACGCGCCGTTACAGCTTGCTTCGGTGATTCCTCGGCCGGACGTGCGGGTGACGGCGGAACCAGCTCAGCTCGCCATCCAACCGGGAAAGTCGGTTACTGTGACGCTGCACGTCGCGCGGCAGAACGGCTTCAAAGGCCGCGTACCGTGTTCAGTCGAAAATCTGCCACCCGGCGTGCGCGTGGTGAACGTCGGTTTGAATGGCGTACTGGTGACGGAGGCGCAATCGAGTCGCACATTTACGCTGCGCGCGGAAGACTGGGCCAAGCCGATCACGCAGCCGGTGTACGTGGTGGGCCGTGTGGAGTCTAATTCGCCTACTATGCATCCATCCGCTCCCATACAACTCCAGGTAACTGCAGACCAGGAGAAAGAAGCTCTCAACTCTGGTCAGGCGGGAGCGAAGCAACCTGAAAATAGGGTCCGGTCACCCGATCGCTAGGGCACAGACCACATCCTCAATTGTGTAAAAAATAAATTCGGAAAGATTGTCTCCGGGCTAATCGGCTGCAATCACAATCAATGTCAGATCGTCATGCAGCTGAACCGGCAAAACGCTTTCACCTCGGCAATTAAGCTTTGCAGAATGCGTTCGCCTGACATTCTTATGGCACGCGCTGCCGCTGCGGCGATCCGCTCCTCACCGTACTCATCGCCATCGGGAGTGCAAGCTTCAGAAGCGCCGTCTGTAAACAGGACCAAGTGATCTTCCTGGCTGAGTTGGAGGGAACTGTCCGAGTATTCCCAATCGGGAAATACCCCCAGAACGGCTCCGGCAAGATTCAAAATACATATTGCGGCTAGGGCGCCCAGCTATTAATGCTGTCTAGCATCATCCCTTGCAAATGGGTGGATTTTCCTGGCCCGAATCCGCGTCGAATGCATAGAGGCCGCTATATTTTGAGCTAGCGTCGATCGGGAAAGCAACCCTAAAAAGGCGCCACTGCTTTTACATGGGCGGTTTCACCGCCCAGCCATTTGAGGTTTTTTGCCGTGCTGTCAAACCGATCGCTTGTTTTAAATAGCTCCCAATCGCCGCGTGAGGCCGATTGCGCTGTTTTCGCCACGATCGCGTCGAGCTGCTGCTCCGTGACTTGGGTATAGGAACCTGCCGCTTCAATCGCCTGATCGAGAATCTCTGGTTTATCTATGCCCGTAATCTGAACCGAGACCGGCTGGTTGAGCGAGTAATGAAGGCACTCCCTTGCGCTCACGATATTGCTTTTCAGAATTACCGAATCCGCGAAGCATTTCATTCCGAGGATTCCGATGTTGCGCTTCTGCAACTCTGGAACAACCAAATGACGAAAGCTGCGAAAGTGGACGTCCATCACGTTAATCGGCATCTGTACGGCGTCGAAGACGACTCCGTGATCGGTCGCCACTTCGAGCATATAAGGGTGGATACGCGGATCTTTGTGGCCTGTAAAGCCAATGTAGCGAGTTTTGCCCGCTTTCCTTGCATCCAGAAACGCTTCGATAGCACC
>Ga0134128_10003888_pt1 | contig 18307 bp, 15 predicted proteins | sample KB31754_FD_96462 | JGI IMG/M metagenome (GOLD analysis project Ga0134128, IMG submission 96462) | Terrestrial soil microbial communities with excess Nitrogen fertilizer from Kellogg Biological Station, Michigan, USA - KB3-175-4 | ecosystem: Environmental > Terrestrial > Soil > Unclassified ... | reverse complement strand
TACGGCACCGTCGCCATGACGTTTCATTGGCTGATCGCCGCCCTAGTCATCACCAACGTGGTCTTGGGCCTTTATTTCGTGAACGCGATGGACGCCCACGACCCGATGCGTCGCATCATCGTCCAGTGGCACGAATCCATCGGCGCCACGGTGCTGGTCCTCAGCCTGCTCCGGCTGGGTTGGCGGCTGATCAATCCGGTCCCCAAACTGCCGGCGGACTTTTCCCCGACCAAGCGCATTTTCGCGCGCGGCACGCATTACACGCTCTATGCGTTGATGATTCTGGTGCCGTTTTTCGGCTGGCAGCTCGCCTCCATCCCCAATCGCCCGCTGGTGCTGTTCGGCGGCGTGCATTGGCCGAAAATCTGGTATCTCGCCAATATGGCTCAGCCGGATCAGCGTCATTGGGCAGGCATCATGGCGCCCAGCCATATCGTCCTGGCGTTTCTCCTCCTGGCGCTGGCCATCGGTCACCTCAGCGCTGCGATCTTCTACCATTACACGATCCGCAAGGATCAAATCCTGCAACGCATGGTGCCAGGCACCAATGTCAGCGCCCAAGGCACGATCGGGACCGGCCGGGCGTAAAGAAAAGCTGACCCGGCAGGTCCGACTCGGCTTCTTTGTTTGTCGCGGTTCCCCGGGCGCGGATGCGCCCAATTATTCTATGGGCGCCTTCGGCGCCGCTCGGAAAACCGCTCACACTTTTCCTGGAACCGCTCTAAAAGGCGGCATGGTAAGCCTGCTCGCCAAGGTCGCATCCGCCGATGCCGAAAGCATCGCTCATGCCGCGCGTATTCTGCGCCAAGGCGGGCTGGTCGCTTTCCCCACCGAAACGGTCTATGGCCTGGGGGCGGATGCCACCAATGGCCGGGCAGTGGCCGGCATCTTTGCCGCCAAGGGACGGCCCAGATTCAACCCGCTGATCGTGCATGTGCGGGACCTGGCCGAAGCCGAACGCCATGCGGAATTCACCGATGCCGCGCGCGATCTGGCGGCGCGGTTCTGGCCTGGGGCGCTGACCCTGGTGTTGCCGCGCGCGACGACCCCTTTATCCGATCTGGTGAGTGCAGGTCTTTCCACCGTGGCGCTGCGCGTGCCCGCTCATCCGGTGGCCCAGCGCCTGTTGCAGGAGGCGGCAGTGCCGATTGCCGCGCCCAGCGCCAATCCCTCCGGCAAGGTCAGCGCCACCACGGCGGTGCATGTCGCTGAAGGTTTGCAGGACAAAGTGGATTTCATCCTCGATGGCGGTGCCACCATCTTGGGCCTGGAATCCACAGTGATCGGCTTTGATGGGGATCGTCCGGCTTTGCTTCGCCCCGGCGCGATCACGCGCGAGGATATCGAAGCCGTGGCCGGTTCGCTGCGGAAGGCCGGGCCTGCCATTCAATCGCCCGGCCAACTGGACAGCCATTATGCGCCTTCGGCTTCCTTGCGCTTGAATGTTTCAGAGCCGGAGCCCGACGAAGCGCTGTTGGGCTTTGGGCCATCGCAAAACGCGGCGCTCAATCTCAGTCCCGCGGGCAATCTCAAAGAGGCTGCCGCCAATCTCTTCGCCATGCTGCGCCAATTGGACAGAAACGCCCCTCGCATCGCCGTGATGCCCATCCCGGAAAGGGGATTGGGCGAGGCGATCAACGATCGTTTGCGCCGCGCCGCCGCGGCCCGGGCATGATGGAGCCATAATGACCGAACTATTCGACCGGCTGAAAGCGGCGGCGGGACCAAACGGCTTCAGCGAAGATTCGCGGGAAATCGCGCCCCATCTGGAAGAATGGCGCGGCCGCGCCCACGGCAAAAGCGCGCTGCTGCTCAAGCCTCAGAACACCGAACAGGTCTCGGCGATCCTTGCCATCTGCCATCAAACCCAAACGCATGTCGTCCCCCAGGGCGGCAATACCGGCCTGGTTGGCGGCCAGATCCCGCTTCACGGCGAAGTGCTGCTGAGCCTGACGCGGATGAATCGCATCCGCGAGGTCGATACCCGCGGCATGACGCTCATCGCCGAAGCCGGTGCCACTCTCAAGCAGGCACAAGATGCCGCCGCGGTGGAAGACCTTTTGTTTCCCTTGAGCCTGGGATCGGAAGGAAGCTGCACCATCGGCGGCAACGTCTCCACCAATGCCGGCGGCAATCATGTGCTGCGCTATGGCATGACGCGGGCGCTGGTGCTGGGCCTGGAAGTGGTGCTGGCCGACGGGCGCGTCTTGCCCATGCTGCGCTCGTTGCACAAGGACAATACCGGCTACGATCTGAAACAGCTTTTCATCGGCGCCGAAGGCACGCTGGGGATCGTCACCGCCGCATCGCTCCGCCTTTTCGCGCGTCCCGCTCAGATGGTGACCGTCTTTACTGCCGTGCCCTCGCCTGCCGCGGCGCTGACGTTGCTGGGCCACATGCAGGCCAAAACCGGCGGCCTGCTGTCGTCCTTCGAACTGGTGTCGCGGCCCACCCTCGATCTGGTGCTGAAGCATATTCCCAACACCCGCGATCCCCTGGCCAAGCCTTCGCCCTGGTATGTGCTGATGGAAGTATCGGGCGGCGCCGGTGCCAGCCTCGAAACCCTTACCCAGTCGGCGCTGGAAGAAGCCATGGCGCGGCAACTGGCGAGCGATGCCGTGGTGGCGCAAAGCGAAGCGCAGGCTCGAGCCTTCTGGCACATGCGCGAAACGATTTCGGAAGCGGAAAAGCGCGAAGGCGTCTCCATCAAGCACGATATCTCCGTGCCGGTGTCCTCGATCCCCCGTTTCATCGAGGAAGCGACCGCCATGGTGGTGAAGAAATTTCCCGGCGCGCGGCCGGTCTGTTTCGGCCATATGGGCGACGGCAATCTGCACTTCAATTTCAACGCACCGCCCGGCAAGGACGCCGAATTCTCCGCACTTTGGGACGAGATGCAGCTTACCGTGCACGACATCGTCCATCATTATGCCGGCTCGATCAGCGCCGAACACGGCATCGGTGAAATGAAACGCGAAGTGCTGCCCCGCTACAAATCCAGCGAGGAACTCGACGTGATGCGCGCCATCAAGCACGCGCTTGACCCCAAGAACATCTTGAATCCCGGCAAGACGATTCCGGCAGTCAGGCGGCTTTAGAGAGCACCGGCTCGGGCACGACCGGCACAACCTCCACCTTCCTATTCGACATCGCGCTGACCGAGGCGGTGATGAAGGTGGCGGCATAAGGCAGGCTTTGCACGCCCAGCATTACCATCCAAAGGCTCACCGCGGGGTCTTCGAAGCCCCGGTCGAAGCCCATCGAGATCATCGCCGCCAGCAGTCCCACCAGCAGCAAGGTCTCCTGCCAGACCCCACGCAGCGCCTGGCTGAACAGAGCCGGATCGGCGCATTTGGGCGTGCGCAGGAAAGGCTGGTTGCTGGTGAGAAGACCGGACCACACCGCCTTGCCCACCGCATGGGTCAGAGAAAGGCCCGCCACCGAGGCCCTCAACGCGCCCTTGACCCCGGAGCGCACCTTGGGCGGATAGAGCAGCAACGTCTTGATCAGCTTGGTCGCGAACAAGGCCATCGCAGCCGCCGACAGGGCTGGCATCGGCACTTCCACATAGCTGGGCGCAATCCAGAGCAGCAAGGTCCAGACCAGCGCGGTACAAGTCACAATCAGGCCCAACCCGTCCGAAATCCAGGGCAGCCAGCCCGAGAGGAATTGATAGCGCTGCTCCCAGGACAGCGCCGAGCTTCCCAAGAAAATCTCCCGCGCATGGCGCTTCATGATCTGCATGGCGCCATACACCCAGCGGTAGCGCTGGGACATGAAGGCGTCCAGCGTATCGGGCTCAAGCCCCGCCCCCATGGTCTCGCGGATATAGGCGGCTTCGTATCCGGCCTCGAACAGTTTGAGACCCAGTTCGGCGTCCTCGGTGATGCACCATTCGCTCCAGCCGCCCACCTCTTCCAACGCGGTCTTGGCCACGATGGTCATGGTGCCGTGCTGGATGATGGCATTGTGTTCGTTGCGCTCGACCATGCCGATATGGAAGAAGCCGCGATATTCCTGATAGGCCATGGCCTTGAAAGGATTCTCGCCCGCGTCGCGGTAGTCTTGCGGGCCCTGCACCAGGGCGATGGCGGGTGAGGCAAATAACGGCATGGCGCGCCGAAGCCAGAAGGGTTCGATCCTGTAATCGCTGTCGATCACCGCGATATGGGTGGCATTTGGATCGGTGAGCGCCAGCGCCCTGTTGAGCGCGCCCGCCTTGAAGCCATGCACGCCGTCAAAGTGGAAGAAACGGAAGCGTGGACCCAATGTCCTGCAGTGCGCCTCGACCGGCCGCCAGGTCTCGGGATCGGGGGTGTTGTTGTCCAGAATGATGACTTCGTAATCGTCGTAACCCAGCCGCGCCAGCGCGTTGAGGGTTTCGATCACCATCTGCGGCGGCTCATTGTAGATCGGCACATGGATCGATACGCGCGAGGTGACCTCGGGTATCGCGGCGGCCACGTAGCGGCGATCCTCGCGCCATAGCGACGCCGCCAATTCGACCCCTTCGGTCAAGATGATGGCGCAGGCGAGCAGCACCAGAGGCGACATGGCGATGATGGCGATGATGTTGGTGGGATCGATATATTCGAACGCGGTCGCATCGATCAGGACCAGAAGACCGGTCGAAACCAGCGCGATCAACCCGCCCATCACCAGATAGCCGGTCTGGCGCACCTTGGGCATGCGGCCCAGAACCAGCAGGCCCAGCGACAGTGTCAAGACCGCCGCGAGAAGCGCATAACCGCGCCATTCGGGGAAGCTGCGCAGCAAGCCGGTGAAGGAGAATTTGGGATGCCCGGTGGCGTCGAACAGCCCCCAATAGGCGCCCACCGCACCTTCCATGCTGCCGCCCTTCCACGGCTCGTCGAAACCTTCCAGCAGATAATAATCGTAGCCCTTCTCCTGGGCGAACTGCACGAATTCGCGCACGAAATAGGCTTCGTTGGCGAGCGAGGCCTGCGCCTGGCCCAAGGTGCGGCCTTCCGAGGGCCAGCCCGCTTCGCCGATGATGATGGGCTTGCCCGGGAACGTCTGCTGCATGATGTCGAAATGCTTGGCGATGAAACCCATCGCGCCATTGATGGGCATGCGTTCCCAATAGGGCAGCAGGTGAACGAAGATCACGTCCACATGTGCGGCCACTTCGGGGATCACGATCCAGGTTGACCAGGGCTCAGCGGTCGTCACCTTGATGCGCGCCGGCAATGCCGCCCGCACCCGGTCGAGATAGGCGTCCAGTTGCTCCTCGGAGACAAAGCCATCGAGCTGGGTCTCGTTGCCCACGATCACGCGATCGATCACGCGGCGATTTGCCAGCGCCGTCTTGATGCCCAGCTCGATCTGCTCTTCGTTCTTGACCAGGTCGGGGCTGATCCAGATGCCAAGCGACACCGTCATGCCGTAACGGCGCGCCACCTCGGGCACCTTGTCCAGGCCATTGTCCACCGAATAGGTGCGGATGTGGCCCGTCACGCGCGACAATTGCTTCAAGTCGCGATCGATCTGTTCCGGCGTGATGTGCAGTTGGTCGCGGGAACGAAACAGGTGGCTAGGGTTGTAGGCAATGCCGCGCACCTGTCCGTCCCAGTCGGGCGCCACGATCGTATAATCGCGGCTGGCCCAGAACAAAGCCGTGGCGCCCACCACCATGATGAGGGCGATGAGAATGCGCAGGCGTCCGCCCATGAGACCGGACCGGCGCAGGATTTGCCGCAAGAATCGTCCAGGCGTGCGCAAAATTCGCTTCCGCTATTTGTCTTTATCCAAAGGGTCGTTCGGGTCCGGAACATAACCGGGCTCGCCGCGCCTTGGCGCCGGCGTGGTGGAAACCAACGTCATGTCGAAGACCAGGACCTGATCGGGCGGAATGGCGTCGCCCGCCCCGCGCGCGCCATAGCCCAGCGCCGATGGGATCACCAATTGCCAGTGATCGCCTTCGCGCATCAGCTGCAGCGCCTCGGTCCAACCGGGAATGACCTGGTTGACCTTGAACGAGGCGGGAAGTCCCGGCGAAGTCCCGTCGAACACCCGGCCATTGATCAAGGCGCCGGTGTAATAGACCTCGACCGAATCGGTGATTTGCGGCCGTTTGCCGAAGCCGTTCTGGATGATCTTGAACTGCAACCCGTCGGGCCGGATGATCACGCCGGGTTTCTTGGCATTGGCGGCAAGAAAGGCGGCATTGGCCTCCTGGCTGAGACGGGGGTCGGCAGCATTGGTCGTCCCGGGCGCCGGCGCCGCATTTGCGGTGACGGGCCAGATCAAAACACATGCCGCCAGGAATGCCGCGGAAAGCTTCATCTCGGAACTCCAAATGCCAGGGAACGCAACGCCAGGAATTTAGCGCGGCCTGTTCCGCCCTTAAACAGGGATTCGCTTAAGAAAACGAAGGATTCTGGCAAAATTTGCGATGGGGTCTAAATTCAATAATCCCGGGAGCCGCGTTGCGAAGAAAAATGGCCGAATGGCAGGAGAAAGGCGATGGGCGTATCGGCAATACGGCCGAGCCTTTCGACGCACCAGTCGGCCATTTTCCCGCAACCCGAAGGGACGCGGGTCTTTTGGCCTCGGGCGGCGTCGCTCGTCGCTTATGGGCTATCCAAGCCCACATCGCTCCTCGCTCCTGGCCAGAAACTAAAATCCCCTGCGTCGCGGCCACGCGATTATTGAATTTAGCCCCCTAGAATTGAAGCCCGAACACCCGCATCACCACATGGATCAGGACCGCCAGGCCGAAAATGGCCACCAACGCGCCCGAGACCCGGTTGATGATGCGCACCGTCCGGTCGGTGATGCGGGCATGGAACAGGCCGATCACGGTGGTCAAGACCAGCCACCAGCCGGCAGAACCGCCCACCACTCCCGCCACCACGAATTCCGCATCGACAAAGGAATTGGCGCCCCCCACCAAGCCGCGAAAGCTGGCGAACATCGAGGCAAAGGCCAGCAGCGTGGCGGGATTGGTGATGGTGAGGACGAAGGTGGAGACGATGGCCCGGAACAGAGTGGAAGCGCCGGTGTCGGGCTTGTCGGCATCGTCCACTTTGGCGGTGATCGGCGCCAGGAGGGCGTGGATGCCGAACCAGACCAGAAGCGCGCCGCCCACCACTTCGATGATGGGATAGTAGCTTCGGATCAACTGGGCGATATAGGTGAGACCAAAGAAGGTGATCGAGGCAAAAACGCCGTCGCCCAAAGCCGCGCCCAAACCGGAGACGAACCCGTTCACAGGACCAAAGGCAAAGCTTCTGCGGATGCAGATGAGATTGACGGGACCGATCGGCACAGCGGCGATCAGGCCCATGATCACGCCCGCAAATATCAGGACAACATAATCCATGGCCGTCTGATCAAAGGAATTGGCGTGTTTGCATTAAGCGGTCAAGACTGTGCGCCCGGTTCGAGCGTCTCGACAAAACGCAGCGGCTTGCCGCGGGCTTTGGCGGTCAAGGCGAAATCACGCATGACAATTTGTCCGCGCAGTATGGAGGCCACCGCCCAGCCTTTGGTGGTCATGCCGTCGAACGGCGTCCAGCCTGAGCGCGAAGCGATCCATTTGTTCTCGATTTTGCGCGAAAGGGAGAGATCGACGATGGTGAAATCGGCGTCATAGCCCAAGGCCACGCGCCCCTTGCCGGCCAGGCCGAAGATGCGCTGCGGTCCTGACGCGGTGATATCCACGAAACGTTCCAGACTCATGCGCCCCTTGTTGACATGATCGAGCAGGAGCGTGACCAGGGTCTGCACGCCCGGCATGCCCGAGGGCGTATTCGGATAGGTCTTGTCCTTCTCCTCGCGCGTATGCGGCGCGTGGTCCGAACCGATCACATCGATCACGCCATCCTGGATCGCTTGCCACAAGGCTTCGCGATGATGTGCGTCGCGGATGGGCGGGTTCATCTGGGCATAACTGCCCAGCCGCTCGTAGCATTCCGGCGCGCTCAAGGTGAGATGCTGGGGCGTGGTCTCGGCGGTAGCGAAATCCTTGGCGGCCGCCAGAAGCGGAATCTCATCGGCGGTGGTGACGTGCAACACATGCAGACGCCGGCCTGCCTGTTTCGCCAACCTGAGCACGCGTTCGGTCGAAGCGCGCGCGGTTTCCACATCGCGCCAGACCGGATGGGTCGCGGGCTTGCCGCGCTCGGCGAAATGCTTGCGTGCGCTGAGCCGCTGTTCGTCTTCGGAATGCACCGCCATGCGGCGGCTTCCCGCTTTCAGCGCCGCCAGGATGTCGTCGGGATGATTGAGCAACAACGTGCCTGTGGACGATCCCAGAAACGCCTTCACGCCGCAGACGCCGGGCAAGCGCTCCAGCGTCGCCAGCGCGCCCACATTGGCGGGCGTGGCGCCCACATAGAACGCATAGTCGCAATGCATCCGGTCCTTGGCACGCGTGAGCTTGTCTTCGATCGCGTCCTTGGTCGTGGTGGGCGGATGGGTGTTGGGCATTTCGAACACGCCCGTGACACCGCCCAGAATGGCGGCGCGGCTCCCCGTCTCCAGGTCTTCCTTGTGCTCATTGCCGGGCTCGCGGAAATGCACCTGGCTGTCAATCACGCCCGGAAGTACGTGAAGGCCCTTGGCCTCGAAAATCTCTGCCGCCTTGGCATTGGCAAGACTGCCGATCGCGGCGATCCGGCCCGCGATAACCCCCACATCGGCGGGGACAATGCCTCCCGGCGTGGCCACCGTGCCGCCCCGGATCAGGAGATCAAATCCCCCACTACCGAATATTTGGTTCATGCCGGGCTTGCGTAGCCCGTGAGCGCCACCTTGGCAACCTTGACTTGGCAAGCTTGCCTGGGCGCATTACTTCACCGGGATGGAAGCCCTTCACCTCAAGGACCGCGCCGTTATCGCCCTGGAAGGCGGCGAAGCGCGTGAGTTCCTGCAAGGCCTTGTCACCAACGATGTGGGGCAGCTTGTACCTGGGCGGGGCCTGTATGCCGCCCTCCTCACCCCGCGGGGCAAGATCCTCTTCGATTTCCTGGTGGCCGAAGGCGATGGCGCGGTGCTGCTCGATTGCGCGGCGGATTCCGCGGATGGCTTGCTCAAGCGCCTCACCATGTATCGGCTGCGCGCCAAGATCGGTATCGCGCTTCGCCCGCAACTGTCCGTCTTTGTGGGTTTGAGCGGGCGGCCCGCCGAGCGCGCCATCACCTTTCCCGATCCCCGGCTCGAGCGGCTTGGTCCGCGCAGCATCGGCGCGGTTGCCGAGATGCCGGATTTTCTCAAAGGACCCGCCTCCTATCACGCCGAACGCCTTGCCTTGGGCGTGCCCGAAGGGAGCGATTTCGGCAGCGACAAGATTTTCGCCCTGGACGCGGGCCTGGATGAACTCAATGGCGTGAGTTTCGACAAAGGCTGCTATGTGGGCCAGGAATTGACCGCGCGCATGAAGCATCGCGGCACGGCCAGGAAACGCATCCTGGGCCTCAAAGCGGATGGGCCCCTTCCCTTGCCCGGCACCGCTGTCGTCAGCGGTGCCAAAGAAGTCGGCGAGATTCTTTCCGTCTATGGCTCCGCCGGATTTGCCTTGATGCGGCTCGACCGTCTCGATGAAGCAAAAGCACCGCTGATGGCGAACAACATGCCCGTCGCTTCGTTCAGGCCGGAATGGCTCCCGCCATGAAGAAGAAACAACGCTGCGCCTGGCCAGGTGAAGACCCGCTCTATGTCGCCTATCATGACCAGGAATGGGGCGTGCCCGAGTATGACAGCCGCGCGCTTTACGAGAAGCTGGTGCTGGACGGCTTCCAGGCCGGCTTGTCCTGGATCACCATCCTTCGCAAGCGGGAGAATTTCCGCAAGGCCTTCCACGGCTTCGATCCCTCTCGCATCGCCCGCTACGGCGCGCGCGACATCGATCGCCTGCTCAAGAATGAAAGCATCATCCGAAGCCGCGCCAAGATCGAAGCCGCCATCAAGGGCGCCAAATTATGGCTGGAGATTGAGGAAGAACCGGGCGGCTTCCGCGACTTCATCTGGAAGCATGTCAACGGCAAGCCCATGGACAATCGGTTCAAAAGCCGTGACCGGATCCCGGCCCAGAGCGAGATGAGCGAGGCGCTCTCCCGCGATCTCAAGCAGCGGGGATTTAATTTTTGCGGCCCCGTGATCTCTTACGCCTTTGCCCAGGCCGTCGGCATGGTCAATGATCATGTCAGCCATTGTTTCCGTCATGCCGAATGCAACAGGCTGGTAAAAAGGCGGCCTTGAAGGCCAGCGCTGAGACTCCTAATTTCCGCCGATGGTTCTTCCCGATGTCATCGCGGCGATCGGCAACACCCCCCTGATCCGCCTCAGCCACGCGTCCAAAGCGACCGGCTGCGAGATTCTCGGCAAGGCCGAGTTCCTCAATCCTGGCCAGTCGGTCAAGGACCGGGCCGCGCTCTTCATCATCTGCGACGCCATCGCCAAGGGAAAGCTTCGCCCCGGTGGCACTATTGTCGAGGGCACGGCCGGCAACACCGGCATCGGGCTTTCGTTGGTGGCCCATGCGCTGGGCTTCAAGACCGTGATCGTGATCCCCTCAAGCCAGAGCCAGGAAAAGAAAGACACGTTGAGGTTGATGGGCGCCGAGTTGATCGAGGTTCCTCCGGTGCCCTATCGTGACCCCAACAATTATGTGCGGCTGTCGGGACGGCTGGCGGAAGAATTCGCCAGAACCGAAAAGCATGGCGCGATCTGGGCCAACCAGTTCGACAATGTCGCCAACCGCCAGGCGCATATCGAAACGACCGGCCCGGAAATCTGGCGACAGACCGACGGCAAGGTGGACGGTTTCATCTGCGCGGTGGGAAGCGGCGGAAGCCTGGGCGGCGTCGCCATCGCCTTGAAAGCAAAAAATCCCGCCGTGAAGATCGCCGCCGCCGATCCAGATGGCTCGGCGATCTATGCCTGGATCAAGACCGGCAAATTGGAAAGCCATGGTTCCTCCATCACCGAAGGCATCGGCCAGGGCCGCGTCACCGCCAATCTGGAAGGCGCGCCGATCGACACCGCCTATGAGATCAGCGACCAGGAAGCCCTGCCCGTGATCTTCGATCTGCTCGAGCATGAGGGCCTGTGCCTGGGCGGCTCGTCCGGGATCAATGTCGCCGGCGCGATCCGTATGGCGCGGGACCTGGGTCCGGGTCATACTATCGTCACCATGCTTTGCGATTACGGCAATCGCTATCAAAGCAAATTGTTCAATCCGGAATTCTTGAAAGGAAAGGGACTGCCGGTGCCGCGCTGGTTGAGCGAGAAGCGTGACATCGAAATCCCCTATCAAAAATGAGCGACATCGTTTCCGCCGAATGGCTGAAGAGCAATTTGTCCAGGGTACGCGCGGTGGACGCGTCCTGGTACATGCCCGACGACAAACGCGATACGCGCAAGGAATTCGAAGAGGCCGGGCACATTCCCGGCGCGGTGTTCTTCGATATCGACGGTGTCGCCGATCACGGCACAGACCTGCCGCACATGCTGCCCTCTCCTGAACTGTTTGCGCGCGAAGCAAGCGCCATGGGCATCGGCAACGATGACATGGTGGTGGTCTATGACACGATGGGCATCTTCTCCGCCCCGCGTGTGTGGTGGACCTTCAAGGCGTTCGGTCACGGCAACGCCGCGGTGCTGGATGGGGGATTGCCGGCCTGGAAGGCAGTGGGCGGCGCGCTGGAGAAAGGTCCGGCCAAAATCAAGCCTGCGCATTTCACGGCGCGCCTCGTCCAGACGATCGTCCGCGATTTCCAGCAAGTGAAAAGCGCGCTGGGCCAGACCCAGCTTCTGGATGCGCGCAGCGCGCCCCGTTTCGAAGGCAGCGAGGCCGAACCGCGCCCCGGTCTCAAATCTGGCCACATGCCCGGCGCCACCAATCTTCCCTGGCGCGCCGTGCTCACGTCCGACTTGAGGCTCAAGGACGATCAATCCTTGCAGAAACTGTTCGCCGAAAAAGGCATCGATCTCCGCGCGCCCATCATCACCAGTTGCGGCTCCGGCATTTCCGCCGCCATCCTCACCTTGGCGGCCGAGAAGCTGGGCGCCCGCCAGCTCGCGCTTTATGATGGGTCATGGGCGGAATGGGGCGGGCGCGGCGACGCGCCCATTGCGACGGGTCCGTAGGTCCTTACGATGTCCGTCAGCCCCAATCCTCGCCGCATTCCCATGACCGTCACCTTCCTGGAAATGACGGACCGACCGGCGGCGCTTCCTCCACCCATCCCCAGAGGCAAGATCGCCTTCCTCAGGAGCGAGCATCCCCCGGTTCATTTCTACCGGTATCTTTACGATACGGTGGGCGAGAAATATTTCTGGGTGGACCGCCGCAAGCTCACCGACGAGAAGGTGGCGGAGATCATCCAGGCCCCTTCCACCCATCTATATATTCTGTACACGGAAGGTACCCCCGCCGGCATGGCCGAACTGGATTTTCGCACCGCCGGTGTCGCCAACATCGCCTATTTTGGACTGATGCCGGATGCCTTGGGCAAGCGGCTGGGCTATTTCTTCCTCTATCAGACCTGCATGAGCGCATGGGCCCAGCCCATTTCCAAGCTGCTGGTCAACACCTGCACCCTGGACCATCCCCGGGCGCTGCCGCTCTACCAACGCCTGGGCTTCAAACCCTATTCGCGGGAAGAGCGTTTCGTGGAATTGCCCTAGCGCGGGTTTGTAGGCAAAGTCGGCCCGGAATTTCCTGAAAGCCGCGGGCCGCATGACAGAAGGCAAAGAACTCACCTGGCGCGGCGTCGCTTTGGGCGTGGCGCTCACCTTTCTCTTCACCGCGGCAAACATGTATCTGGGATTGAAGGTGGGACTGACCATCGCCACCTCGATCCCCGCCGCCGTGATCTCGATGGCGTTCCTGGGCCTTTTTCCCGGCTCCAACATCCGCGAGAACAATATCGTCCAGACCGTCTGCTCGGCGGCTGGCGCCATGGCCTCGGTCATTTTCATCCTGCCCAGCCTGGTGATCGTCGGCTGGTGGACGGTTTTTCCCTTTTGGACCTCTTTTCTCATCTGCGGCGCGGGCGGCGTGCTGGGTGTGCTGTTTACCATTCCGCTTCGCCGCGCCCTGGTGACGCAATCCGACCTTCCTTACCCTGAAGGCGTCGCGGCCGCCGAGGTGCTCAAAGTGGGCGCCGATACGCGCGCCGATAATCCGCAAGCACGGGAAGGCTTGCTGGCGGTGATTTATGGCGCACTGGCTTCCGCGGGGCTTGCCATCGTCGTCGCCATGCGGCTGGCGGTGGACAGCGCGCAAGGCTATTTCCGCACCGGCACGATGGCCGCGAGCGGCTACAGCTTCTCTTTTTCGCTGGCGCTGATGGGTGCAGGCCATCTGGTGGGAATATCCGTGGGCCTCGCCATGCTGGCTGGTATTTTGATCGCCTGGGCCGGCGCCGTCCCCATCCTCACGGCGACGACTCCGATGCATGGCGATCTGGCGGGCTTTGTCGGCGGCATCTGGCGCAATGATGTGCGTTTCATCGGCGCCGGCGCGATGGCGATCGCTGCCGTCTGGTCCCTGCTTCGCACCATGGGTCCCATCGTCGCCGGGCTCAAATCCACCATCCAGGCGCGCGGAGGCGTGGCTGGCCTGGTCGATCAAACCGATCGCGACATGTCGTTCCCCGCGATCCTGGCCTTGGCGGTGGCTTCGACCGCGATCACCACCTGGCTGGTATGGCGCTTCAGCGGCGAGACCGGCCTTGGCGGTTCTGCGATCCTGATCGCGATTTTATCGATCCCGCTGATTCTGGCCGGCGGCTTTTTTGTGTCGGCCATTTGCGGCTACATGGCCGGCCTGATCGGGTCTTCCAACAGTCCCATCTCCGGCGTCGGCATCCTGGCAGTGGTGGGCACGGCCCTGTGTCTGGTGCTTCTGGTCCGCAGTCAGGGACAATCCTTGCCCCTGGTGGCGGTCGCCTTGTTCATCACCGCGATCCTGTTCGCGGTCGCCTGCAGCTCCAACAACAATCTGCAGGATTTGAAGACCGGACAATTGGTGGGCGCGGCGCCCTGGCGCCAGCAAGTGGCGCTCTTGGCGGGTGTGGCGGCGGCCACCGTCACCGTGCCGGTGGTGCTCAATCTTCTCGCCAAGGCCTACGGCTTTTCCGGCGCCCCCAACCTCCACGCCATTTCCTCCCATCCCCTGGCGGCGCCGCAGGCGAATTTGATGGCGGCGCTGGCGCAAGGCGTGATCGGCGGCAAGCTCAACTGGAACATGATCGAGGTCGGTCTCGTGGTGGGCGCGGGCATCGTGCTTTTGGACGAGATCCTGCGCATGGGGAAACTGTTGCGCCTTCCGCCGCTGGCGGTGGGCCTTGGCATCTATCTTCCCATGGAGGCCACCCTTCCGGTGGTGGTGGGAGCCGTGATCGGCTGGGCCTACAATCGCACCGTGAAGAGCGCGCACGCCGAGCGTCTGGGCGTACTGGTGGCCTCAGGCATGATCGTGGGCGAGAGCTTGTTCAACGTGATCAATGCCGGCCTGATCGTGGGCTTCAACAAGGATGCGCCTTTGGCGGTGGCCGGTCCGAGCTTTCCCACCCATGCCGTGGGCATCTTGGCCTTCATCGCCTTGATCGTCGTTCTTTATGGCTGGCTGGCGCGCCGGATGCGGACCGCATCATGAAACGCGACCTCTTCGGCCATCCCCGCGGCCTGACCACGCTTTTCACCACCGACATGTGGGAGCGCTTCACCTATTACGGGATGCGGGCGCTCTTCATCTATTACCTCACCATGGAAGTGCTGCTGCCGGGCCATGTCGAGCACGTGCTGTTCTATCCGCAGATGAAGGCCTTCTATGAGTGGATGAGTGGGCCGCTCAATGTGCAGCAACTGAGTTCGCTGATCTATGGCACCTATACGGGACTGGCTTATGCCAGTCCGCTTCTGGGCGGCTGGATCGCCGACCGCTATCTCGGCCAGCGGCATACCGTGATCATCGGCATCGTCCTGATGGGTACGGGCCAGTTCATGATGACGTCAGAAGCCCTGCTGTTTCCCTCGCTGTTCCTGATGTTCATGGGCACCGGCTTCTTCAAGACCAACACCTCCGCCCAGGTCGGCATGCTGTACGAGCCGGGTGATGCCAGGCGCGACCGCGCTTATTCGATCTATTATGTCGGCACCAATCTGGGCGCGTTCATCTCGCCGCTGGTCGCGGGAACGTTGGGCGAGGCCTATGGCTGGCGTTGGGGCTTTGCCGTCTCCGGCGTTGGCATGATCCTCGCGCTGGTGATCTATCTCTGGGGCTGGCGCACCTTGCCGGCCGAACATCGCAAGGAAATCCGGCACATTGAGCGGCGCCCCCTCACCCGCGAGGAATGGAAGTCGGTGGGGGCGCTGGTCCTTCTGGTGATCCCGCTTACTTTGTGGTGGGCCTGCTACGAGCAGCAAGGCAATACCATCGCGCTTTGGGCGATGGACAACACCGATCGCAGGCTCATCCCCGGCCTAATCGATTGGCAGATCGACGCGACCTGGTTCCAATCCATCAATCCGCTGATGATCTTTTCTTTTACTCCATTTCTGGTCGCGTTCTGGACCGCGCAATCCCGCAAGGGAAGCGAACCGAACTCGATGACCAAGATGGTCTATGGGGCGGTTCTGCAGGCCGCGTCCTACCTGATCCTGGCTTTCGCTGCCTGGTACACGGGCAGTGTCCATGCCAGCCTGTGGTGGTCGGTGCTTTATTTCGCGGTCGTCACCGCCGGTGAGCTCTATCTTTCGCCTATCTCCATGTCGCTTTATTCCAAAGTCGCGCCGCTCCAGATCGCTTCGCTGATGATGGCGGTGAATTTCGTGCCCAATTTTCTGGGCGGCGGTTTTCTGCAAGGCTATCTGGGGACCTATTGGACCGCGATGAGCAAACCCGCTTTCTTTGTTATGATCGCCGCGGTCTCCGCTGTCGCGGCGTTGATCTTCTGGGCAGCGGAGCGGCCGCTGAGACCTTTGTTGCAGGAACATAAATGAAGAAAGACAAGCCCGACACCAAGGTGGTGAGCGCCGGGCGCATGAGCAAGGACCATTTCGGCGCCGTCAACACGCCGGTCTATCGTGCCTCGACCATTCTCTTTCCCGACCTTGCCAGCATGGAGCCGGGCAGGCAGGCCTATACCTATGGCCGGCGCGGCACGCCGTCGTCCAGGAGTCTTGAGGACGCCATCGCGCAATTGGAAGGTGGCGCGCAGGTGGTGCTGACGCCGTCGGGCCTGAACGCGGTGACGACGGCAATCCTCTCGGTGATCGGTAATGGCGATCATCTGCTGGTGACCGACAGCGTCTATGGGCCTACCCGTCATTTCTGCGACACGACATTGAAGCGGCTCGGGGTCGAGACCAGCTATTACGCACCTACCGCCAACATCGCGCCTTTGCTCAGGCCCAACACCAAGGCGGTGTTTTGCGAGAGCCCCGGTTCACTCACCTTCGAGGTCCAGGATATTCCGGCCATCGCAGGCGCGGCGCACGCTCATGGCGCCAGTGTGCTGATGGACAATACTTGGGCGACGCCGCTTCTCTTCGATGTCCATGGCCATGGCGTGGATCTTTCCATCCAGGCCGGGACCAAATATCTGGGCGGCCATGCCGATGTGAATATCGGCACGGTCAGTGCCAACGAGGCGCATGCGGCACGGCTGAAGGACACCCATGGCAATATGGGCCTGGCCGCCAGCGGCGACGATTGCTTTCTCGCTTTGCGGGGCTTGCGCACCCTGGCCGTGCGTCTCAAGCGCCACCAGGAGACCGCGCTCAAGCTTACCCATTGGCTGGCGGGCCGGCCGGAGGTGGCGCGGGTGATCTATCCCGCGCTCCCTTCCGATCCCGGCTATGCCTTGTGGAAGCGCGATTTCAAGGGCGCTTCCGGTCTGTTCGCTTTCGAACTGAAGCCGGCGTCCGAACGCCAGGTGGCGGCGCTGGTCGAGGGGTTGCATCATTTCGGCATCGGCTATTCCTGGGGCGGGTTTGAAAGCCTGATCCTGCCCAGCCATATCCACCGCACAGCGCAGGCCTTCGACGCCAAAGGTCCCTTGATCCGCATCCATGCCGGGCTTGATGACGCATATGACCTGATCGCCGATCTGGAACAGGGCTTTGCCCGTCTGAAGGGCACCTAGTGTCGTGGTTTCGAAGTTCGCCCGCTCTTGATATTCGGTCTCTTGGCGAACTTCGAAACCAAAAACGACACTAGGATTCAATAACTTGCTAGTGTCCTTCGATTCCGAAATTCGCGAAGGACCCTATATAGAGATCATGCGAATTTCGGAATCTGGACACTAGCCGTGAGCGAAACTCTTGAGCATGCCGCTTTCCTGGCCGCGGTCCATTTCGACGAGAAGGGCCTGGTGCCGGCGATCGCCCAGTCCGCTGCCACCGGCCAGGTGCTGATGATGGCCTGGATGACGCGGGAAACGCTGGAGGTCACGCTTACCACCAGGGACGTCACCTATTGGTCGCGCTCGCGCCAGAAAGTCTGGCGAAAGGGCGAAACCAGCGGCCATACCCAGAGGCTGGTGGACGCCCTGGTGGACTGTGACGGTGACGTGGTCCTGCTCAAGGTGGATCAGTTGGGTCCGGCCTGCCACACCGGTGCGCCAAGCTGTTTCTATCGCCAACTGGCCTGAACGAATTGCCGCACAATAGGCTATAGTGGAATCATGCCGCGCTTGTGCGGCTTGGGAAACTCGGTGGCCACGCGCATACCTGCGAGCGATACTCTGACGCCCAAATTCATGACCGCGATGATCGCCGCGGTGGTGGTGACGGGGCTCTATTTCGGCCGTCCCGTGCTGATGCCCCTGGCGCTGGCGGTGGTGATGTCGTTCGCCATCGCGCCTCTGGTCGAAATCCTGCGCCATCTGAAACTCGGTCATGTGCCCGCGGTGCTGCTGAGTTTGGCGCTGGCGCTGGTGATCCTCTCGGCGGTGGGCACTTTCGTTGGCGCGCAATTCGCCGGCCTGGTTTCGGACCTGCCCCGTTACCAGACCAATATCGGCCACAAGTTTCAGTCCATCCGCGGCCAGACCGGCCATGGCACCCTGGCGCGGCTCAACCAGACCCTTGAAAATCTTGCCGAACAGGTCACCGGCGAGCGCGATCAGCAGAACCAGCCGGTCGCGGTGGCGCCGGAAGAAAAACCGGTGCCGGTGGAAATCCGCCGCCAGGCGGGGGCGCCATGGGAATTGGCGCAAACCATTCTGGGGCCCCTGCTCGAGCCGTTGGCCACCCTGGCGCTGGTCCTGGTGTTCGTGGCCTTCATCATGCTGCAGAAGGACGATCTCAGGGACCGTTTCGTGCGGCTGGC
>Ga0134128_10003886_pt1 | contig 18310 bp, 23 predicted proteins | sample KB31754_FD_96462 | JGI IMG/M metagenome (GOLD analysis project Ga0134128, IMG submission 96462) | Terrestrial soil microbial communities with excess Nitrogen fertilizer from Kellogg Biological Station, Michigan, USA - KB3-175-4 | ecosystem: Environmental > Terrestrial > Soil > Unclassified ... | reverse complement strand
CGCCACATTGCCGACCGAAAGAACCATAGGCCCAGTGACCGGTATCGGGCAGCCATTTTCGGTAACGCTACGGCCGCCTTCAGTCTGCTGGAGCCAGTCACCTTCGCCGATTGCCGACGTTCAAATCCAGTGTCGGCTTACCGGCAATCCTATCGCCAGCGGCCGTTCCAGTGGAGCAGGAGGGAAGCGGCGAAGGGGGATGTCTTGCGTTATGTCGCCGGGGTCAGCCACCCTCGATTCAGAGAGAGTCACAAATGTAACGTCCCGGTCAACTGTGTGCTCGCGATGAGGTGAGTCAACCGAGGACCAACGCGTGACGTCTCAAGTGATGGGGGCTACATCTAACCAACCTCCCACTTCGATTCCGTCCTACTTGACCTCCAGGTCTTGCGGCGTCTTGCCCGACTCCAGTGCTGCCAGGTACCAGCGCGGTCGTTTGCCATGCCCAGTCCAGGCATTGCCAGCTTCGTCGCGGTAGCGAATCGCGCCTCCCGACTTCTTGGCTACGTTCTTGCGTCTCTTCCTGGTGACCACCTGCCCCGTGGCCTCAATAGCCTTACCGCCTTTGGCAGCAGGTCCCGAAAAGCCCAGGTCAGCCGCCGTCAGCCCGTAATGGGCAATCGCCTCTTTGATGCGCGCAATAACGCCGACGGCTTCCTTGGCCTTTGCGGCGTCGGCCTTCTTTTGCAGCTCTGCAATCTGTGCATTCAATTGGGCGAGGGTTTTTGCCATTGTCAATTCCTGTATTTGAGAAGAGTCGCAGAGCATAGCGCAAGCCAGTCGCCACCGAACTCCAAAATGAGCGAAGCGCCGGCACGTATACCGATCACTCGGAACCTCGATGAAATCCAATTCCCGTCACCGGCCATGAGGACACCAAAGGTCTGCAGTCGCCCAGCCGGTAAGATCGACGGCTCATCAACTCACTCAATGTCAAAAAAAAATGAATCGCGCCGAACTCATCGAAAAACTTGTTTCCAAGGACGACATTTCCAAAGCACTTGCTGGCCGCGTCCTGGATACCCTCATCGACACCATTCAGGTTGCCGTCAAAAAAGGGGACTCCGTAACCCTGGTCGGATTTGGCACCTTCAAGTCAGTCAAGCGCGCGGCCCGTACCGGCAAGAACCCGAGCACCGGCGCTGCGCTCAAAATCCCGGCCGGCACGGTTCCGAAATTCACTGCCGGGTCAAAGTTTAAGGCCATTGTTGACCCGAAGGCTGCAGCGCGCAAGGCTGCGAAGGCTGCTGTCAAGTAGTCAGGACAAACTACCTCCTCACCCCGGCCGGCCCCTGCGTCGGTCGGTCACAGTAGATGCCGACCGACCCGAGGCCTGGCTCATGGTCCCCTCACGCGGGTGCGGCCGTGCCGTCAGCGCTGTTGAGCCGCGCCGCTTTGTGCCTGAGCTTGTCCGCCAGCGCGACCTTGATTTCAGTCCCGGCGGTGCCACCCGGTTCGCCATCCCCCTCCGGATAGAACTCCTCGACCACCGCTACCCCCTCCTCCGCCGACTCCTCGAACGCCCCGTTGGCAAAGCCAGCTCGCGCGGCCTCATCCAGCGCCCCCTGATCGAACCCGGCGTTCCTCCCTTTGTGCCCTGGCGCTGGCAATGGCCTGCGCCATCGTCATACCGGTGCGCACAATCAGGTCCACGTAGTAGATCGCCGCCCGATGCGACTGGGTCGTCGATTTCCCCCGGAGTCGCAACTCGAGCGGCAGAGTCGACAGCAAGCCACCCGAGTAGTTCATGGACTCGTGGCTTTTAACCTTGCGCTCGGACAGGGTCTTCATGCGGTACATGAAGCTGGAGGCCCACCCACGTACAAGTGCCATAACGGCGCGCGCATCGAATACTCAGACGAGCCATGCGTGGCGGGCGAAGTGGTGGACACCACACCCACCCAGGGAATGGACAAATCCACGGGCGTCAGCCGAAAAGGGCGGGACGTCCAACGCGCTGAATTTCAAGAGGCCTTTGCCAATGCGTTGAAGCCACTCACCGGCATGAATGCGGAACAGCTCCAAACAGCTGGCCGCCGCCAAAAACTATCGTTGGCTGATCAACAGCAATGCGCAGCGCTGGACAACCAGATCCCGGCCCAGGAGATGGCGGCACGCGATGCGGCAGGTCCTGGAAAGGGCAACGCAGATGTGAGACTGTGTGAAGAAACGCCTGCATCTGTCTCATAGCCTCTACGAAATCCTACAAATCCTCAGCCTAACCATGTTTGAAACAACCCCGATAAATCAACTACTTATCCCGCCCATGCGCGATTCAGACTCCGATTTCGAGCAGCAACAGCTCGCTCTCCTCTGAAAAACGTTGGGACACTACTGCTAATGAATATGATTTACTTGATGAAGTTGATCAATAAAGCATATGGGCCAGGCAGAGGCAAGAGCGTTCCACGCCACAATATCTTTCCCTTCCGTCCCCGTGAGAGAAATGCGGATCGATTCATCTGTCGACTCAGCCCGCCGCTGTGTAGGCCGTCTTGACTGTGGTATAGAACTCGCGCGCATAGCTGCCCTGTTCGCGCGGCCCATAGCTTGACCCTTTGCGCCCGCCGAACGGGACGTGGTAGTCGACACCCGCGGTCGGCAGGTTGACCATCACCATGCCGGCCTGGGCGTGTTGCTTGAAATGCGTGGCGTACTTCAAGGAAGTGGTGCATAGGCCCGACGCAAGTCCGAACTCGGTGTCGTTGGCGATATGCAAGGCTTCGTCATAGTCTTTCGCGCGAATCACACTGGCCACCGGACCGAATACCTCCTCGCGGTTGATGCGCATCGCCGGCGTGGTCTCGGTGATCAACGCGGGGCTTTGATAGAAGCCGACCGTCTCCCGCTCCAGCGGCTCGCCGCCGAAGGCCAGCGTACCGCCTTCAGACCGGGCGATATCGATGTACTTCATATTGCTCGCGCGCTGGCGCTGGTCGACGACCGGGCCGATATCGACGCCGGTTTTTAGCGCATTGTCAATTTTCAGGCGGGACAGCCTGTCAATGACCGCGCGCACGAACTGATCGTGGATACCTTCCGTCACGATGATTCGGCTGGAGGCGGTACAACGCTGGCCCGTGGAGAAATACGCGCTTTGTACCGCGGCGTTGACAGCCACGTCCAGGCTGGCGTCATCAAGTACCACCAGCGGGTTCTTGCCTCCCATTTCGGCCTGCACCTTCGCGCCTCGCGCGGCGCAAGCGCTGATGATGCGCCGCCCGGTGGCGACTGAACCGGTGAAGCTGAGGGCATCGACCTGAGGTGAATTCACCAGCGCGTTGCCGACCGCCTGCCCCGGCCCCATCACGATGTTGAACACGCCCCTGGGTACACCGCAGCGCATCAAGATGTCTGCCAGCGTCCAGCCGCAACCGGGCACCAGTTCGGCCGGTTTGAACACCACGCAGTTGCCGAACGCGAGCGCTGGTGCGATCTTCCAGGCCGGAATCGCAATCGGGAAGTTGAACGGCGTAATCAGTCCGATCACCCCCAGTGGCTGGCGAAAGACTTCCACGCCAACTCCTGGCCGCACCGAGGGAATCACCTCACCACCGCAGCGCAAGGCCTCGCCGGCGAAGAACTTGAAGATCATCGCCGCGCGCACAGTCTCACCGATGCCTTCGACCAGCGTCTTGCCCTCCTCGCGCGACAGCAGCCGGCCGATCTCGTCCTTGCGAGCGAGGATTTCGTTGCCAACCGCATCGAGCAGGTCGAAGCGCTGCTGCGGCGTGCTGCGACTCCACGCCGGGAACGCCGCGCGTGCTGAAGCAATGGCAGCTTCAGCCTGGCTCTCATCGGCCTGCGCATACAGGCCGATCACGTCGCTGGTGTCGGACGGGTTGACATTGGGAGCCGCGCTACTGCCAGCCACCCAAGCACCGTCAATCAGGTTGTCGAATGTGCTCATTTTTTGTTTGTGAAGTGATTAAGTTCAAACGCAAATTGGCTCGGGCGCTGCATCGCCCAGCACGGCGTGCCAAGGTCCCACTCGCCGGCTCTTGACGAGTCCGTTGCGGACGTATGGATCCGCGGCGACAAACGCATGCGCGACGTCCGGCGATGGCCCCTGGAAGAGCATCAGCGCGCCGTCGATCGGGTCGTCAAGCACGCCTCCGAGCACGAGGTCACCGCTGGCCGGGTAGCGCCACGTCAGCGCCAAGTGTTCCGCGCGCAGCGGGATCCGGCGCTCCAGGTAGTCGGCGTCGTAGTCGTAGGCGAGGACATAGTGCATCGCTCAGCGCGCCCAGCGCAGCACCAGAGGATCCAGCCGGCGCGCCACCTCCATGAGCCCGGCGCGCGTGTCAGGATGCATGCCCGGCAGCGGATGGCGCGGCGCTTCGCAGTCGATCACGCCACCCTCGCGCATCAACGATTTGGCGGTGAGCAGGCCCCCTTGCCGGTTTTCGTAGTTGATCAGCGGCAGCCATCGCTGGTATTCGACCACCGCCGTTTCGCGGTCGCCACGGGCGTAGGCGTCAACGATGCGGCGGATGCCGTCCGGATAGGCTCCGCCCGTCATCGCACCGGTCGCACCGGCGTCGAAATCGGGTAACAGGGTGATGGCTTCCTCGCCGTCCCAAGGCCCTTCAACCGAATCGCCGCCCAGCCGGATCAACTCGCGCAGCTTCGACGCGGCACCGGCCGTTTCGATCTTGAAGTACGCCACATGTTCGATGTCGCGAGCCATGCGCGCGAGAAACGCCGCCGACAGCATAGTCCCGCTGGCGGGAGCGTCCTGGATCATGATGGGGATGTCCAGTGCGTCGGATAGTCGTGCATAGAACTCGAGGATTTGCGGCTCGGGTACTCGAAAGGTGGCACCGTGGTACGGCGGCATCGCCATCACCATCGCAGCGCCCAGGTCTTGCGCGCTTCGGCTGCGCCGGGCGCACACGTGTGAGCTGAAATGCGTGGTCGTCACGATCACCGGCACGCGCCCCGCGACATGTTCAAGAATGGTGCGCGTCACCAGATCTCGCTCGTCGTCCGAGAGCACAAACTGTTCGGAGAAATTGGCCAGGATGCAGATGCCGTTGGACCCGGCATCGATCATGAAGTCGATGCATCGCTTCTGGCTTGCCAGGTCGAGTTCGCCGGAGTCGGTGAACGTCGTGGGGGCCACCGGGAAAACGCCTTGATAACGAGGTGCCTTAGGCTGACTCATGGGCTTATCCGATGATATTGAATTGATCGAGATACTCGGTCTTGAGTGTCAATCCAAGTCCCGGCGTGTGGTCGTCGAGCTGAAGGAAGCCATTCTCGGCTGCCGGATCGCCATCGAAGATGTAATAGAAAAGCTCGTTGCCGACTTCCACGTCATGGATCGGAAAGTACTCGCTGATCGGGCAGTTCAGGCTGCTCATGGTCAGGTGGTAGTTGTGCATCTGGCCGGCATGCGGAATCACCGGCACGCTGTAGGCCTCGCACAGCGCGTTGATCTTGTGGGCCATCGTGATGCCCCCGACGCGGTTGGTGTCGTACTGCACCACCGACACCGCCTTGCGGTCCAGCAATTGCTTGAAGCCGTACAAACTGAACTCGTGCTCGCCACCCGAGATGGGAATGCAGGTCAGCTGATTCAGTTCGGCATAGCCGTCGATGTCATCGGCGATCACGGGCTCTTCCAGCCACCGCGGCTGGTATTTCTCCAGCTTGGGCAGCATGCGTTTCGCGTACTCCAGATTCCAGCCCATGTAGCATTCGAGCATCAGGTCGTTTTCGTAACCGATGACTTCGCGGACCGCCTCGACGGCCTTCAGGTTCTCCACCACGCCCTGCTGGCCATGCGCCGGGCCGTAACCGAAGCGCATTTTGAAGGCCTTGAAACCCTGGCCCAGAAACTGGGCCGCCTCCGCCTGCATCTGCTTCAGGTCGGTCCGATACAGCTTGCTGTAATAACAAGGAATCTTCTCCTTGGTGCGCCCGCCCAGCAGCTTGAACACCGGCTGTTTCACGCTCTTTCCGAGAATGTCCCAAATGGCGATATCAACTGCCGAGATAGCGGCCATGCCCACGCCCTTGCGACCCCAAGCGTGAGTGGCGCGGTACATCCGCTGGTTCAGGTACTCGTAATCCCACGGGTCCTGGCCGAGCACGAGAGGCGTCAGGTACTCGTCGATGATGGCTTTGGCGATCCTGGGCGCAAGGGCCACGTTTCCCAAGCCCACGATGCCATCGTCGGTCTCGACCTCCACCACGGTCCAGCCGTGAAAGCGGAAGGTGTTCATGGTGTCCCGACCAGCAGCATGGGTATTGGCACGGTTGTCGTACACGAGGTCCATAGCGTTCGAGCAGAAGTTGCCTTGCGGGGGGACCGTTTTTCCCTTCCATTCAAAGACACGGGCGCGCACTGATTTGATTTTCATGGAATGGCTTTCAGAGAGTTTGACCAAACAGGGACTGCCCATCGCGATAGCCGGTTCCCATGCGACAGGCGATCGCGAAGGCGTTCGCCGTTGCGTTCACATCGGCCCGTCCCTGCCCTGCGATGTCGTAGGCAGTGCCGTGCGCGGGTGTGGTGATCGGCACCGGTAAACCGCCCTGGACCGTGACGCCCCTGGAGAAGCCCATCAGCTTGATCGCGATCTGACCCTGGTCGTGGTACATGGTGACGATGGCATCCAACTCGCCGTCGCGTGCCTTCAAAAAGATGGTGTCGGCCGGAAACGGCCCGACGACTTTGATGCCGCGTGCGTTCAGTTCGCGCACCGCCGGCTCGATGATGTCGATTTCTTCACGACCACACGTGCCGCCGTCGCCGTTGTGGGGATTGAATCCGGCCACCGCCACGCGGGGCTGTGTCAGGCCGTTAGCCTGCAGCGAGTGGTAGATCAGGGTCGCAGCGGCGATGATGCGGCCCTGATCAAGGTATTTCGGCGCATCTTTCAAAGGTACATGCGACGAGACGCGCGACGTCCACAAACCGTCCAGCGTGTTGAACTCGCAGAAATAGCCGTCGACGCCGAGGTGTTGGGCGAAGTGGTGCAGCTCGTCCTCGAAGTTCATGCCGCCCAGCTTCATGGCGTACTTGTTCAGTGGCGCAAAGCAGATGGCATCGATTTCGTGCGCCAGTGCCGCATCCATGCAGCGATCGAGCACGGCGAGCACCGAGGCGCCGCCCGCAGCTTGCGGCCGCGAGCGCTGTACCTGTTCGGGGCGCACCGTGTCCACCGCCAGGAAAGCGGGGGTTGCAACGTTCGCTCGCGAACGGACCGCCGCGAACGAATCCACGGGCGTTGTCGTCACGCTCAGATTTGCCACCTGCTGGCCTTCGGCCCACAGCCAGGGGTCGCCGATCAGGACGACATTGGCCTGCGACATCAGGTCGGTACGCGCCATCAACCGCGCGATCAGTTCGGGGCCGATGCCGGCCGGGTCACCGAGCGTCAGTGCAACGACGGGAAGGGATGAATCAATCATGGAGATTTTTCATTCAAAGAGCCCTCCCTGCTGGGGCAAGGAAGGAGTTGGCGGCAAAATGGCCGATGTCCCGCGACTACTTGCCCCAGATCTTCTTGTATTCGTTGCGGTACCCGTTGTCAGGATCGAAAATATTCTTCGGGCCGCCATCGTGGGCGATGTTGGCTACGGTGACCAGATGCACCTTCGGCACATAACCCGACCACGGGGCTTTGCTAAGCGCACGATTCATCTCATCGACGATTTGCCAGCCCTGCTGGTTTAGCGGTTCGGCCACCGTGGCGGACTGATAGCGCTTGGAGCGGATGCGGTCAAACGCGGCGACTGAGCCGTCGCCTGCCGACGCTTGCTTCGGCGTGCCGCCACCCTGCTTGCCCGCTGCCGCGAGCGATGGGCCCATGAAATCGAAATACAGGTCATTGATGGCCAGTGAATAGGTCCACTTGTCCCCGAAGCGCTGGAGCAAAGACGTGGTCAGCTGCGGCATGCGCGTCGAGCTGTCGGCGATGGGGCTATCCTCGAAGGCCAGCACCGAACAACCACTGCACTTCTTGATGACCGCCTCCATCGCGCGCGCCTTGTAGATCGCGATGGCGTACTGCGAGTCCGTGAAAATCACGACACCCGCCTTGCCGCCGGAATCGGCCACGGCCCACAGCGCGGCCAGGTCGGCCACGTCGTCAGGGGATGTGGTCACGTTGGCGACAAGGCCGGCTGCCTTGTTCGGGCCCGGCTGGGTACCAGAGTGCCAGCCAACCAATGGGATCCCGGCCTTTTCTGCGGTTCCGAAGGCGACTTTTTGTTCGCTGGTGTCGAAGCCACCGACCACGATGCCCGCGGGCTGCAGTGCCAGCGCCTGGTTCATGGCGGCTGCCCGGCCACTGACCGAGCCCTGTCCATCGATCACGCGCACATCCCAGCCAATGGCCTTGGCTGCCTCCTCAACGCCTTTCGATACGCCCAGGATGCCACCGTTCTTCAGGTCGGCGGCAACGAAGACGATGGTCTTGCCGGCTTGCGCCTTGGGACCGGTGGTTGGGCCATCCCACTTGTCTTGCGTCATCGTGGCCGCTGCAACCCTTTGCTGGGCGGCTTCCAGAAAGCTGTCAGCGTGGGCGTGGCAGGCAATGCCTGCCAGGGGCAGGGCAAGTGCCAGCGCGCCGAGGCGCGAACGCAGTTGGAAAGGTTTCATAAGTGTCTCCTGGTGGTCTAAGGTTTCAAGGAACAGCCGCGTGGCTGGCGGCCGGGGGGGAATGACTGACAGCTGGGAGCACGCCCGCAGCTGACGTGGCTGGCGATGGCGTGACGACCTCAAGTTGCCGCTCTGCAATGCGCCGTTTGATCGACAGGTTGCGGCGCTGCTGCGCCCAGCCGGCGATGCCGATCGACACCAATAGCGTCACGCCGTTGAACAGTGGCTCCACGTAGAACGCGCCGCCGAACTGCTGGATGCCCGAGATGCCGATCGCCAGAATCGCAATGCCGACCAGCGTGCCCCATACGTTGACCCGGCCTGGCCGAATCGTGGTCGATCCAAGGAAGGCTCCTACCAGGGCTGGCAACAGGAACTCGAGGCCGACGCTGGCCTGGCCGATCTGCAAACGGGAGGCCAGCAGCACCCCGGCAAACCCCGAGAGCACGCCCGATGCGATGAAAGCACCCATCACGTGTTTGCGCACCGAGATACCGTTGAGTTGCGCCGCCCGGGGGTTGGCGCCGATCACGTAGAGAGCCCGCCCGAGCGGCGTGTATTCGGTCACGATCCACAGCACCACCGCCACTGCGAGCACGTAGTAGGCCCCGATCGGTAGACCGAACAGGTTGCTGCCGGCAATGGCGATGAAAGCCGACGGCAGATCGCCCACGACCTGGCGCCCGCCGCTGTGCCACAGTGCGATGGCGTACAACACGGTACCCGTGCCCAGCGTTGCAATGAACGAATCAATTTGCGCCAGTTCGACCAGCAGACCGTTGAGAAGGCCGAACAAGCCGGCACATAGCAGCACCACCAGCACCGCCGCTGGCCAGGGTATGCCGTAGCGCACTTGCAGGCTGATGGCCAGGATGTGCCACAAAACGATGCCGTAGCCGACGGTCAGGTCGATTTTGCCGGTGATCATCGGAATTGTTGCGGCCAGCGCCAGCAGCGCAATCACGGACTTGTCGCCCAGAATCGAGCGCAAGTTGAACAGAGTCGGGAACGTGTGCGGCAGCAAGACCGAGAACAGCACTGCCAGACCCAGAGTCAGCACAACGAGGCCGTACACCGGAATCAAGTGACCAATACGCTGCGTCAGCGTGAGCGCGCTGCCATCGAACGACGGATCAGACTCGAGGGCCGTGGATTTAATGGAATTGATTGAATTGCTCATACCGGGAGTCCTATCGCGAGAGGGAGCGGAAAAGCGGCGACCCCATGGGGAGCGCAGAGCGAGATGGACGTGGTCATGTTGTCTCCAGTGTTTCTGGTGATGCCTGATGCGCTGCGCCGCCAGCGGCGAGTGCCAACAGGCGCTCAACGCTAATGTTTTTTCCAGTCAGTTCGGCGGTAATGAGGCCGTTGCGGAAGACGAGGACCCGGGTGCAGACGGTGGCCACTTCCTCGAAGTCGGTCGAGACCACGATCAGTGCACCGCCCGCATTGGCCCGCTCCCGCAACACGTCATAGATCTGTCGCTTGGCGCCGACGTCGACGCCGGCCGTAGGCTCTTCGAGTACCACCAGCGGCTTGTCAAGATGAAACCAGCGGGCCAGCACCACCTTCTGTTGATTTCCGCCCGAGAGTTGCTGAACTTCGGCGCTTGGGGCCGGCGGATTGACGTCGAACCGCCTGATCAGCGCCATGGCCGCCTCATATTCCTTGCGGCGCCGATCCAGCGACAGTCCGTGCTCGCCATGCAGCGCGGGATTCGGGAACAGGTTTTCCAGCACGTTCATCGAGCCTGCGAGGTTTTCGTCCAGTCGCTCACTGGCCACATAGGCCACACCGGCCCGGATGGCATCGGCTGGTACACGGTAGCGCACCGGCCGGCCGAGCAGCATCATGCGGCCGGCAGACAGCGGCTCGCGGCCGAACAGCGCGCGGCTGATCGCCTCGTGTCCGGCACCGCGCAATCCGATCAATCCCACCACCTCACCGCGCCGAACCTTGAAGCTGACCGGGCCGGCGTTTCCGCTGGCGACCTGATCGAGTTCGAGCACGGCCTCGCCACCCTGCGGCGACTCAGCTTTCGGCACCGAGGAAGACAGGGCCTTGCCGACTATCAGGTTGACGAGTTCGGATTCGCTGGTCTGCGCCGTTGTACGGACCGCCACCAGTTTGCCGTCGCGCATCACTGCGGCGCGGTCCGAGATCGCCATCACCTCGTCGAGGCGATGCGAAACGTAGATCATCGCCATGCCATTGCGGCGCAACTCGCGCAGCAACGTGAAAAGGCGTTCCACGTCGGCCATGGGAAGACTCGCTGACGGCTCGTCGAGTACCAGCAGGCGCGCCTGAACTTCCAGTGCGCGGCCAATCGCCAGCAGCGACTTTTCGGCACGGGTCAGCGAGAAGATACGGCGATCGGGGTCGATATCGCATCCCACCCGCTCCATCACGCGCCGCGCTACCGTGCGCGCGGCCTTCCAGTTGATCAGGCCGAAGCGCCGTGCGTAGCCCATGCCCAGTGCGACGTTTTCCGTGACCGTCATCCACTCCACCAGCCCGAGATCCTGATGGATAAATGCCACCGGCTGGCGTGCACGGTCACTGCTGCGCCAGACCGATTCCGGCTGGCCGTCAAAACGCATCTCACCGCTATCGATTGGAAAGATGCCAGCGAGCAGCTTGATGAGGGTCGACTTACCGGCGCCGTTTTCCCCGAGCAACGCCACGATTTCGCCCGCGTGCACGTCAAAGCTCACGGCATCGACGGCTTGGGTGCCGCCAAAGCGCTTGCTGACACCCATAAACTGCAGCAACGGGCTCTGCGGAGTATTCATAGCATCACCACCTTGGATACGTCGGGCTCGCGCTGTGTGGCAATGAAGCGCACGATCTGCAGCAGGTCAGTGTCGAGAACTGCCACCCGGTCATCGTCGAGCGAGATAAAGGCAACGGGCTTTTGGGGATGAAACGATAGCGCGATGGCCCGGGCATCGAGCCGGACGCAGGCCATTTCATGCAAGGTGATGGGATCCACCACCGACATGCTGCGGTCGCCGTAGTTGCTGGTGAACAGGCGGCCGTCGTGCGCCCGGTAAATGCGCGTCACATCGTCCCGCGAGGGTGCTGACGTGTGCACTGCCATGGTGTCCGTGTCAATGGCGCACAGCGTGTTGCTCCAACGGTTGCTGACGAACAGGGTTTTTTCGTCATGGCTCAGGCAATAGCCCTCGGGCTTCTCGCCAGGATGGCATGCCACTGGTGGGAACAGCGGGTCCCAGGGTCGCACCTTGGTGACCGTGTGGCTGAGCAGGTTCATACAGAACGCCGTCTGACCATCGCGTGTCAGCGCAAATAGGTGGCTCTTGATGCCGCCCGAGGGTACGGCACGTTTCGGGGCCGCATCGCGTTCAGGCTGGTCCAGCACCAGTAGCGCCGATTTCTCTTCGCTGAGGGCATAGAGCCGATCCTGCTGGTCGATCTGCAAGCCGTGAATCCGGTTAAACGGGTACAGGTCTATCGAACGTACCAGTTCGCGCGAACGAAGGTCGATCTGCAAAATAGAGTGCCCCCCCGGCCCGGTGTGACCGGAGGTCTCGATCCCATAGTGTCCAATGTAGGCGAAGCGCTCGGCATGATCGGTGACGAACTCATGCGGAAAATCAGGCAGTCGAATCGTGTGCTGACGCTCGCCCGACTCGATGTCATACCAGCTGAAACAGTGCGAGCACTTTTCAACCAGCAGCAAGGTGTCTTGGCTCATGGTGTTGTGATCCTTAAGGGGTTTGCAGGCCGCGCGCGTTCAGGCGGATGCGGTACAGCGAAGTGGTGGCACAGATGAACAACTCATCGCGCTCGGGCCCGCCGAACGTGAGGTTGCCCACCTTCTCCGGAACAGGAATGACGGCCAGGCGGGTGCCGTCCGGGTGAAAGACCTGCACACTGTCGGCGCTGCTCGTGAAGAGCCAGCCGCGCGCGTCGATGCGAAACCCGTCTGACAGACCCGGCGTGACGACTGCGAAAATCCGCGGGTGCATCAGCGTGCGGCCCATCACCACGTCGAATGCAATGATGTGATGATTGCCGCCGCCGTCCTGCTGCAGTGCAGCCGAAGTATCGGACACGTAGAGCACCGATTCGTCAGGCGAAAAGGCCAGGCCGTTGGGTTCCTCGATCAGCGTGCTGACAACGTCCAGCGCGCCACTGGCGGGATCGAAGCGGAAAACATAATTGTCACCCAGTTCGGACTCAGCGCGATGACCCTCGTGGTCGGACAGGATGCCATAGGGCGGATCGGTGAACCAGATCGTACCGTCGCGCTTGACGATCACGTCATTGGGCGAGTTGAAGCGACGGCCCTGATACTGACTCACCACGACTTCGTCGCGTGGCTGCGTCAGACCTGGGGCGAAGCGCGTGCGCACGATCGCGCGCTGGCCGTGCGAGCAGTGCAACAGTGAGCCATCGCCTCGCGCGTGTGGCCGTTGACAAAATCGACCTGGTCGCGCCAGAGGCTCATGCCATCGCGGGCGTGCCAGCGCAGCATGCGGTTGGCGGGGATGTCGCTCCATAGCACACTGTCGTCTTCATGCATCCACACGGGACCTTCGCTCCAGGTAGCACCGGAAGCGAGACGATCAAGGGTCTCTCCCGGCCGTGCCAGCATCGCACCCCGGGGATCACAGGTGATCACGGCAGTCATCGAGGCACCATCTCGTCAAGAGTCGTCTTGCGCACCTGCTCCAGGTGCTTGCGTGCCGCTGCGACCGCCGCTTCGGGTTGCCGGGCCTTCAATGCCTCAACGATGCCGCGGTGCTCGGCCACACTGTGAGCAATGGCGCCCGGGCGCTGCAAGGCCCGGCGCCGGAACTCCAGGGCGTAATCGTAGAAGTCGGAGACGACGTCCACGAGCAACCCATTGCCGCACGCCCCATAGAGAGTGGCGTGAAATTCACGATCGGAAATTTGAAATCGCACGGGATCTGTGAGCATCGCCTCCTGGTCGTGGACGAGCGCCGCAAGTCGGGCAAGTTCGGTCCCATCGATGCGCTGCGCCGCCAGCCAGATCACCTGCAATTCGACCGCCGCGCGGGCCTCGGCCACTTCCTCGAACGAGCGATTCTTCAGGTTGCTCAGGGTACTGACCGATTCTTGCAAGGAGTAGGGACCGGTGCCGAGCACACGAGTGCGCGCTCCCTGGCTGACCTCGACCATCTTGCGTGCGTGCAACACACCGATCGCGGCGCGAACCGTCTCGCGGGATACCCCCAGGGTCGAGGCGAGTTCGCGCTCGGAGGGGAGTTCGTCTCCGACGCGCAGCAGTCCCGAATGGATCATGTAGATCAGCTTGTCGCTGATCTGATCCTTGACCGTGCGTTTGCCGATCTGGCCTGTGTCTCCGGGAATGCGTGCGATGAGTTCCATCGGCGTGATTGGGGGTTGGACAAGAGTTATGGGTGATCTGGCCTGCTGGTATGGTAAGGATACCAGTTGATATACGCCTTTCAATCCGGGAAAACCCGAGGGAAGCCCTTCTCAGCAATCAGACGGAGGTCGCGACGGTGAAGGGAGGTGTCGTACAGCGCTCCAATTTCGGTCTACCCGACACAATGACGAGTCTCGCCGGCTCGGGCGCGTGCATGAGGATCACACCCGCTTTCATCGCCACCATGTGCGGCGCCGCCGACTGGGCCGTGATGAAGTGGGAGCGCAAGTTGGTGGCGGCCGGCAGACAGAAGCTGTCTAGTGAGAGTCGCGTCAATGGGATAGCCGAGTGTGACGAAGCCCTTCACGTGGAGTGAGCCTTTTGGGCTGCGGAACCGGGAAAGGCAGCGTTGCTGCGCAGGCCAGGCCTTGAACCAAGAGAAGGTTATTCAACCAGACCCATTTGGGTGGGTGGCACGAAGCCACCTGATGCTGGCGCTGGCGATCGAAAAATTCGGCACGGCGAATCAAAAGAGCGAGTGGCTTCCAAAGCTCGCGTCCGGGGAAGTGCGGGGTGGCTTGGCGTTAACCGAACCGGATGCTGGGACCGACCTGCAGGGCATTCGCATGACGGCGCGCCGCAATGGCGACAATTACGTCATCAACGGCGCGAAAACATGGATCACCAACGCGGTAGAGGGATCATGCTTCGCGCTCTTAGTGAAAACGAACCCAGAGGCACAGCCCCGTCACAAAGGCATGAGCTTGTTCATCGCCCCGAAGGGCCCCGGCTTTTCCAGCGGTCGAAAGTTGGAGAAGCTGGGCTACAAGAGCATTGACTCCGGCGAGCTAATCGCCGACAGCTACGTGCTCAGCACAGACCTCGCGATATATGGCCGGCACAGAGTCCTCCCAATCCGGCTCGTTTGGATCCGAGCGCCACTCCTTGCGGATTTGCTCGAGTTCGGAATGGCTAATGAGCTCTTGTGCGTCTTTGGGGTTCGACTCGTAAATTTCTTTCTGCGATTTCAATAGTTCTCGCAGCAGGTGCTTCCGGTACTCCAGCCGGTAGGGGCCAAGCATGTGCTTTTCCTGAATCGTTTTTCCCTGGTCGTCTTTCTTGATCGCTACGTTGACCGAGCCATCCCGGCGTCTGGCGCTGCGAAACTCGTGCTTTCGGGCCGGGTCGGTGGTTTTGTAAAGCTCGTTGCGGAAATCCCTCAACGGAATGAGCCAAGTGTTGCCGGTCTCGATCAACCCGTCCATGGCACGGTCCTTGGTTACAACGGTGCACACCCAGCAGCCGAACCGGGAATTGCCACATGAAGGCGTGGAGGTGTCCAGGACCAGCGGGCACTCGCCTCCATTCGATCCCTTGTACAGATCAAACAAAGCTTGATGATCCCCGCCCCACGGCGCCGGTCCCGAGAACAGGTATTCCTATACTTCATCCGCACTCCATTCATCAATGGGCGTGAATACCAGCGCGTGAGGCAAGCTCGTATGCTTGCCGAGACGGGACCCGTCAATCCGATGCTTGCGAATCACCTGGGCACGGGACGAGCTTTCTTGAACACGTGATAGCGAAAAGCGAGCCGATGACGGCGGCCGAGGTTTAGCTTGACCTCCTTACCGGCCTCTTTGTAGCGGTAAACCCATGTTTTGCCGGTCGGCCACACGCGCAGGTACAAGCCCTCGCCGTCAGCTAGCAAATATTCTTTGTCGCGCGGCTTTGCCGCCTTGATTTGAAGCTCGTTGAGTAGTCGCATGGTGTACCCAAAAACAAGACTGAAGTTGAACAACAGTCTGAGTACACCGATGGGTACACGCAAGAATGGGAGTTTGTGGCATTCAACGACACCGCTTGAACCACCTTTTCAGACTACGTCCTTGATTTACAAAAACTCTTGCGCTTTCTTGGGATCGTCTGAGAAAAAGAAGTGGTGGCTGGGACAGAATCGAACCATAGCCAATTCAGTTGGCGTGGGCAGGCGCAGCCAGCGGCTGCACCGCCAGCCGCAGTCCCATCGCCTTGAGAATAGCTGACAAGCTGCTGAGCGCCGGGTTGCCCTTCGGCGACAGCGTGCGATAGAGCTGCGTCGGGTTCAGATGAGCCTGCTCGGCCACGGTCTGGACCCCACCAAAGGCCTGCGCCATCTGGCGCAGCACGATCAGCAACTCGGCCTGGTCGCCGTCTTCCAGGATGCCATTGATGACCTCCAGCGCGAACGCTGGATCACCACGATACAGCTCGGCCATCGCATCGTCATGTGGTTTACTTTTCATCATCCGTTCTCCGTTGCCAGTCCTGCCAATATCCCACCGCCCGGGCGATGTCCGCATCTTGCGTCCGCTTGTCGCCGCCGCACAGCAATAGCACCACGCGGTGCCCCGACAAGGCGTAGTACACCCGGTAGCCCGGTCCCACATCGATGCGCAGCTCCCATACGCCATCACGACAGAACTTGTGATCGCCAAAGTTGCCCAGCTCGATGCGTATCACCCGCCGGACCACAGCCACCTTGGCTTGGCTGTCGCGAAGCCGTTGCAGCCAGTCGATGTACAGGTCCTTGTAGTCACCGGCGCTCAGGTAATGCTCAATTCGGTACATGGTTATTTTCGTCTATAAACGAATTTTAGTCAAGATGGAAGAACCGACCCGACAATGCCCTCCTCCTCCTTCTTCTGGCGCTTGCCCACCGAAGAACGAGCGGTCCCTGGTGGCACCGCGCGCTCCCCGGTTCTCCGGTGACGGAAAGGGCGGTAGGCCCCCGCCGCGGTCCGTGCCCCGGTGCCGGTTGCCAGCACGGGGTTCTTGATGACTTCATGGGCAGGCACCGCTGGCGTGCCTGGCGGGGCTCGCCTGCCCTCCACCACGCCTTTGCGTCGGGCGGCCACCAGATCGGCGGCGTTGCGAACCGGATCGTCCTCCGTGTGTACGTATCGCATGAACATCGCGACCGTCTTGTGCGCCGTTAGCGCCATGCCAACCTTCACAGGCACCCCGGAGTTAGCGATGTCCGTCGCTGCACGGTGCCTGATCCCGTGCGTTCCAACGTGAGGAACGCCGGCGCGGCTAAGAATACGCTTCCAGCCCTGGGAGTAGGTGTGCTTGGGCAGCGGCAGGAAAGGTTTGAATATCGCCGGGCACACGAAAGGCGAATTGCCGATGCGCGGGGCATAGGTCAGCAGGCGGAGCGCTTCCTCGCTGATCGGCTTGGACATATCCCCGGTCTTGCTGTCGGGCCAGACGACGCGCCGGTTCGGAAAGTCGATCCACTCCCAGCGCAGGTGCCGTATCTCGGACATGCGCGCCGCGAACTCGAACTGCAGACGGATGGCCAGGGTCAACGTCGGGTGCTCCAACCCCTCCGCATCAGCCCGGTCCAGGTATCCATAGATGAGAGCGAGCTGCGCGTCAGTGATTAGCCGGGTCTTGCCCTTTTCAGGGTATTTCTGGACATGCTTGCAAGGGTTGGAGCCGTCCGGCCGGTATCCCCAGACCTCGGCCATATTGAACATCTTGCGCAGGCAGGCAAAGGTGCGGTTGGCGCTGGTCGGCGCCTTCTCCATCTCTTTCATCATGGCCACAATATTCTGCCGCGCCACATCGGGAACCTTTATGCTCCCGAGGGCGGGGAGGATGCGCAGTTTGATTATCTTTCGATTGCTTTCAACGGTGCTGGCCTTATTGTGCGGGACGGAATAGTCCTCGATGAAGCGCGTGCACAACTCCTTGACTGTGGGTGCCTGCCTCGCGGCTGCTTTGAGCGCGCTAGGATCATTGCCTCGCCGAACCTCGGCCAACCAGTCCTGCGCGATCGAACGCGCCTGCTCGACGGTCAACTCGCCGAACCGGCCGATCGCCGGTTTCCTGCGTTCGCCCGCATTCGTCCGGTACTGCACCATGAACACTTTGCGCCCCGCTGGTGTAACCTTGCAGAGGAAGCCGGGAACCACTGTGTCACGCAGTTCGGCGTCCTGCGGCCTTGGTTGTGCGGCATCAACCGCCGTCTTTGTGAGCTTGAGCTTTGCCATTTTGATCTCCTTGTTGGCGACCTGAACTCAGGAGCCAGCTAGGAGCCAGGCGAAAGAGAAGCAGGTCGAGTTCCAGTAAAGACCGAGGTATGGTGCGCGACGCTGCCTACTTGGGACAACCAGCGACGGAGGGCACCAAAGCGCCTCGGCGAAGACCAGCGTAGCAAGGATTCCTAAACTCAAAATCCCCCGCCGCAAGGCGTGCCGGTTCGATTCCGGCCCCGGGCACCAGCGCTAAAAGACTCCAAGCCCCTATCCCAACGGATACGGGGCTTTTTT
>Ga0134128_10003885_pt1 | contig 18316 bp, 14 predicted proteins | sample KB31754_FD_96462 | JGI IMG/M metagenome (GOLD analysis project Ga0134128, IMG submission 96462) | Terrestrial soil microbial communities with excess Nitrogen fertilizer from Kellogg Biological Station, Michigan, USA - KB3-175-4 | ecosystem: Environmental > Terrestrial > Soil > Unclassified ... | reverse complement strand
CCACCTAGGCTAACGCCGGTTGCCCTCCCCAAAAACCTTTGTCTTCGGCGTCGCCTTTGCCGCGGCCGCGCTCAGGTGAACAGGCGTTTGATCAGCTCCCACAGGCCCGACCGCCTGCCTCCCACAACGTGCCACGTCCAAGGCTGCTCGACCGTCTCGCCGGTCGTCAGGTCACGGACGATGATCCTGCCCTTCGTACCAATCGGAGCGACCGGCGTGATGTCCGTGTGTACGGATGAGGTGCCCCGATACGTCTTCCGGTAGACCGTCTGCTCCATGGACACTTCCAGAGCGTTGCCGGCCGCTGTCGTGACAACGAAGCGGCAGGGTATGGCATTTGGCAACGGGACTGGGATCTTCTCCACGCGTATGTTGCAGGCGCCGTCCTTGCCTGCCGTGACTTGGGCCTCCTCGAGACCCATGTCACTCTGACGCTGCTGCGCGCTGGCCGACTCCTGAAAGGAGGCCTGACCGGCAGTCCGCGGCTGCGAAGCCGACTCTCGCCGCGACTCCTCTTTCACCCGCTCCTGAGGCCGCGCGCGTCGTTGTTCCTGCAGAGACATGCTGACACCCCGTAATCAGTGAGATGGATGACCTTCCCCACGCGACCACACCAGCTCGGGCCGCCGCGTGACGGACGGCAAGGCGCCGATCAGGTCCTCCCGAGACAGCTGCGCCTTCCTGGGATTGCCTGCCGCGCGATGGATCGCCTTCTGGGAGGCTTTCTGGACGACGTTGCGGATCTCCCGCCCGCCGAGGCCTTCCGCGCGCTGCGCGAGCTCATCGGCCAGCGCATCGCGGTCGAAGTCGACCGGCAGCTTCCCGAGGAACATCCTGAAGAGCTGCGCTCGCTGCTCCATGTCGGGATTGGGAATCTCGACGCGCTCCGGGAATCGTGACAGCACGGCCTCATCGATGGCGTCGGGGAGATTCGTGGCGGCGAGCACGAAGACGTGACGCTCGCTCTTCCTGACACCATCCATCTCCTGAAGAAGCTGGTTGACGATCTCCCCGGTGAACGTGTCTGCACGGGGACCCCCACGGACCGGCGCGACAGCCTCGATCTCATCGATGAAGAGGATGCAGGGCGCCTGGCCGCGGGCGCGCTCGAAGAGCTCCCGCACCTTCTGGCCGGACTGCCCTACGAATCCGGCCTTGAGATCGGCTGTGCTCGCGGCAATGAAGGGTATGCCGCCCTCGTTGGCCAGCGTGCGCGCGATCTGCGTCTTGCCGGTGCCGGGCGGACCGTAAAGCAAGGCGCCCTTCGGCACCTCGAAGCCCTGCGCCGTGAACTCCTCGACGTGGCGCAGCGATTCGCACAGAGTCTGCAGCTTCTCGAGCACATCGGTCGACAGCACCAGAGAGCTCCAGCCAGCGCCCTGGTCGACCGCATCGCTCTTCGCCTGGATATGGCGTTTCAACACCTCGCGCCAGAGATCCTCGGTGATCGTGCCGCCCTGCTTGACCGCGAGCGTGCAGACATCGCCTGCAACCCGGGAGAGACTGCGGCCTGACAGGCCGGTCGTGAGCTCGCCGACGAACGCAGGCACCTCGGCGGGGCGCTCGAGCTTTCCCATCTCGAGCCTCAGGATCTGCAGCCGCTCGGCCGCTCCCGGCAGTCCGATCTCGATCGCGGCGCCGAAACGCGAGACCATGGCCTCATCGATGAGCTCGCGGCGGTTGGTCGCGCCGACCACCCAGATCTGCTGGCCCTCGGTGCCGAGGCCGTCCCATTCGGCGAGAAAGGCCTGCACGACCTCCTCGCTTGCGGCATCGCCAGCGCTACCGCCACGTCGCGCGAAGACGCCCTCGCACTCGTCGATGAAGATCACGCACCGACCTCTCGCGCGCGCCTGCTCCCAGGCCTTCTTGACACGCTCGCCGCTCTGCCCGACGTAGCCGGCCTTGAGGTCCGGCGCCTTGAGCGACATGAAGTAGCAGCTCGCCGAGTCGGCGATGCGCCGCGCGATCTCCGTCTTGCCGGTACCGGGCGGCCCATAGAGCAGCAGGCCCTTCGGAGCGGCCTTGTCGGCGCTGTTGAAGAGACGGATCTTGTCGAGCAGATCGGCTTTGACTTGCGGTTGCAGCACGATCCTGTCCCATATTTTGGTGAGATCGGCATCGGAGACCTCCTTGCCGCGCGGGGTCACTTCGCGCAGCAGGTCCTCGCGCATCAGGATCACCTTATCGGACGTACCCTGCGAAATGGCCCGATTCACCGCCTCCTGTGCCGCGCGCTCGACGATGCCGGAGATGGCGCGGCCACCGATGTTGCTGGTGCGCCGCGCGAGCTCCGCCGCCATCTCGTCGGCGTCGAAGCTGGTCTTGAGCTTACCGAGGAACAGTCGGAACAGCTGCTGCCGCTGCTCGCGGTCCGGGTTGGGGATCTCGATCGCATCTTTCAGCCGAGACCTCACCGCCTCATCGACCGCCTCCGGGCGGTTGGTCGCGGCGAGCACGTAGACGTGCCGGTCCGTCTGCTTGATGCCGTCCATCTCCTGCAGCAGCTGGTTGACAATTTCAACAGTAAACTGATCCGATCCGCTGCCGCCGCGTGCCGGGGCGATCGCATCGATCTCATCTATGAAGAGGATGCAGGGCGCACGTCCGCGCGCGCGGTCGAAGAGCTCACGCACCTTCTGCACCGACTGGCCGATGAAGCCCGCCTTGAGGTCCGCAGTGGCGGCGGCAATGAAGGCGAGCCCGCTCTCGTTGGCGAGCGTGCGCGCAATCTGCGTCTTTCCCGTGCCCGGCGGCCCGTAGAGAAGCGCGCCCTTCGGGGCCGGCACGCCCTGCTTGTGCAGCGTTTCGATGTGACGCAGGGCCTCGCAGACGCCCTTGAGCTTCGTGAGCGTCTCGGACGCCAGGATGAGCGAGTCCCAGCGTGCGCCAGCATCGACAGGCTCGGCCGGCCGCAGGCGCCTGATTGCTTCGCGCCACAGCGTTTCGGACACGACCCCGCCGTTCTGAGCCGCACGCACGCAGACATCGCTCGCGAGGCGGGAAAGGTTGCGGCCCGAGAACCCTACCGTCTCCTGGCCGAGGAACTGCGGGATCTCGGCCGGCCGCTCGAGCTTCAGCATCTCGAGCCTCAGGATCTGCAGCCGCTCGGCGGCCTCGGGCAGCCCGATCTCGACCTCCGCGCCGAACCTCGAGGTGATCGCATCGTCGAGGAGGTCCTTGCGGTTGGTCGCGCCCACGACCCACACGCGCTGATCCTCCGAACCGACGCCATCCCACTCAGCCAGGAATGCCTGCACCAGCTCCTCGGATGCCGAGTCCGAATTGGTGCCGCCGCGCCGCGCGAATACGCCCTCACACTCATCGATGAACATGACGCAACGCCCGCGGGCGCGCGCCTGCTCCCAGATCTTCTGCACACGCTCGCCGCTCTGGCCGATATAGCCCGCCTTGAGGTCCGGCGCCTTGAGCGACATGAAGTAACAGCTCGCGGAGTCCGCGATGCGGCGCGCGATTTCCGTTTTACCGGTGCCCGGCGGACCGTAGAGCAGCAGCCCTTTCGGGGCTGCCTTGTCTGCACGGTTGAAGACGCGGATCTTGTCGAGCAGGTCCTGCTTGACGGCCGGCTTCAGGATGATCTTTTCCCAGATCTCCTTGAGCGCCGCCTCGGACACTTCCTTCGCCTGTGGCAGCGCCTCCTTGAGGAGAAGACCGCGGGTCAGGCACACCGTCTCCGGCGAATCGCTCTCGGCGACGGCGCGCTCCATCGCGCGATTGACGAGCATGACGAGATCCCGGCCACTCTTGCGATTGAGCCGCTTCGCGAGGAACGCCGAGATCTCCTCGACATCGAGCGCCGCATCGTAGGGCCGCTCGCCGATCAGGCGCTTCAGGATCTCGGCCCGCGCCGTCTCATCCGGCAGCGGAATCTCGATCCTGCTCGTGAAGCGATCGATGATGGCCTTGTCGATGCGCTCGGGGATGTTGGTCGCCGCCAGGATGATCACCGAGCGGTCGGACTTGGTCGCACCCTCCATCTGCGCGAGCATCTCGGTCACGATCTCCTGGGTATAGGTGTCGGCGCTCGAGGAGCCGCGCTGGGGTGCGACCGACTCGATCTCATCGATGAAGAGCACACAGGGGGCGCTCGCGCGGGCGCGGCCGAAGAGATCGCGCACGAGGTGCGGGGACTGGCCCTGATATTGTCCCTTGAGGTCGGCGGTGGTCGCGCCGATGAACTTGACACCCCCCTCGTTCGCGAAGGTGCGCGCGATGTCGGTTTTGCCGGTGCCGGGTGGACCGAAGAGCAGGATGTTGGGCACGCTGACCCGCGCGCCCTTGTAGCGGTCCGCCTCGCGAAGGATGCGCGCGGCGCGCTTCAACTGCTCCTTGATGTCCTGCGGCAGCACCAGGCGGTCCCAGGTCTTGCTGCGGTCGACGCCCTCGGTACCCCGAACCGTCGCCACCGCCGCGCGCCAGTGCTCATCGAGTGGGGCGTTCGGCACGCACTGCACCTTGGTCTCGCGCACGATCTCGCGCAGCTCACGGACCGAGGCTCCGCCCAGACTCTCGATGAGCCACTGCGGAGCGCGTCCCGGCAGCTCGCTCTCGATACACGCGAGCGCCAGGAGCTTCGTGCGGTCCTCCACGGTCTCGGGCGGCGTCACCTCGATCTTGGAGCTGCCGAGAAGCGCCAGCAGCCGCGGGTGGATGTTCTTCTCCTGCTGCGCGGTCATCACGACCCACACGCCGCTCTGCCAGGGCTCGCGGCGCGTCCACTCCTCGATCCAGGCGAGCGTCGCCTCGCGCGCGCCGGGACTGTCCTGCTCGGAGCCGGGCTTGGGGAAAAGATGATCGGCATACTCGACGAAGAGCACCACCGGCGTCTTCGTGGTGCTCCCCGCCCAGAAGGCCTTGACCTCTTTCGCCGAGGCGAGTTGGTCTGCCGTCGGCTTCACGAGCTGGGCGAAGGTCGAGCTCGCAATCGTGTGCGCCAGGAACTCCTTGCCGTTTCCAGGATAGCCGTGCAGCAGGAGCCCCGCGGGCGTGGCGCGATCGCGCAGGTTGAAAAGATCGATACGGCGGATGAGGAACTCGAACACCTTGTCCGAGACATAGACCGGCGCCCAGATGTCGGCGAGCCGCTTGACGTTGCCGAGCAGCGCCTCGAGGCGCGGGACTTCACCGCGCTGGCGGCGCTCACGCCATTTGAGCTGGCCGTAAAAGTGAGCGTGCTTGAGGATGGGAACGAGATCGTTCCGGCACTCCAGGACCGCTCTCTGCAGGAGAGGCCCGTGGGCATTCATGAGCCCGCCGGGCTTGCTCGCAATGAGCACGGGGTCCGCATCCGCCGCGATGCGGTAGGTCGCCATCTCGCCGAAGGACAGGAAAGTCGTGCCCGCGGTTGCTCCGGGATCCGCGTTCTGCAGGTTGATCTGCGTCTCATCGCACGTGGACTTGCCGGTGGCGCTCCAGAAGCGCAGTGCCCACATGAGGCCCGGTGCCTGCTCGGGATAGACATGCACGAGCGTCGGCTGCTGCAGGCTCGCGGCGCTGGCCTCGAGCTCTTTCACCGTGCCGCTCGTCTGCGCGCGTCGCGCGAAGTAGAAGCACACAGGCACCGCGATCAACAGATAGATGAGGACCGGCGCGAGATAGAGGCCGGCCACCATCATCCGGGCGATGGCTCCCACGGCCCACCAGGCGCCGATCCCCATCAGGACCTTGAGTCCGACGCCGGCGCGCCAGAAGCGGCGCCAGAGCGGCATGAGGAGCAATGCGGAGCCGATCGCCTTGCCGATGCCCGGCGTCGCCTCGCGCAGCAGCTTCTTCAGGCGCTCGTGCACCAGCGTGCCCACCCGGCCGAGATCCTTGCGCAGCATCTCGGGCAGGGCCTTGCGCTCCTCGAGCGCGACCTGCGTTGCGGTGAGCTCATCCATCGCGGCGGTGAGGGTTGCCTGGTACTTCGCGGTCTGCTCGCCGAGCAGCCGCTCCTTGGCATCGCCTGTCATTGGCGTCGCGGACGCCGTGGCAACTGGCCGCGGTGCGACTGGCGCGGCAGCGGGCATCGCAGGGAGGGATCCGGGATCCGCCGGCAACGCCGCCGCCCCTGCGATCGAGCGCGCTGGCATTTCTTCGGCGTCCGGCGGCAATGCCGGATTGCCGGCACGGCGGCGCCGCGCGATGACGATTGCTCCGGCTCCCACACCCGCGCCCGCCAGGAGGAGCAGCAACAGGCGCTCGAGACGGCTCGACTGCTGAGGGGGCGTGTAAGGCGGCGGCGGCACGTAGGGGGGCGGCGCCGTGTAAGGCTGTGCCCCCTGCCTGCCGGCACGCTGCGGGCCTCGCGGGCGGCCGCGCTGCTGCCAGTCCGCGATACGCCGGCGAAGATCTGCCGACCCCTGATTGAAGGTGGCCGCGGCCTGCTGACGCGCTATCGCCTGCTGCTCGCTGGGGAGGCGCGCGAGCGCCTGCTGCAGACGTGGCAACTCGGCCTGGTCCCGTTGCAACCGCTGCCGATAGGCCTGCTGGGAGATCTGGCCGCTCTGCAGCAGGAAGTTGCTCTCGCTGGTGTCGAGCGCCAGCTTCGCGAACGCCTCACCGAGGCTGCGCGCCTGCGCCTGACCGCCGAAATCCAGCGGGAGTGCCCGCATCGGCGCCAGCAGGGCCAGAACCAAAAGGAAAAGAGCCAGTGCGAAAGCCGCCGTGGATCCGGATGGCGCTGCGCGCGTGCGCGATAGATGGTCTGCCATGGTCACCCTTCATCGGCTGCGATCGTGTGCCGCGTGAAGAGTGAGACGCAGCGCGGCGCGGAGCGTCAGGGTCGAGGACGGCTGCGGTGCCGGGCGCCCAGCACCCTGACGATTGCCTGCGAACTCCGTCCTACCTGTCGGGAAGGTCATAAAAGGCTCGGCGGTCATGCAGAACAATTCAGATCTCTCTGCGCTCATGCAGAACACCCGCAACATCTACATCGCCATCGCGGTGCTCACCGTGATCGTCGGCCTGGGGCCGAGCAGCCTCAAGATGCCCGCCTACATGGGCGTCATGGCGCTCGTGGCGTGGCTCCTCTTCCTGAGCATCACCGGCAAGACCGCAAAACAGTTTCCGGTGCAGTCCGTCTCGGGCTCGCTCACCGACGTGACTCCGTTTCCTGCGGCGAGCGCCATCACGATCGCCGGGTATCCGAACTCGGGCACGGTGAACGGCGCGACGAGATTCATGGTCGGAGGGCGGCAGGTCTACATGAAGACTCTGGCGCCGCTCAAGTCCGGTGATGTCGTCGTCGCGGCGATCATTCCCAATGAGGACAAGAACGGTCCGCTCGCGAGCGTCCCCTTCGAGGTCCTCGCCCTGCGCAACGAGAGCCGCACCGAAGCCGAGGGCCGGTGGCTCTTCATCCCCGATGCACGCATGAAGGTTCCGAGCGGCGTGCGGCTATGGGCCGTGGTTGCCTTTTCCGTGCTGCTCATCGGTTTCGTGTTCCCGATCTATGCCGTCGTCGTGATCAAGCGCAGCTACGACATCAAATTCGGCTGGGAGCGCGCCAATACCGAGGCCCGGGGCATCGTCGCCCCGAGCGGCTCGGCCGAGGCGCCGATCAATCCGACGGCCCGCGAGCTGCTCGCCTGAGCCGATGCGCGTGCCGCGAAAAAGCCGCGGAGGCGCCGCCGGCGGCCTGATCCGCCTCCTGGTTGTGGTCGTGCTGGGCTTCATGCTCATCTCGAAGCTGCCGGGCTGCGCGCAGCAGCTCGGGCAGATGGCCGGCAATACCGCCACACGCGCGGCGAGCGGCGCGGCCGGCGGAACGGGCAGCGCTCTGAGCCAGCTGGGACACGAGCTCATCGATTATCTCGAGAGCTGGTGGGGCGGGCTCAGCCCCGCGGAGAAGTTCGACAAGCTCTGCGAGAACGTACCGGTCGAGGGCGTCGACAAGCTCTGCCCGTACTTCACCGCCGCGCTGAAGGGAGCCTCGGAAATGGATGCCGCGCAGACCGCCTGTTATACGGCCGCCGTAGGCACCGTAGCCGGCGGAGGTCAACAGACACTGGACCTGATCCAGAAGTTCTGCCGGCAATCGGATCCCTCGGGCTTTGCGAGCTGCCTACGGGGATATGTCCAGGAGGCGGGCGGCGGGGCCAGCTGCCTGGGGAGCTCGCCGGAGCAGTTCTGGCTCGCGGCGCGCACCATGATCGAGCCCATCGCCTGCCCGCCGGGGGTGCCGAAGAGCCTGTGCACGACACAGCCCGCTTCCCAATCCTCCTCGGCATCGACATCGGCGCCCAACACCTCGGCACCCGACACAACAGCACCCAACACGTCGAGCACGCGCACCGACCAGAGCTATCTCAACTGCCTGACGTACTACTACCAGTTTCTGCGCCCCTGGGGACAAACGAGTTGCGGCTCGACGATCACCGCGGGGAGCGCCGACTGCGCCCGAACCGCGCTGCTGAATTTCACCTACCAGGGGCAGTCGGTCGGGGCCGGCCAGGTCACCCAGTGCGACGGTCTGCCGCCATGAGGCCATGGCTCGCCCTGACACTGCTCCTCGCTGCCGGACCGGTGGAGGCACAAACCCTGCAGCAGGTCGTTACTCATGTATGGGTGCACGATGTGCCCGGACCGCCCCAGGGAGATTTCTGGGATCCGGCCGCCGAGCATCTCCTCAGCACATTCACCAACCCGGCGAGCGTCTATCCGGACGTGATGGTCTGCGCGCGTCCCGCCACGGTTGCCGCACCGCACTGCTCGACGGTCTGTTGGGATCTGAAAGGCGACAGCCACGGCGACGGCAAGCACCGCAGCACGGAGTGCCGGCCGTCGCTGCATGTATCACTCGTCCCCGGCGATCCACGCATGGTCCTCGAAGTGCTCGAGATGGACCACGATGGAGAGGGCGCTCGCGTGCACGCGATCATCGCCAGAAATGTCGTGGTGAACGATCCGTCACGGTGTACTGACGATCGGCCGTGCAAGTGGGCTTCTTCACAGGGAGCGCTGGCTTTGAGCTTCAGCACGCAGGTGCATGGCGTCCTCGGCACACCAGCGCCCAGCCCGCCATCCACCGCGCCGAGTCAGAACGGGAGCGGCACGCCCATCACGACTTCTCCGCTCTGGCACCAGGCAGTGAACGCAGCGAACAAGGCCAAGGAAGCCGCGCACCAATATGTGGACAGCAAGGATCCGACTGCCGCTGCCTCATCGAGCGAGACCGCGCAGCGGGGCTCTGCCCTCACCCAAGCCTCCATCAACAGCTGCCTGGCCGCCATAGCGCACGGCGATGATACTTTGCGCGCCCGCATCCCCGCCTGCGCCAACCTCAGCGGTAAGCCCTTCGAGGATTGCATGTATTCGAAGGTGCTGTATGACAACAACACTGCCCTGACCCAGGGCTATGCGTGCTCGCGCCAGTACCAGGGAGAGGTCGACACGCTGGGACGCTCCGCGGCATACGTCTGGCTCAAAGGCCAGGTGTGCGGGATCGGGCAGTGGATCGGGCTCAGGGTATGCCAGGAATGACCCGCCACGGCGCACCGCTGCGCCTTTGCACGAGCCCCGGGGTAGGCGTAGGCTATGAATAAAAGAACACACCCGAAGATCTGGGGTCTCATTGGACCGGTATGCCTTCATGCGCGCGTGCCGCGAAGGAGGCGCGGCGATCGAGGGGGCCCTGCGGCAGCTCGATCGCACCTATTTCCGCGTCCTCTTCCGCGAGTCTCTGCGCGGTCTCAACGATCACGAATCCGCACGCGACCTGGTGCAGGACACCTTTATAAAGGTGTGGCTGCGTTGCGCCACCTTTCAGGGTGACTCCGAGTTGCTCCCCTGGATCAAATCCATTCTGCGTAACGCGCTCCTCGATCGCCTGCGCAAGCCCGCGAATGAGATTGCCCTCGAGGCCGTGGAGGATCAGCCCGGCGAGACGCAGCTCAGGATCGCGGAGCTGTCGGAGGAGAGCATCCCACAGCCCGACTCCCAAGCGGCGCGAGCGCAGCTCGATGCCTGCTTCCAACGCTGTTGGCAGAAATTCGAGGCCGCATCGCCCTCCCACGCGCTGGTGATGGCCTGGATCGTCGAGGATGGCTTGAGTCACGATCAGATCGGCGAGCTCCTCGGCCGCACTCCCGGTGCGACGCGCGAGTTCATCTCTCAGTGCCGCAAGCGCGCACGGTTGCATCTTGCCGAATGGTATGAGCTCGCGTTCAGTGTGAGGGAAACGGCATGACGGATGAGGATCAGGATTGGCTCGAGGCGCTCGCCGGCCGGACCCCGGAGGGCTCGAACCACGCGGCGATCCGTGAGGCACGACGGCTCCGGGAGCTCATTCAACGCAACGTGCACGCACCGGACACGCTGCTCCCCGAGCGCGATGCACGGCGCGAGGCCCAGCTCCTCGAGCGCGCACGATGCGAGGGCCTCATCGACCCATCGCAGCTCGCGAGACGCAGGCGCCGGCTGATGCGCCCGACGGGAATCGGCGGGTTGGCGCTGGCGGCTGGCCTTGCCTGCATCGCGGTGGCGCTTACCTTCTTACTGCACAACACGCCGCAGACGCAGCATCTGCGCGGCGCGCGCGCGGACGTGGTCCGCATCGAAGCGGCGGACCCGACAGCGTTGAAGGTGCAGATTCTGCAGGAGCTGCGCGCGGCGGGTGTTACAGCAACAGGCTACGAGCAACTGGGCGTCGAAGGTATCGATGCAGATCTGCCCAAGCCCGTACCGCCGCGTGTACGTGATGTGCTCACGCGTCATCACCTTAGCGTCCCAAGCGACGGCGTGCTGAAGATCGAGATCGCTGCGCCGAGCACGCCCTGATGCGTAAACCCACTCTCATGCGGTGGCGCATACTCGCCGGTCCGCTCGGCCTGCTCCTCCTCATGGGCCCGGCCCACGCCGTCGAGCTGCCCGCGCTGTGCACGAAGGCCGCCGCGCCCCTCGACCTGAAGACACCCATTCCGGACCTGCGCCGTCAGGTCGAGCAGAAAGCGGAAACCGATCCGCAGGCAACAGTGGCCATCATGTGCATGGCCATCCCCCGCGTTGCGCGCGAGTACGGCGATGAGTCGCCCGAGCTCGCCTGGTGGGTGGGCTCGCTCACCATGCCGATGATCGCCTACCTCAACCAGTATGCCGAGGCCGAGCCGCTGCTGAAATTTGCGCAGCCGATCCTCGAGCGTCGTTACGGCCGCAATGCGCTGGAAGTCGCCGACATTCATGTCGCGTACGCCTGGATCTACAGGCGGGAAGGCCGCAATGAGGACTCGGGGCGGGAGTGGGAGCAGGCCCTGCGGATCCGCGAGCGCTTCCCGGGTGAGCACAAGATCGAGCTGCAGAAGGTGCTCGTGGGGCTGGCGCTGGTGAGAGTGTCGCAGGGCGAGTTTCCGCAGGCACGCGCTGCCCTGGAGCGCGAGCACCAGATTCTCGCCGACAACGGCGATCTCGTGAGCGAAGCGGGCGCGGCCGTCGAGAACGTGTACACCAATCTCGCCTTCCGCGAGGAGAAGTTCCTCGAGGCGAAGGCGCACGCCGAGCGGCAGATCGCGATCGAGAAACGGCTGAGCGCAGGGATCGGACAGTTCGTTCCGGCATACGTGTTCCTCGCCCGCATCGACGAGCGGCTCGGGGATTACGAGGGGAGCGAGGCCGCCGCGCGCGAGGCGATCCGGCTCTCCGAGACCGACCACGGCGGCCCCTTGCAGCGGCACCAGCTCACCGCGCTCACCCAACTCGGCGCGCTTCTCAATGCACGCGGCCGGCCGCGAGAGGCATTGCCCTTTGCCCGCCAGGCAGTCGAGCTCGGCAAGAGCACGCTCGGCCCCGATGCGCCGGCCCTCGTGCCATCGCTCCAGAGCCTCGCCGACATCCATCGCGCGCTCGGTCAGCTCCCGGAGGCCTGGCACCTCTACGAGCAGATGGGAAGGATCGTCACCAAGGCTCCCGGCGATGTGGAGCTGCCTACGCGGGTGACTTATTACCGCGGCCTCGCCGGCTTGCAGCTCGACCTCGGTAACGTCGACGATGCCGTCGCAGCGCTCGATGCGGGCCTCGATGCCACGCGTGCCGAGCCAGACCTCGTGTTGCAACGCGGCTATCTGATGGAGACGCTTGCACAGGCCTCGGCGCGGCGAGCGGATCCCCAGAGTCGGGCACGCTATGCGCAGGCCCTGACACTCTTCGGCTCGCGCCTGCCGGATTCTCATCCCACCATGCTGCGGGTGGTCAATGAGCTCTGCGGGCTCGACGTGCGCCAGCATGCGGCGAGCGCCGATCACGAGTGCAGCGAAGTGCGCTTACGCCTCGCGAGCGCGCGTGATGTCGACCCGGCGCTGCGCGCGGCGGTGTATGACAATCTCAGCGAGCTCAGCCGTGCGCGGGGGGATTCCGATCGCGCCGTCTCCTTCGCCGTATCGGCTGTTTCTGCGGCGGAAGGTCTGGGAACACCCGACCCGCTCGCCCGTGCCTACTTCATCGCCGCCCGCGCGCTGAACGCGCAGGGACGAACGGCCCTGGCAATCTTCTTCGGCAAGCGTGCGATCGCGCAGATTCAGCGCCAGCGGCGGTACTTCAGTGGCGAAGACGAGCGGCTCGATCGCGGCTTCCTGCTCGACAAGATCGCGATGTATCGCACGGTCGCAGACTGGCTCATGGAGAGCGGCCGGATCGATGAGGGCCTGCAAGTCCTGCAGCTCCTCAAGGCTCAGGAGCTCTACGACTTCACCTCACGCGCCGCGGTGTGGGATGTGCCGGGGAGCGGGCCCGCGCTCAACGATCTCGAGCGCACACTGGACAGCCGCTACTCGGCGGTGTTGCCTACCGATGCGGCAACGGGCGCGGAAATCGATCGCCTGCGCCGGCTGCAGCAGCGATCCCGCATCACCGTGGAGGAGCGCAAGCGGCTCGATGAGCTCCTCGAGCGCGCGCAGCAGGCCGAGGGCGCGCGGGCCCGGAGGATTCAGGAATTCATTGCCTCGAACGCGCAGTCCGCCGTCACTGCGAGCACGACCTCTCGGATCGATGCCAAGAGCCTCGAGCGTGCGCTCGCGCATGCCCCCGCAGACTCTGCGATCGCGGTCTATGTGCTCACGGACCAACGGTTGCGCCTGCTCATCGCGACACGTCAGATGCAGCGCGAAATCCGCGTATCCCTGGACGCACATGATTTGCAACGCCGAATCGGAAAGTTCCTCGACCTCATCGGACAGCGTGCACCAATTGACGCCCCTGCGCGGTCGCTCTACGACACTCTGGCCCGTCCACTCGATGAGGCGGCGCGGCAGGAGAAAGTCACTCACCTCCTTCTCTGGCTGGACGGACCACTGCGCTACGTGCCCTTCGGCGCCCTGGAAGCTCCCGACGGAAGTTACCTGGCCGATCGTTATGCGATCGAGATGCTCACCGGGACCGGCATGCCTTCCGCATCGCAGGCGCCCGCTGCGCCAGCTTCCAGCGCGGCGTCACGTACGCTGCAGACGAGCTACGCACCGGCAAAGGCGGCGGACGGCCCGTCATTACGCGTGCTCGGGTTTGGTGTGACGCAAGCGGTCGCGGGCTTTCAGCCCCTGCCGGGCATGGCCGATGAGCTCTGCTACGTCGTCCATGGTCCGATCGCCGGACTCGTGACCCATTCGGCCGCCTGTCGAGGGAGCGATGCGGGTGATGGCGCGCTGCCTGGGGAAGGCTTTGCCGACGGCGCCTTCACCACCCAGCGATTCGAGACCTCGCTGCAGGCTCCTCACGCATACAAAGTGCTGCACGTCGGAACTCATTTCAGTCTGCGGCCTGGTAATGCCATGCGCTCCTTCCTGGTGCTGGGGGACGGCTCGCGCCTGATGCTCGATACGCTCGCCGGACTCGACTTCACCGGCCTCGACCTGGTCACCCTGTCCGCGTGCCAGACGGCGATGGGCGGGGGAAGAACCGACGACGGACGCGAGGTCGAGGGCTTGAGCGCCATCGTGCAGCAGCGGGGCGCGAAGCAGGTCATCGCGAGTCTCTGGCAGGTCGAAGATGAGAGCACTGCGCAACTGATGCACGGGATGTATCTCGCCCTCGCCGCTCACGGCACCGACGTCGCGGGCGCATTGCAGCAGGCGCAGCAGCGCCTGCGCGCGCAGGTCATCGGGGGCCGCCATCCCTACGCTCATCCCTACTACTGGGCGGGGTTCGTGGTCTCGAGCCGCGAGCTGCCGCTCGAGGAAGCGCCAATCGTTCATTGATCGAGTTAGATTACAAGTGATCCCTGTCCCTCATCACCGGAGAAATGACCATGAGTCTCTTGCGCGCGCTCTTCGTGAGCCTGTTCCAGCACTACGCAGCTTCCAGGAAGATCCAAGGTGGTAGCGGCCACTACAACGAGCAGTGCCACCCGCAGACCTACGGATAGGGCATGGGCCGAGATCGGCGCCTCCGACGGGCGGACGTTTCTGTACGGGCCCCGCTTCGGGCGCTTGTACCTCCTCCTCCCGCCGCAGGCGTGCGATCGCAAGCTCTTGAGCATCATCGGGTTGTCGACGGCGAGTCGACAACCCGAGGTGGCGGATCCGATCGAGCGTGTCACGCACGATCGCGCAAGCCTTGGTCTCGAGACCACCGGCAGGCAGCGCGCGCTCTCCCTGAAGCTGGCCTATCGCACCTTCCAGCTCACGCGCCGCGCAATACCTTTCGGCTCGATGGCGCTCCTCGCACGGGCTGTCGCGCCGCTCTTCCGCGGGCGCCTCATCAGGACCGATGCAACGGCCTCTGACATCGGCAGGCTGGTTCATGCAGTCGAGGCGGAAGTCGGCAATCCCAACTGCTATCCGCGCGCGCTGCTGACGGCTCTGCTCGCGATTGCCGCCGGCCGCAGCTGCACTCTGCTCATCGGGTTGCTCGCCCCAACCCGCAAGATGCACGCCTGGTGCAGTGTGGAGCAGGAGCTTCCCTACGAGCCTTCCCCGGAGCACTACCTCTATCAGCCGCTCTGGGCGTTGACGCTGCAGCCATGAGTCAGGCGATACAGAGCACACCCCCACGCGATGCCCGGTGCGTCCTCGATCTGTCAGGCGTTGAGGTCAGTATCAGGCCTGCGGTGCATTTCCGGGAGCGGTCCTGTGGAGGCGGTCTCTCACTGTATCTCTCCCTGTACGACGACGAGGCGGACGAGCGTGCCGAAGCGTTCTGGTCTCACGACACGCAGCAGAGCGGCCGGCCATTGTGGTCGGAATTGGAGCTGACTGATGCCCTGTTGCACGTGGACCCCGACGGCGCCGTAACCGTCGCGCGGGGCGCTGCCTGCACGTTTCCTCTCTACTACAGGATCGGGAATGACAGACTGAGATTGTCCACCTCACTGCCGATCCTCCAGGGCGCAGCGCTGTCGCGCTCAGGTCTGCTGACGGCGGCCGCAGGCGCCTGTCTGCATTCATCGTACGAGGTGAACGCCCTGACGGAGACACCGCTCGCCCAATGGCGACGCCTCCGTCGCGGCGTGGTGACCCGATTCGATGGCGGGAGGCTGACGAGCGAAGAGTACCTGCGCCCGAAGTATGGGACCGACGGGCTGACCCGCGAGGCGGTGTGTCGGGAAGTTCGCTCGGCCTTCGATGCCTACGGCTGGTCGCAGAGGCGCATGAGATCGTCGGTGGTCGAAGCCTCGGGCGGGTTCGACAGCACGCTGGCCGCAGCCATTCCGTCCCGGCGGGGCATGCGCGGCGTCTCCGTCATGTTCCCCTACTACGAGTTCCGCTTCGAGCGCGCCGTTCAGCAGGCGACCGCGGAGCACCTCGGCATTGCGCGCGAAGAGCTCGATGGAACGCAGCTGTTCCCCTATTCGCCGGCCAGCGTGCCGGTCCGGTTCGATGAGCCATCGGTATTCGTGACAGGCATCCGGCACGCGGAGGAAGTGGCGCGTTTCGCCGCCCGAGGCGGCGCCGAGCGGATCTATACCGGACACGGGGGCGATCAATGCTTTGCAACGGATCTGCTCGACCGTGAGCCGTTGGTCAGCAACGGCCTGGAGATCGGTCCCTTCTCGAGGGATGCGTGGCAAGTCGTGAGGCGTGCAATGGATGCCACGCGCAGATCGGATTCGCTGGACCGCTCTCTGGGAACCCTGGTCTACGATGCCCGGCCGGACGTCTGGATTCGGGAGACCTTCGGGCCGACACACCGCACGCCCTTCTCCGATCTGCGGGTCTTCCGGAGCGCATTGGCGTGGTCCCGCTGGTGCAGGCAGCACGGGGTGCGTCCGGATAAGAGCATCCTCGCGGAGGCGGCGGGCGATCTTCTGCCGCACGCGGTCGTGGCCCGGAAAGGAAAGGTGGCATACGACGGCGTCTGGATGCGTGCGTATCACCGGAACGCCAGCCGCATCGCATCGCTTTTCGAGCAAGTGGATGGCGTCCTCGCGCACATTGGCGTCTCCGCACACTGGCTGCAGCGACGCGCCCTGGAGCTGGGCGAGTGGCGCGAGAGATCCGACCGCGAGGTGCTCGCGTTCTACGGCATCGCGTTCTGGCTCTCGGCCTGGGGGATCACACGCGCCGGCGACGTCCCGTGGGAGGATTGAGCGGCATCACACGACATTGAAGAAAAAATTCTGGAACAGCCGGGCGTTCTCGAGACGATCACCGAAGTACGCGCTGGCTCCGTGACAGAGATGAGCATCGAAAAGAACGAGCCGGTTGTAGATGTTGGCCACGCGGTCGATCTCCTCCCAGCGGCCGCGATCGAACTCGGCGCCGTCACCGAAGGTGAGGCGCATGAGCTCCGGGTCCGGGGAGCGCGACCGCAGGCCGCTCAGTCGTCCGCGAAAGAACGAGAGTCCGGCCTCGATGGGTGCCTTCGGCGTGAGGAACAGTACGCCGGCGTAGGACTGGCTGTCCGAGTGATAGGGAATGGCATCGGCGGCGAAGCAACACTGAAAGCGGCCGTTCGCATCGTTGTCGTCCCAGTTGGTGAGCTCGCGACCGAGATGCCGGCTGAACTCCTGACGATACGGGGCAACGTGCAGGAACTGCTCCAGTGTGCGCACACCCGCGGAGTGCATCCTGACGAATTTCTGCGCCAGCGCGATCGCGCGCACGGCGTCCGGATCGCTGAGGAAGTCATCGACGACCAGGAATTGCGGGGTTTTCACGCTCGACATGGTAGCACTGCGACGCTTCCCATGGCTTGTTTTGCAGCGTTTTGCGGGCCCTCGCCATGAACGTCCGCTCCGGCCAGGGTGCGACAGTCGGGCTGCTGAATTACTCCCGCGCCACAACACCACAGCCGGCCATCCACAGCGCCGGACCGGGCTGCCTGGAGACACCTCACGGCATCGCAGACGATCCGAAATGGACGATCATCCGCGATGGCCGCCGGATCGCGGATCAACTGACGCTGGATGAGTGCGGATTCCGCCTCCTCAATTTTCCGACGAAGGTCAGCGACTTCCAGAGCGCAAAGCAGCTGCAGGAGATCTACCAGAGCGAGATCGAATCTCTATTGCGACTGCATACCGGGGCGCGTGGTGTCGTTGCCTTCGACCCGACTCTGCGCACTTCGAACGCCGATACCGCCGCGTCCGCCGGGTATCGCCCTCCCGTTTTGCGCGTGCACTCCGACTTCACGGACCGCTCCGCCGAGCAAACGCTGCGCGATCTCAAGTACGAGCATCGGGGAGGAGACCCGTCGCGCAGGTTCGCCATCTTCCAGGTGTGGCGCCCGCTCAGCGAGTTCGTGGATCGCCTGCCGCTCGCCCTGGTCGATGCGCGCTCAGTGCAGGAGAGCGACCTCTTCCGGGTACAGCGGGTATACCCGGGCTGGGTCGGTGAGCTGGCCTACGTTGCGCATCGCCCGGAGCACAGGTGGTACTGGTTCCCCGGCATGACGCGCGAGGAGGCGGTGCTGTTCAAGGTGTATGACTCACTCAACGATGGCAGCACCGCCCGCTGGGTGGCGCACACGGCTTTCGTGCCGAAGACCTCCGAGGTTTCGGCGCACAGAGAGAGCATCGAGATCCGGGCACTCGTATTTTATTGAGGGTCGGTGGCGGCGAAACAGGTCGTGTAGTTGTTGGCCCGCAGGTCCTCGATGAAGGCTTCGCGGCTGCGGCCGATCTTCACTGCCTCGCTCATTGTCATCTCTCGCGTATCACCGGATTGACGAGCGCGCCGATCCCCTGGATCTCCGCCCGCAGCACATCGCCCTCCTCGAGATAGCGCTCGTGCCCGAAAGCCACGGCATGCGGGGTGCCGGTGCAGATCACGTCCCCGGGCTCCAGCGTCAGGCCATCGGATGCGCGCTCGATCAGAAACGGGATCTTGTGCATCATCGCCCTGGTCGAGCCCGCCTGGCGCTCGCCCGGGTCGTTCTCGAGGGTGAGCGAGAT
>Ga0134128_10003884_pt1 | contig 18321 bp, 14 predicted proteins | sample KB31754_FD_96462 | JGI IMG/M metagenome (GOLD analysis project Ga0134128, IMG submission 96462) | Terrestrial soil microbial communities with excess Nitrogen fertilizer from Kellogg Biological Station, Michigan, USA - KB3-175-4 | ecosystem: Environmental > Terrestrial > Soil > Unclassified ... | reverse complement strand
GGTCAAACTTCTCCGGTTGCAGGAACGGCTGCGGCATCCTGGGGCCCTTGACGGGCGAGGCGGAGGGATGAACCAGGTGCGCCGTCACCACCACCACCAGTTCGGTGTTGCTCTTGCTGGTGTTATGGCTGGTGAAGAACTTGCCCAGGATGGGGATGTCGCCCAGGCCCGGCAATTTGGAGAGGTTCTTGGTCAGGCGATTGTCCATCAGGCCGGCGATAACGAAGCTCTGGCCGTCGTTGAGCTCCAGCTCGGTTTCGGCGCGGCGGGTGCTCAGCGCCGGAATGAGGAAGCCGGAGACGGTGAGCGCGTTGGAAAAGTCGAGTGCGCTCACCTCCGGCGCCACCTGCAAATCAATCGTGCCATCGGGGAGGATGGTGGGCTTGAAATGCAGGTTGACGCCGAAGGGCTTGAATTGAATGGTGACGTTGTTGACCGCGCCCTGACCCTGGACCACGGGGAAGGGAAACTCGCCGCCGGCGAGGAAGGTGGCTTCCTTGCCATCCATGGCCACCAGGTTGGGTTCGGCCAGAATCTGCAGCAGGTTCTGCTGTTCCAGCGCCTGCAGGGTGAGGCCGATGTTGGCGTCACTGCGGAACAGGAAGACGTTGAGCAGCTCGCTGAGGCCCATCTTGGCGCCGTTGACCAGGCTGTTGGGGTTGCCGGGGGCGAGAACCGAGCCGCCCGGCGGCTGGGTGGTTTGGTTGGCCGGGGCGATGACGCCGGTTGCGCCGCCGAACTGGCCGGTGCCCAGCGAACCGGGGGTCTTGCCCAGGCCGGTGGAGATGAGGTTGGCGCCGAATTGTGACATGGCGGAGCGGTCCACCTCGGCAAAGCGGACCTGCAAGAGCACCTGGGCAGGGTCGCCGGCGGCGTCGAGGGTGAGGTTGTTGATGATGTTCTTGCTGAACCCGCCCGCCACGTCCATCACCTGCTTGGCGGTGGCGGCGTTGGCCAGGCGGCCGCTGACCACCAGAGCGTCGCCGCTGGCGCTGACATCGAGGCCGGAACGGGGATAGAGGCGGTTGAGTTCGCTCTGCAGCGGTTGGGGATCGAGCTTGACGCGCACGGTATAGGCGCGGGCGTTGGCGTCGGCGTCCCAGAGGAGGAGGGAGACTTCGCCGGGGTTGCGGCCCTGCACCAGAACCTGATTGGGCGAGACCACCACCGCCTGGGCGATGGAGTCATCGGTGATCGAGACCCGCTTGAGCGGCACCGGGCTTTGCACCACGAGGGAGTGGTGGGAAGTGAGGTCCAGGTCCACGGCGGCGGCGATGGGCCGGGGAACCGGGAATGCATCGGCCGCCGGCCGGGAGGCGGGCGGCGGGTTGAGCGCCGGCGGGGCGGGCAGCAGCGACAGCGGCGCTGCCGGGATGCGGGCGGCGACCGGACGGCGGGCGGAGGCGAGGGCGGGCGGAGCCAAAGGCGTCTCCATGGCGGTGCGCAGCGCCAGCACCAGGGCGGCGGGGTTGAGATCCGCCTGCCAATGGTTGGCCGCGGTGCGGGGCAGCGGCAACGGGGCGCGGTCGGGCAGCACCACGGTGCGCACCAGCTCCGCCGGCGCCAGCAGGGGGTTGGTCAGAATCAGTTGATGCTGCAGGCTGGCGCTCAAGGGCAGCAGGGCGGCCGGATGGGGGCCGTCGGTCAACGGCGCCGGGGCCTCGGCCACGGCGGAAGGCAAACTTCCGAGGGCCAGTAGCGCCAGTGCGGCGAGGATGCCGTTGACCAGCGCGCGCATGAGGCGGATTTTTCGGCGGCTCATTGGTGATCTCCTGGGTTGGCGACGGGAACGGTGAACTTCACTACCTGCTGCTGGCTGCCGCTGATCATCTCCACCTGCCAGGCGGGCGGCGCCGCCGGCTTCGGCCGGGGAGCGGCGCGGCCAACGCCGCGAGCGGCTTCATGATGCTCGGCCATGCCATAGAGGGTGCCGTTGATCAACGGCGTGGTCTTTTCCGCCACGCGGTCCAGCGGGTTGCGCAGCGCCAGTTGGATGTGGCCATAGCCGTCGGCCAGGGCCAGCTTCTGCGCGCCGGCCGGATCCACCAGCAGGGTGATGACGGTGACCTTTTCCGGCTTGCCGTTGGGCTCCTGTTCGAACTGCTGTCCGGCGGTCAGCACCTGCACATTGGAGAGAAGGGTCACCGTGGTCACCTGCGCCGGATCATTGTTCTGCCGGGGATTGCCGGTGAGCAGCACATCCACGTGGGTACCGGGCACGGCGAAGCCGGCGACCGAGACCACGTCGTTGACCTTGACCGAGACGGCGCGCATGCCGGGAGGGATGAGCGGCGGCAGGCCGACGCCGGTTCCCGGCTGGGCCACCATCTCACTCACGATGACCTGGTTGGGGACGGCGGCGGTGGTCAGGACATGGCCGACCAAATCCTTGCTGCTGGTGTACACATGCGCCGGCAGCGCGGCGGGAGGCAGGCGCAGAACGCGCAGGTCGTCAGGCTGAATCTGGGCGCCGACCACCAGCGGCACCGCCGCCGCCACCACCGCCTGGGTGGGCGAGGCCGCCCCGCCAGGACCGCGCTGGGTGAGCCGGAAGACCGCGATGCTGACCAGTCCGGCCAGCGCCAGCGCCACCACCGCCAAACCAAGAAGTCGTTTGCGCTTCATATTAGTAAAGGTTCCTCATCTCCACCACGGTGCCCAACTGCAGCGTCTTGCCCAGCAGCAGGTCGAGCGGATATTGGTACGTCACGCCCACGCGCGAGGCCTTGAGGCAGGGGGCGGCGATGGAGCAGATGCCGCCCACCTGCGGGACGAACAGATTCTGATTGACGGTGACGTTGGCAGCGCTCAGGGTGATGCCGTGGGCGGCGGCGTAGGCCAGCACGCGGTTTTGCACGTCGGTGACGTTGCCGTATTCGCCCGGGACGGTGGACAGGCGCGCGCCTTCGCGCGCGGCGTTGTTCAGGGTCTGGTGGGTGGCGACCGCCGCCGAAACCTGGCCGATGACCATCATCAGCATCGCCAGGCAGGGCAGGGCCATGGCGAACTCGACCAGTTCGTTGCCTGTCTGCCGGCGCCGAAGCCGCGAGCTGGTGTCAGTTGGTTTCATTGCGCATAACCGCCAGGCCGGTCAGGGTCACATGGGGCAGGATGGCCGACAGCAACGGCGTGGTGAAGGTGAAGGGGTAGGTGATCTTGACCTGGCTGAAGCTGGTGGTCAGGCCGCCTTCGGACATATCCACCTCCTGATTGACGGCAATCAGGAAGGGACTGAGACTGACGCCACTGGCCTGGAGGTCGGAGGCCACCCGCTGCTGCACACTGGAAACGGCGGGCAGATTGGAGGTGCCGGCGGCCGGCACGGCCGAGTAGCGCGCCCCGTCACGGGCGGCGTTGTGCAGCGACTGCGCCAGAAAGGCCATGCGGCCCAGCTCGAGCGCGCCAAACACCAGCAGCGCCAGCATGGGCAGCACCAGGGCGGCTTCCACCAGCGCCTGGCCGCGCTGCCGTCTCAGGCGATGGCCAGAGCGGCCACAACCCCGGCCAGCATGGCCACCGCAAAGGGGACCGCGACCACGCCCGGAGTCTGAAGATTGTGCTGGGGATGAGGCCGCAACCCCTGCCGGCGCCAGCCCTGGACGATGGCCGCCACCGAGCCGGGGAGCACTTGCAGTTGCCCCCGGGCCGCCAGTTGCGCCAGCGCCAGGCCGCCCGCCGCCAACAGTCCGAATTCGATGCTCCACAGCCATAAATGCCAACCCAACAAGGCGCCCAGCGCGGCCAACCACTTTACGTCACCGCCGCCGACGGCGCCCAACTGCAACAGGACCAGACCACAAACCAATCCCACCGCCGCGGCCAGCAGCGCTCCGCCGAAGCCTCCGGATGCGAGATGAAAAGCGAGCCCGAGGGCCAGTGCCGGCAGTGTCAGCCATTTGGGAATTCGACGCCATCGCGCATCCCAGACAGCCGCCACTGCCGCCACCAGCACGACCCACGCGTGCCAGGCGTACATCGGCGGATTAGGAACCGACGATCTTGCCGGCGATTTTGGTGATCTCGGTCGAGATATTGGTGCCGAGCAAGGTAATGGCCGTAAGGACCACGGCCGCAATCACGCCCAGCATGATGGCGTACTCCGCCATATCCTGGCCGCTGTCGTCTTTCCACAAACGAGTCATCAGTGCAGTCATTGAGTTTCCTCCCGATTGATTGAACCGCGCCGCCCGCGCCGATCGCTTTCCCAGCCAGGCACAGGCGAATTAGGAACCGACGATTTTGCCGGCGATGGTGGTGATCTCGGTCGAGATGTTGGTGCCGAGCAGGGTAATGGCCGTCAGAACCACGGCCGCGATCACGCCCAGCATGATGGCGTACTCCGCCATATCCTGGCCGCTGTCATCTTTCCACAAACGATTCATCAGAGCAGTCATTGAGTTTCCTCCCGATGGTTTGAACCGAGCGGCCCGCGCCACTCGCTCTCAGGGTTGCAACCCCGGGGCCAAACCCGGCGGCCGCCGCCAAGCGCTTTGTTTTCGTGGAGGAAGGCCGGCGGCGGGCGGCGGTGGAGCCGGCGGCGGCGGCGCGGGGCGGCGGAAATCGTACCTTTTGAGTGATTTGTTCCGCTGAGTGAGAGTGTCTCCCCGGTAGAGCCAGTAAGTGAGTCCGGCGCGGGCCTGAAGGCCCGTATGGGGTATCGGCCGCGTCCCCGCCAGACTTGAATCCGGCCCCCCCGCCAACGTGATAGGGTAGTGTCCATATGACGCGTATTCTTCTGCTCTGGTTGCTGCTGGGGCTGGGATTGCCGCTGGGAGCGCAGCAGTGGGCCCAGGCCCGGCTGCAGCAGTCCCCGCGCCACCGCGAGATCGTCAACCTCACCGTCCAGGGACGCAAGCTGCAGGCGTTTGTGGCGTATCCCGAGGCCAGCGGCAAGCGGCCGGTGATTTTGGTTATCCATGAGATCTTTGGGCTCTCTCCCTGGGCGCAGGAGATGACCGATGAGCTGGCGGCGGCCGGATATGTGGCCATCGCTCCAGACCTGCTGAGCGGCAAAGGGCCGGACGGGGGAGGAACCGCCAGCTTCGCCGGACAAACCGAAATTGGCCGCGCCATCTCCCAACTGACGCCCGGGGAGATCTCCGCCGATCTCGACGCCGCCGCGGATTGGGCGCTGCAACAGCCGGCGGCGAGTCACAAGTTGTATGTGGTGGGCTTCTGCTGGGGAGGGGGGCAAAGCTTTCGCTATGCCACCCATCGCGACCACCTGGCGGCGGCCTTCGTCTTCTATGGCGTGCCGCCCCCGGCGGAAGCGATGGCGCACATCACCGCGCCGGTGTATGGCTTCTACGCCGGCAACGATGCCCGCATCAGCCTGACCGTTCCCGACACCCGCAAGCAGATGAAATCAGCGGGGAAGAAATATCAGGCCGTGGTCTATGACGGCGCCGGCCACGGATTCATGCGCGCCGGTGAGCAGCCCGACCCGACGCCGGCCAACGCCAGGGCGCGGGCGGCGGCCTGGGCGAAGATGATGCAGGTGATGAAACACTAGACGGTGGCGAGGCCGAGATAGCGGGCTTCGACCACCGTCAGGTCGTCGCCCAGGGGCGCGCCCTGGCAGAAGGCGTGCACGGCGGCGGCCAGTTCCTGGACCGTGCAATCCCCGCCGCTGAGCAGGGCTTCCAGGCGCTGATCACCGAACATTTCCTTGTCCGCGTTGGCGGCCTCGGTGACGCCGTCGGTGAGCATCAGCAGGCGCGCGCCGGGGTCGAGGCGATGCCGGGCGGACTGATATTCCGCAGCCGGCAAAAGTCCGACGGGCAGGTTGGCCTCCGGCAGGGTGAAGCAAACGACCTGGGAGACGGTGAGCGGCTGCACGTGCCCGCAGTTGATGTACTCCAGCTCGCCGCTGGGCCACAGCTTGGCGATCAGCAGGGTGGCGTATTTTTCGCCCTCGAGACGCTGAAAGATGAACTGATTGGCGCTGGCGGCGATCTCGGGCAGCGGCACGCCGGCCATCAGTTGGGCGTGGACCATGCCCTGCAGCGAGGCCGCGAGCAGCGCCGCGGCGGCGCCCTTGCCGCTGACATCGGCCAACACCAGGGCGATCTCCTCGCCGCCGGGGCGCAGCACGGCGTCAAAAAAATCGCCGCCGATCTGCAGACAAGCCTGACTCATGCCATGCAGTTTGGCGAAGGCGGTGGAGGGCAGCTTGGTGCCCATCAGGCCCTGTTGAATATAGGCGGCCAGCGCCAATTCCTTCTCCAGCAGCTTGGCGGCCAGCTTGGACTCCTCCTGCTGGCGCGCCAGTTGGGCGTTGAGCACCAATTGGGCGGCATCATGGGCCAGCAGGTCGAGCATTTCGCGGCTCACTTTCCCCAAGGCCTGGCTGGCGGCGTGACTGTCGAGGTACAGCACCCCGACACCGTCGCGCAGGGGAATGGCGAGCACGGTGCGCAGATCATGGGCCACCATGCTCTGCGCCAAATCCACCCCCGCCTTGCGGCTGTCGTGCATGAGGATGGGCTCGCTGGAGTGCGCCGCCTTCTGCACGATGGAGTGTGAGATGGAGCTGTCGTCGCGCAGGCTTTCACCCTTGGCAGTGCGTCCGGTGGACAGCTGCAAACCGCCCTCGGGCTGCGACAGAAAAACAAAGCCGCGCTCGGCGCCGGTCAGGCGCAGGGCGGCATCGAGCATGGCGGACAGGATCTCTTCCAGACCCCCGGCGCTGCGCAGCCGCTGGCTGAAGTCGAGCAACAGGCGGAGGCGATCAAACTCGTTGGCATCGGAGGTGTCGCCCAGCTTCTGCATCTGGGTGAGGAAGAGGCTGGCGGCTTCCGCGGGCGGATCAAAAACGATCTTCACCCCCTGGCAGTTGGGGAACTCGACCGTGTCGCCCGGCTGCAGGCGGTGGGGGGCGTTCAGCCGCGCGCCGTTGATCAGGGTGCCGTGGGTGCTGCCCAGGTCGCGCAGAAGATACTGGCCCTCGGCGGCGGGGTCGTTGTCAATCTGGGCATGGTCGCGCGAGACCTGGGGCAGCGGAATGGAAAGGGAATGGGTGGGCCGACGGCCGATGGTGAAGGGCAGAGGGACCAGAGGCAGTACCCTTTCGAGAGCGCCGATGGTGGCCCGCAGACTGGGCTGCCCGGCCGGAATGGGTGCGGACTGGACTACCGTGGGCATAATCGCTTTCTTGAATTCTACCCGTTACAGGCTCACCCGTTGCAGGATGAGCACGGCGGCGCCGATGCCGGCCAGCGACCACATCGCCGCCTGGGTGGCCCAGCCCGTGTGCCGCTGTCCCAGTACCCGGTTCATGACCGGGGCATTGAAGACCGCCGAAGCCATGGAGGCCAGCACCGTGGCCACACCCGCCGCCATGGGGGTGAGGCTGTGATGGGCGGCCATTTCGCCTACCGCGGCGGTGGCGCCGGCGCTGTTGACCAGACCGCCGAGAATGGCGATGGCGTAGGCGCCGAAGTGGCCCCAATGGCGCAGGCTGAGCGAGGTGGCCACCTGAATGACGAGAAAGACGACTCCAAACTCTGCCACCCGGCGCAGGGATAGGGGCGAGTCGAGTTGCAGCGGCTGCCCTCCCAGCCGAGGCGTCTGGCGGCGCCGCCACACCAGCCCCGCCGCCAGCAGGCCCATGGCGATCAGCGCCGGCAAAGCCCAGGGCAGGCTCGAAGGCGAGAAGATGGCCAGCAGGATCAGATTGCGGGCGAACATGGCGAGCGTCGCCAGCAGGGTGATGGTGACGCTCATGGAGAGGATGCTCTCCCCGGCGGTCTCCTGCACGGTGTGGCCCAGGCTCCGCAAGGTGGCGCCCAGCTCCAGCAATACCGCGGTGCTGCTGACCAGTCCGCCCAGCAGGGCGCTCAGGAACAGCCCCCGGGCGCTGTACAGGCGCATGAGGACGTAATTGCCGAAACCCACCGCCGCCACGACGATGACCGCCACCCATACGGTGTGCGGGTTGATGGTCTGCCATCGGTCCACGAAGCGGTCGGGAAGCAGGGGATAAATCACAAAGGCCAGCAAGCCCAGCCAGATGGCCCCTCGGATCTCGTTGGTATGCAGCTCACCGGCGAAGCGGTGCAGCTCCAGCTTCCAGCTGAGGAGCAGGGTGACCACCAGCGCGGCGGCCACCGGCGCGAAAAACTCTCCCCTCCCCACCATCACGCCCAGGACATACAGGAACAACAGCGCCGCCGAGGTGGTGATCTCGACCGTCTGGCTGACCTGCAGCGAGCGCCAGTTGAGCAGCACAATCAGCACCATCACCCCCACAGCCATGGTGATTTCGAGAGGTGCGCCGAGCAGTGCCGCCAGCATGCCCACCAGCGCGGTCAGGGCGCAGGTGCGGATGCCCGCCTCCTTGTTCGACCACTCGCGTTCGAAACCCACCATCAGGCCGATGGCCAGCGCCAGGGCGATGCGGGCCGCCACCTCGCCCAGGGTCAGGGAGATCATGGCCACTAGCATAGCGCCGCCAAACGTGGTACATATCCTTGCGTGTGGCCCAGAACCTGTGGAGTAATCGGGGTGGCGTTGGCGCTGGCGGCGATGAGCGCCGCCGCCGCCGGCCCAACCCCGCCGGGAGGCATTACGCAAAGCGCCTTTGGCAAACTGCCGGACGGGCGGACGGCGGAGATCTACACCCTCACCAATCGGGACGGGATGCGGGCCGGGATCACCAACTACGGCGGCATTCTGGTGAGTCTGAAAGTTCCTGACCGCCAGGGGCGGATGGCCGACGTGGTACTCGGCTACGACTCACTGGCCGGGTATGTCCATGACACGGCGACCTACTTCGGCGCGCTGGTGGGGCGCTACGCCAACCGCATCGCCCGCGGGCATTTTCAACTGGACGGCCACCGCTACACGCTGCCCATTAATAACCCGCCCAACTCGCTGCACGGCGGGACCGAGGGTTTCAGCCGGCGCTTGTGGACGGCCACGATCGTCAAGGGCACCGATGGCCCGGCGATCGAGCTGTCGCTGGTCAGCAAGGACGGCGACCAGGGCTATCCCGGAACCGTGCACGCGCGCGTCATCTACACCCTGGAAGACGACAACGCGCTGCGGATCGAATACTTCGCCACCACCGACCGGGACACGGTTGTGAACCTGACCAACCACGCCTACTTCAACCTCAGCGGCGAGGGTTCGGGGTCCATGCTGGGCACGGAGCTGACCATCCACGCCCACCGCTACACGCCCATTGACAAGACTTTAATACCCATCGGCGCCCTGGCCCCGGTCGCGGGTACGCCGCTCGACTTCACCCGTGCCACGCCCATCGGCGAACGCATCGGCGCCGACAACCCGCAACTGCACTTCGCCGGCGGCTACGACTTCAACTATGTGCTCGATAGCGGCGGTGGCGCCGCTCCCGCGTTGGCGGCCGAGGCGTATGATCCAAAAAGCAGGCGGCGGATGCGGGTCTACACCACCCAGCCCGGCCTGCAGTTCTACAGCGGCAATTTCCTCAACGGCAGCCCCGGCAAGCAGGGACACAAGTACGAACGCCGCTCCGGCTTCGCCCTCGAAACCCAGCATTTCCCCGACTCCCCCAACCACGCCAACTTCCCCTCCACCGAACTAAAGCCCGGCCAGACCTACCACCAGGTGACGATCTATCGCTTCGCAGAGCCTGTCCGCGGTTGAATATTGACAAAATTGTGACAACGTCGCGCCGTGCCATTTTTTGCTTGACAAGCACAGGGCACAAGGCGAAGACTCGCTCCGTGAGCAGTACGTTGTGAGCCACGGAGTGATATAGCTATGAATCGCTCGAACGTTCGGTTGGCATTCCACTTGCTCTCTCTCCTCTTTCTCTCCCTCTCTCTCCTTGCCCTAAATAGCCGCTCTTTCGCGCAAGCACCCGCGCAGGTTGCGGGCTTCGCGGCTCTCGATGCCGGTCCGCAGGCCGGCTGGGTCGCATCCGGAGAGGCGACGGTCACCACCAGCCGCGGCACCGAGACGGGACCAGTCTCGATTTCCACCTGGGGCGCCGACCATTGTCGCATCGCCATTGACCTCTCGCGTCCCGGCGAGCCGCGCCGGTACGAGGTGGTGCTTGCCGGCGCCCGCGCCCACGTCACCGGGCCGCAGGACCTGACCAGGGCGCTGGTGGCGCCCGGCTGGCGCGAGGGGTGCGCGCTGCTTCCCCAGGGTTTGTTGGTCGCCGATTTGAGTGCGGGCAGGGCCGTGGTCACCCAGACCTCCGATGGCAAGCTGCTGCTCGACCGCACCGCCGGAGCGTCCGGCGCTCCGTCTCTCACGCTGAACCCCCAGGGCCTACCGGCAAGCCTGACCTGGCAATCCCGACGCGGCGAGACAGTTGTCGTCACTTTTGCCGACTATCAACACGGCGCCGGCGCGGCCTACCCGGCGACGGTCACCGAAGCCGTCGCGGGCACGACGTTACTCCAGCTTCATCTCACAACTCTTTCCGCCCATCCCGGCTTCGCAGAGACCGATTTCGCGCTGCCTGCGATGCCACCTCCGCGACACGTGTCGGCTTCCGCGGGAGGTGGGCAATGAGCCGCCGCCTGCTCTTCGTTTTCGCTACCATCGCGCTCGCGGTGGCGCCTGCTTTTGCTCAGATTCAGGCCTCGCGCTGGGGCAGCATCAAGGGCCTGGGTTTCGGCGCGGTCAATCGCGCCACGCTCGACAACCACTTCGAGATTCCGATCTACTCCCGCGCGACCGTGGGCAACGCCCAGCTCAACCTGCGTCTCACCTACGACAGCCAGTTCTGGACCACGCCTTCGACCAGCGGCTACTGGGAGCCGGCGCCCGGCTTCGGCTGGCGCCTGGTCAAGCCCTACGGCTCGATCACGGCCGACGAAAATGAACAAGACCAGTACTGCGGCTACTGGAACGACACCACGCAACAGTATGATCAGTGGTGGAACCTTGTGTGGGACGATTTCACCTTCACCGAACCTGACGGCACCGTGGTCTCGACCGGCCTGCCGGTGAGCGAGTACCTGGAGTTGGGCGGCGGCACGCGCCAGCGCGGCGACGAATACGATTGCACGCCGGTGGACGGCGGCCCCACGCAAGTCACCATTCCCGACGGCAAGGGCTACACCATCGTGCTCACCGGAGCGGGCGCGCCCGGCGCCACCGCCGCCGCTTATGATGCCTCTGGAGACCGCATTGACGGCGGCTTTACCGATCCCAACGGCAACACGCTCACCGTCTCCTCCAGCGGCGGCAATACCTATTACGGCGATCCGCTGGGCAGCACCGCGGTCACCCAAAGCGGCAGCGGCACGCCCGCCTCGCCCGTTTACTACACCTACACCGGCCCCAGCGGCGGTTCGACGCACATCGAAGAGCAGTTCGAGAACCTCTCCATCACCACCTCGCTCGGCTGCGGCACCCATGTCAACTGGAGCGGCACGGCGACCGTGCCCAGCGAGATTGATCTGCCCGACGGCCGCAAATATACCTTCGGGTACGATTCGAATGCCCGCTTGATCTCGGTGACACTGCCCACCGGCGCCGCGGTTTATTACAGCTACACCGTGGACTGTTCCGCTTCGGGGGCGACCGACACCGGCAACCAGCAACTGAAGCGCTGGGACAGCATCAACGGGTCCGCCCACGGCTGGGTCTGGAACCGCACCCAGCAAGGCGGCGGCGCGGTGCAGACGGTGGAAACCGATCCCTACGCCAACGACACGGTATTCAACTTCGCCGCCCCGGCCTGGCAGAACGAAAGCGGGGCGCTCACCGAGGCTGATTTCTGGCAGGGCACGCACGGCTCGGGCACCGAGTTGGAGTCCATCACCTACAACAACACATTGACCGACAACTACGTGACCGCGCAGGCGCTGACCTATGAGCTGTACCAGGGGGGCAGCCCGGTGCTGTGGCGTCAGCAGCAGTTCAGCTATGCCGACTTCGGCGGGCAGTTGTTCCAGTACGATTACGACTGGGGCACATGTGCCACCTGCGGCGCACTTTTGCGCAACGCCACCACCTCCTATACCAGCTTGCTGGGCGGCGTCATGTTCGTCCCGGCCGAGGTCACGGTCAGCCCCAACACCGGCAGCGGCGGCCAGATCTGGCAGGCGAACTACAGCTACGACAGCGCCAACGGAAATCTTCTGAACGCCCACGAATACGTCAACGCCACGACGTACCTCACCAGGAGCTTCACCTATAACTCCAACGGGGCCGTGGCGACGGCGGTGGACACCAATGGGGGGACGACGACCTACACCTACACCGGCACCGGGGCGTGCAACGACACCCGCGGCTACGGGGTGTTCCCCACCGGCATCCAGTCGCCCGTCGCCGCCGTCGCCACCTCCGAGACCTGGAACTGCACCGGCGGCGTGCCGCTGACCAGCACCGACGCCAATGGGCAGGTGACAACCCTTGCCTACGCCGACGCCGCCAACGACTGGCGGCCGAGTTCGGTACACAACCCCGACGGCAGCACGGCCTACGTGACCTACCCCAGCGGCACCTCGCCCGACAGCGCCGAGAAATCCATGACCTTCAACGGCGGCTCCTCGATCGCCGACACCATCACCACCGCCGACGGCCTGGGGCGGGCCATCCTCAGCCAGCGGCGGCAGGGACCGACCTCCTCCACCTACGACATCGTGCAGACGACGTACGACTATATGGATCGTCCGGTGACCGTCAGCGCGCCCTACGCCGGCGCGCTCAATGACATGACCGGCGGCGGGGTGACCACCACCGCCTATGACGCGCTGTCGCGCCCGCTCTCCGTCACCGACGCCAACGGGGGCTACAGCGACTACAGCTACGCCAAAAACGACGTGTTGCTCACGCTCGGCCCGGCGCCGACGGGCGAGAACACCAAGCGCAAGCAGGAGGAGTGGGACGGGTTGGACCGGCTGAAATCCGTCTGCGAGCTGACCAGCACCGCCAACGGCGGCGGCACCTGTGCCCAGAGCTCGGCGCAGACCGGCTACTGGACCGAATACACCCGCAATCCCCTGGGCCAGATCACCGCCGTCACGCAGAACGCGCAAGGGACCACGACGCAGAGCCGCAGCTTTGGGTTCGACTGGCTGGGTCGGCTGACCTCGGAGAGCAACCCCGAAGACGGCACCACCAGCTACACTTTCGACACCGACGCAACCTGTGGCACCTCCGATGGCGACATGGTCAAGCGCGCGGACAACGCCGGCAACGTCACCTGTTACAGCCACGACGCCCTGCATCGTGTCACGAAAATCAAGTACCCCACCACCGCCGCGGGCTTCTCCACCGCGCCGGAGAAGGAGTTCATCTATGGCACCGCCAAGGTGGATGGCGTCTCCATGGCCAATGTCTACGGCAAGCTCTCCCGCGCCTGCACGGTCAGTACCGAACCCGCCACGCCCTGCGACACCACCAGCGGGTATGTAGTGACCGACCTGGGGTTCAGCTACCCCAACCCGACGGCCAACGAGGCGGATGTATACCAGTCCTCGCCCAACTCCGGCGGCTACTACGTAGTCACCACCCAGCATTACGCCAACGGCGCCGCCTCGGCCCTGACGCTGCCCGGCGTGCCGGCAATTTCCTACGGCGTGGACGGGGAGGGGCGCTCGACCACCGTGTCCGCCTCATCGGGCCAGAACCCGGCCACGGCCGCCAGCTACTCGGCGCTGGGGCTCGGATCGCTGACGCTGGGGTCGGGCGACAGCGATGCCTATACCTATGACAGCAGCACCGGCCGGATGACCCAATACCAGTTCACGGTCGGCGGCCTGACCGACACCGGCGCGCTTACCTGGAACACCGACGGCAGCCTGCAGAAACTGCAGATCACCGACAATCTCAGCTCGGCCGACACCGGAACCTGCTCCTACACGCATGATGACCTGGGCCGCATCGCCGGCGCCAGCTGCGGGACGCCGCTGAATCTGGCCTACTCGTTCGATCCCTTCGGCAATGTCAAGACCTCGGGTAGCCCCTCCGCGCTGACCTTCAACCCCACCTACACCGGCAGCAGCAACCGCATCTCCGGCGAAACCTACGACAACGACGGCAACCTGAAAGACGACCCGGTCACGCCGGCCACCGGGGTCAATGGCTTCGACGCCGACGGCCAGGCCACCACGCTTCAGGGGATCACTGTGACTTTCAATGCCCTCGGACGCGCCGTGGAAGCGGCTGAGCCCGGAGGTACGCAGGAATTCTTGTACGGCCCGAGCGGCGATAAGCTGGCGGTCATGTCCGGGCAGACGCTGGTGACGGCTTACGTGCCGCTGCCGGGAGGAAGCGAGGCTGTTTACAAAAGCTCCGGACTGGCCGTCTACCACCACTCCGACTGGGAGGGAAGCGCCCGGCTTGCCTCCACGCCAACGGGCACGCTGAGCGCAGTCACGGCCTTCGGCCCCTATGGCGAAGTCTACGCTGAAGCCGGCACGGGCGCGCCCGATCGCATCTTCACCGGACAAAAAGCAAACATAGACAGCACCCACAGTGGCGGCCAGTTCGATTTCCCCAACCGCGAATACAACCCTATCCAGGGCCGCTGGTGGACACCGGATCCTGGCGGGTTGGATGCGGCTGATCCGGAGGATCCGCAGTCTTGGAATAAATACGCCTACGTCGTCGGCCGACCACTGGAACTCATCGATCCCTCCGGCTTCTGCCCTGCGAACAGCACCGAGGCGTCAAAAGTACCCGGCGCCGTGGCGGCAATTTTGGGTCAGGCTCAGGCAATCACTAAACTCGGTTTGACTTACGGCGATGGCCCCGGCCAAATCGACTGTACCGCCTATATCAACCTAGCAATCCGGCGAGCGGGCTGGACCAGCTTCCCCCACCCTGTCAGCACTAAGATGATCTACCACCAGCTGAACGGCGGTAGCTTCTTCGAACCGGCACAGGGAGGACCGGAGCCAGGTGAGGTCATTGTGCTAGATGCTGGCAAGGGACCATTTACGCACGCCATCCTTGTTGACTCCGTTTCCCACGGTCGGATCAGCAGCTTCTACGCGAGCAATTCTCGTGGTCCCGGTCCCCATGGACCAGGCGGTCCACAACACGGGGTTGTCGGCCCGCAGTGGAGCGGAATGATCGCTGGCGGGAAGGCATATATAATCTGCCTTCCCAATACGGCGGGAGGCGGGAGCGGCAGTGGCGGGGGCAGCGGCGGGTCGGCTCCCACCGACGGAGGCGGCGGATCGCCACTTGGTTTCCTTGGCCTCGGTGGCGTAACGGGCAATTGGTCGGACATATTGAATGCCTACTCGGCGGCCATAATGCCGATTGGTGTCGGTACACCGATCATTGTCGGCTACTTTAAGTGCAAGACGAAGGACTGTAATTGAGGGCGGCGAGTAAGGGTGCGGCGGAGAGGCCGAACGGCCTGCCACCCTTCTTCCTGGTGGCGAGACCCAGGCGCGCCCCGCGTCGCGCAAAGTGGTCGGTGCTACTTTTCGTCGCCTGTGCGCTGAGTCTCTCAACGGTCTGGCAAGTCACTCAGGCGCAACCGGGAAGCAGGGCCTCGGCTGCGCCAGCCTGGCGGACCTCCCGTCAGCCTTGCTTCGCCTATTTGCACGGCGGCGATGTCTGGTTCCGGTGCGGCGGGACGAAAGCCAGAGTAACGCGGACGGCGAAGATCGACGCATTCGCGGTTTTAGGCGGAGACCTGGCCATCGAGAACGACTACGGGGTCGTCCGCCTGTACGCGCTGCCCACAGGCCGGCTGCTGCATGAACTTCCACCCGGTCGAGGTGCTTACTGGCTATGGGTCTCGTGTGGCGAGCTTTGGGTACAAGATAACGGCACGGGGGCCGCCGCCACGCTTCCAGATGGGGAAAGGCCGTCGGCTGTGCCGTGCATGGGCGCGATACCACGCGGGGCACACGTGCACGACTATATGGTCAGCCCACATGGTCGCTATCTTGCTTACAGCCAATACCTCTTTGATCGGGCGAACCATTGGAAACTCTGCGTAGTTCGAGCCGGCGGCACCCCGTCCTGCATCGACGTCTACCAAGGTGGAAACATCTCGGTCGCAGAATCCGGGGTCATCATATTCGATGCCGCAAACGGCGACGATTGCCTGACAAACGGAGTCGGGGCGTTGATTCCGAGGACTGCTAAAGCGCCGCCGACATACGACCAGAGTGCTGTATGTTCAGCAGTTTTTACTTGGTCACCGACTGTTGGTCGGCAGGGTCCCTTTGCGGAGTACTCCACCCAGCCGCAGTGGCTGTCGCCCGTGGAGGCGGCTGCGCTTGGCAAGCTCGCAGCCTCTCCCGCAGCCCGCCGTTTGCGCTGACCCATTGACGACGATGGGGTGTTTTGCGGGGGTGGCGCGGGATGTCGCTCAGGCGGCCGTTCCTCTGCGCTCAGAGCCTACGAGAATGTGCGGAAGTTGTTCGGGTCAAGAGCGGGGTCGGAACTTTAGGCTGTAGAACAGCCCGGTGGCGAGCAGCAGCCCACCCCAATAGATCCCCAGGTGCAACGCGGCCAGCGCCACCGGCGGCTGAGAAGGGTGGGGGATCTGCCAGAGTCCGGCGGCGAGAATCAGGGCGCCGTAGGCGGTCAGCAAGAGTCCGATGAAGAACCAGATCGAAATAGGTGGGCGGCGTTCCGGCATATCGTTTACCAGACCAGCAGGTTCAGGATAAACAGCGCCACGATGATCACCACCGCCCAGAAGCCCGGGCGCTGGGTCAAGCGCAATTCCGATTCGCGCGGCAGCAGGGTGCAGCCGTAGACCAAGCCTTGCAGCTCGGCTTCCGGCCGCGGGCGAGTGGCGAGGCTTACAGCCACGGTGACCACCACGGCCAGGCTCCAGGACCACAGGGCGCGATACATGTCCTCGGCCATGACGCTGGCATGGGGGGAGAACGCAATGGTGGACAGGGCGGCCGGACTGGCCTTCACCCACAGCCACATGCCGATCGAGGAGGCGGTACCCGCCAGCAGGCCCCAGAAGCCGCCCGGGCTGGTGGTTCGCTTCCAGAGCATCCCGAGGATCACGGTGGCGAAGAGCGGGGCGATGAAGAAGCTGAACAGCGCCTGCACGTAGTCCATGATGCTGGCGAACTGCATCACGAAATAAGCGGTGCCGATGGAGATCAGCACCCCGCCCAGGGTGGCGAAGCGTCCCATGCGCACGTAATGGCGATCCTTGGCGTCGTTGGGCGGGGGGGCAACCATCTGCCCACCGGGCGCGGCGGCGGCCAACGCCGGGCGCGAGGAGAAGCGCAGGCGCAAGGGATGGTACAGGTCGTGGGTCCAGACGGTGGCGAAGGCGCTGACGTTGCCCGCCATGCCGGACATGAAGCCGGCCACCAGCGCGGTAATGCCCAGGCCCAGCAGGCCCGGGCCGCAATAACGGGCCAGCATCAAGGGCAAGACTTCGTTATAGCTGAAGCCGCCGGTGGCGGCGGCGATGGGGGCGCTGGTCAGCTTCATGGGCAGCACCGCCAGCGCCAGCAGGCCGGGCAGCACCACAATCAAGGGGACAAACATTTTGAAGCCGGCGGCGATGATGGGCGCCATCTGGGCCGAGCGCAGGTCGCGCGAGGTAAGCACGCGCTGTACCACAAGGAAGTCCGTCGTCCAGTACCCGAAGGCGCTGACGAAACCAAGACCGAAGACGATCCCTGTCCAGTGAATGCCCATCGGATTGGCGGTAAAGTCGCCCAGACCGCGCCACAGGTGGGTGTAGTCCTGGCCGGGGAAGTTGGTGTGGATGCGGGCCACCATACCGCTCCATCCCCCGGTATCGATCAGCCCGGCAATGGAAACCACCAGCGCCCCCGCCCAGATCAGCACAAACTGCAGCACCTCGTTGAAGATGGCCGAGCGCAGACCGCCCAGGGCGACGTAGATGGCCACCGTGGCCGCCGACACCCAGATGCTGAAGCTCAGGCTCCAACCCAGCAGAATTTTCAACACCAGCGCCATGGCGTACATATTGACCCCGCTGACCAGGACCGTCATGGCGGCGAAGCAAACGGCGGAGAGGGCGCGGGTGGATTCCCCGTAGCGCAGGTGCAGATAGCCGGGCACGGAGTGGGTCTTGCAGATGTAGTAGAACGGCATCATGACCACGCCCAGAAACAACATGGCGGGAATGGCGCCGATCCAGTACCAATGCGCGGTCAGAATGCCGTACTGATAGGTCGAGGCCGCCCAGCCCATCAGTTCCAGCGAGCTGAGGTTGGCGGCCAGGAAGGCGAGGCCGGCCACCCAGGCGGTCATCTCCCGTCCGGCGAGGAAGAAGTCCTCGCTGGTGCCGCTGTAGCGCTTGAGGTAAAACCCCAGGCCCAGGGTGGTGACGAAATACAGCGCCAGGATGGCGGTGTCCACCGGATGAAGCGGGATGAGCTGGGCGGTCATACGGAATCC
>Ga0134128_10003883_pt1 | contig 18324 bp, 25 predicted proteins | sample KB31754_FD_96462 | JGI IMG/M metagenome (GOLD analysis project Ga0134128, IMG submission 96462) | Terrestrial soil microbial communities with excess Nitrogen fertilizer from Kellogg Biological Station, Michigan, USA - KB3-175-4 | ecosystem: Environmental > Terrestrial > Soil > Unclassified ... | reverse complement strand
TGGCTGGCGCATTGGCTCCGCGCGGGCCCGACACCCGCAAGAGGCCCCCGGGTGACGGGAAGCTCACCCCGGGGACATAGGAATTGCTCATCGGTCGTCCTCCTTCGCCGCGGCGAGCGCCGCGATGCGATCGCAGAGCGCCGCAGGGTCGATCCCCTGGGCGCGGGCGGCGGCCAGCGTCTGGCGCGCCAGGTTGTCGGTGTGGGTCTCAAGCTCGGCGGGCGCGATGGCGGTCGGCGGCTCGGCCACGAAGCTGCCCCGCCCCCGGACCAGCACCAGCGCCCCCAGGCGCTCCAGCTCGTCGTAGGCGTGGCGCACGGTGTTGAGGTCCACGCGCAGGTGCACGGCGACCTGGCGCATGGTCGGCATCTGGTCGCCGGCCTTCAGCAGCCCCTGGCCCATGACCCTCAGGAGTTGTTCGCGCAGCTGCACATAGATCGGCACGCCCGTGTTCTCGAGCCTGAGCGAGTCCAACGCTTGCGCCTGTGTATGCATACACTCATACAAATACGGCGCAGACGGCGGCTGTCAAGGCCGGGCTGTGCCGTCTGCTTTGCCAGGACGAACGGAAATTTGCGGACGTCGTTCGGCGCTAGCCCACGGGGAAGCTCAGCTGGGGCTGAGCGGTCCAGGGGTTGGCCTGGGTGCGCGGGCCGGCGACCAGCCGCTTGCCGCCGAGGCTGGAGCGGCCGATGCCCTCGGCCTCGTAGAGCGCCTCAAAGCTGTCGGCGCCACGCACGGCCTTCTTCAGGCTGGAGAGCTCGGCAGGGGAGGCCAGCGCTTCGGCGGCCTCCTGCAGGCCGGCGTCGCGGGCGCCGGCGACGATCACGATGCGGTGGCCCGATGGCCCGCGGAACGCGGCCACATAGCCGTAGTCGCGGCGGTTGGCGTCGTCGGGGCCGGGACGGCCCTCCTGGCTGGCGTAGTTGCGCCGGGTGGTCTGATCGATGAGCTCGTCATAGGTCTCGCCGACCTGGAATCGCGAGGCGGCGAACACCGGCCCCTTCAGCACGCCGAGGCCCGAAAGGTAGCCAAGGTAGACGATGTTGTTGCGTTTCAGCATGTCGGGCGTGAGGTCCGAGGCCATCACCACCCGCACGGCGTCGCGGCCGGCCCCATGGCTGACGATCGGGGCGACCGCGCGGAGCGCGAAGGCCGCGCCCACCGGCAGGTAGTAGAGGTCGAGGTCGCGGTACTTGCCCATGGCCTTGGGGTTGTCCATCAGCCAGTCGTCGAGGTCGGCGGCGGAATTGATCGAGTACTGGCGGATCAGCCGGTTGATGCCGGCCTGCTCGTCGATCTCGGCGAAGATGTAGTAGTCGCCCAGCACCAGCAGCGTCGGGGTATCGCCGCCGACGAGGTCGGACCAGGGCGCGCTCGCCCGGGCCTCGGCGAGGCTGGCGTCGCCGCGATGGGTCAGCCAGAAGGCCGCCCAGATCGCCAGGTTCAGCGCCAGGATCGCCGCTACCGCCGCCAGGGTCCAGCGGGGCCGGCGGCGGATCGGCGCAGCCACCTGCGCCAGCGGCCGGGGCTCGGCGACCATGCGGTATTCGCCCCGCGGGATCGCCAGCCGGACGGGGTCGTCGCGGCCGGGCCCTGCGTAGAAGTCGTCCAGCTTGCGGCGCAGGCGGTGCACTGCCACGCGCACGCTGGCGTCCTGGGCGCCGTCGAAGGCGGCGTCGCGGCCGAACACGGCCGCGGCCACCTCGAACTCCTTGGGCCGCGCACCGGCCACGGCGCATTCGGCGAGGTAGTCGAACAGCCGGTTCAGGCCCTCCGAACGGCCGAGCGCCTGGCGGGCGCGCAGTCCCTCGGCCAGCGCCGCGATCCGCGCCCCCGCCGCTCCCTCGCCGCCGGCGTCCGCCATGCCGCTTGTAACCTCTTGTAACCCCCCGGAGACCGTATTTAACCGGACGAAGGGAACCTTGGCAAAGTAGGGATGCCGCAACGCCCAATGGGGGAACCGACTTGAAGCGTCTCTTGATCGCCGCGGGCTGCGTGGCCCTGCTGGCCGCCTGCAACCAGAAGCCGGCGGAGCCGCAGCCGAAATTCGACACCAGCTCGCTGGATATTCCGGAGTTCATGGACCACGTCGTCGACCCGGCCTCGTTCGCTTACTGGAAGGGCTCGGGCACCGAAGAGACCGCCCAGGGCGCCAAGTCGCTGACCCCGACCACGGAGGAGGGCTGGACCGCGCTGGAGAGCGCCGCGGCGGCTCTGATCGAGGCCGGCAACGATCTGCAGCTGCCGGGCCGGCCGCGGGAGATCCCGAAATACGCGCCCAAGGCCGATTGGCTGAAATGGTCGCAGGCGCTGACCGCGGAAGGGGTGTTGGCCAAGGCCGCCGCCGAGAAGCACGACGGCAATGGCGTCTACGTGGAGGGGGCGAAGATCTACCAGATCTGCACGTCCTGCCACGAAGAATACAAGATCCAGCCGGACATCCGCGCGAACGGGCCCGCCAAGGGCAATCCGCTGCCCGACTGGCCGGCCGACGTGAAGGCCAAGCAGCAGGCCTACCACGCCAAGGGCGGCTGAGCCGCCGGCCCAACTCCGTCAAAGGGCGAACGATGCTGCAGACGATGCGCTTCGGCGCAGCGGGAAGACGCGTGCTCATGGCGACCTCCGCCGCGCTGGCGGTGGCCAACGCCGCGCGGGCGGCCGAGGAGCCCGCCCCGCCGACAGCCAACGAGGTGGGCGAGGTGGTGGTCACCGCCTCGCGCCAGGACCTGCTGGGCACGGCCAGCACGGCGAGCCAGGGCGTAATCACCCGCACCGAGGTGGAGCTGCGGCCCATCGAGCGCATCGGCCAGCTCTACGAGACGGTGCCCGGCCTGGTGGTGACCATCCACTCCGGCGAGGGCAAGGCCAACCAGTACCTGCTGCGCGGTTTCAACCTGGACCACGGCACCGACTTCGCGAGCTTCGTGGACGCCATGCCGGTGAACCGCCCGACCAACGCCCACGGCCAGGGCTACTCGGACCAGAACTTCCTGATCCCGCAGATCGTGGGCGGGCTGGATTTCACGAAAGGGCCCTACTACGCCCAGGTCGGAGACTTCGGCGCGGTGGGGTCGACCCACGTGAAGCTGATCGACGACCTGCCGGACGAGGCGTCGGTGACGGTGGGCACGCAGCGCGACCAGGACATCTATGGCGGGGCGACCTGGCATGTTTCCGAAGACACGCGGCTGTGGGGCGCGCTGAGCGCCAGCCATTTCGACGGGCCCTGGTCGCCGGCCGAGAATTTCCGCAAGTTCGTGGCCGCGGCGCGGCTCAGCCACGGCGTGGCGGCCGACGGCTACAGCCTGACGGCCATGTACTACAAGAGCTCGGGCGGCCTGCTCACCGACCAGCCGCTCAGAGCCATCGAGCAAGGCCTGATCGGCCGGTTCGGCACGCTGGATCCCACCGACCGCAGCGAGTCCGAGCGGATGAGCCTCTCAGGCCACTACGGCCTGGGCGGCGACCGCTGGGAGCTCGATGTCGACGCCTATGCCATCCGCTCGCGGATGATCCTGTGGAACGACTTCACCCACTTCCTGTTCGACCCGGTCAACGGCGACCAGGAGCAGCAGGACGAAGCGCGCACGACCCTGGGGCTGAACGTCACCGGCATGCGCAGCGGCCAGCTGTTCGGCCTCGACGTCGAGGGCCACGCCGGTTTCCAGGACCGCTACGACCGCGTCTTCGTCGACCGGCGCCATACGCTGGGGCGCGCCGTGCTGGACTACTGCAACCTGGCGACCCCCGCCGAGCCGCCCGCCAGCCAGCTCCCCGCGCCGCCGGACGCGCACACCGACGCCGACCAGGCGGTGGCCCTGAAGGCGATCTCGGGCGCGTGCACCGCCGACCTTGCGCGGCTGAACGATCTGGGACTCTTCGCCGAGGCGACCATCCACTGGACCGGCTGGCTGCGAACCACGCTGGGCGTGCGCGAGGAGGTCTACAACGGCCAAGACCGCAGCCTCACGACGGGCTTCTCGGGCGGCCGGAGCCAGACGCTGTTCCAGCCGAAGGCCAATCTCGCGGTCGGTCCGTTCTGGAAGACAGAGGCCTACTTCAGCATCGGGCGCGGCTTCCACTCGGAAGATGTGCGCGGCGTGTTCGGCACGGTGCCCGGCGAGGGCCAGCCGGGATTGCTGGGGCCCACGCCCCTACTGGGCTCCGCCGACGGAATGGAGGTCGGTCTGCGGACCGATATCATCCCGAAGATGCAGGTGCAGGTGGCGGTGTTCCGCGAGGACTTCGCATCCGAGCAGCGCTATGTCGCCGACGAGGGGGAGGACACCGCCAGCGCGCCCAGCCGCCGGCAAGGCGTGGAATTCTCCGCCCAATACCGGCCGTTCCCGTGGCTGGAGCTGAACACCGACCTGGCCTGGTCGCAGGCCCGCTACCGCGCCTCGCCCGCCACTCTGGCCCTGTTCGATCTCGACGGGACGGCGATCGCCAATGCGCCCAGCTTCATCGGCTCGTTCGGCGTGCTGCTGGACCACCTGGGGCCGTGGTTCGGAGGCCTGCAGTGGCGCAAGCTGGGCGCCTACCCGATCAGCGACGGCGACGAGAACCCGAAGGACCCCGGCTACAGCGAGATCAATCTGAACCTCGGCTACACGTTCAACCCGCGGATGAAGGCCGAGCTGGAGGTCTTCAACCTGACCGACAGCCACGACAACAGCTCCGCCTATTTCTACCAGACGCGGCTCACGCCCGGTGGGCCGACGCCGGCCTGCGACACGGCCCATCCGATCACCTGCCGCCAGGTGCACCCGATGGAGCCGCGCTCGGCGCGCCTGACGCTGACCTATGGGTTCTGAGCGGGGCCGATTGACTGCGCCGGCAATTCCTGCGACGCGCCGGACCATGACGGGACGCGGAACAAGCCGGACGTCGGGGGGCTTGCGGCCGTGGCTGCTGCTCGTCCTATTCGCCGCCCTCTTCGCCCGCGCCGTCACGCCGGCCGGCTGGATGCCGGACCCGCGGGGCGACCTTGCCGCGCCGTTCGTGATCTGCACCGGCGACGGCAGCCACACGGTCCAGCTGGACCGGAGCGGCCAGCCGGCCCAGCCCGGGACGGGTGAGCGGCACGACCTCTGCGCGTTCGCGGGCCATCATGCCGCGCCGGTTTCCGAGGCCGAGCTCGCGCTGGGCTCGGCCCGCGTTGAACATCTGCCGGCGCCGCCGGCCCTCGTCACAACCGCGCCTGCGACGGCGCCCCGCCATCGCGAGCAAGCCCAGAGAGCGCCGCCCGTCCAGGCCTGAGCCGCAACTCCGCCTCAGACCTCCAACGGAGCGCCCATGCGCAAACGAGCCCTATCGGGGTTGGCCGCCGGCCTGGCCGCCGGCGCCGCCCTGCACGCCGACCCCTCCGCCGCCCACGCCGTGGCCGGCAACCGCTTCTTCCCCGCCACTGTAGTCACCGACGACCCAGGCGTCGCCGACGAGCTCGCGCTGCCCACCGTCTCCTCATTCCAGACCGGCGACGATCCGTCGGCCCACGAGCTCGACGTCTCCGGCGAGTACGCCAAGCGCCTGACCGAGCGGTTCGGCGTCTCGTTGGGCGAGACCTGGACGCGGGTGAAGTCGCCGGACGGCAAGGTCCAGGGTTTCCAGAACCTGGAGACCGCGGCCAAGTACCAGCTGCTCAAGGACGCCGGCAGCGAAACCATCCTGGCGGTGGGGCTGAGCGCCGAATGGGCGCGGACCGGGGCGCAGCAGGTGGGCGCGGAGGGGCATTCGACGTTCACGCCGACGGTGTTCTTCGGCAAGGGCGCCGGCGGCCTGCCCGACAGCCTCGCCTGGGCGCGGCCGTTCGCGCTGACCGGCCTCGTCGGCTACGCGATCCCGAGCCGGCCGCGCGACGCGGGCGAACGCAATCCGCACAGTTTGCAGACCGGCTTCGCGCTGGAGTACAGCCTCCCGTACCTGGCGGCCCACGTGAAGGACCTTGGGCTGCCGGACGTCGTCAACCACCTGACGCCCCTGGTGGAGGCCTCCTTCGAAACGCCGCTCGCCAATGCCCCGAGCCACCAGACCACCGGCACGATCAATCCGGGCCTGATCTGGTCGGGCCGCCGCTTCCAGTTCGCCGCCGAAGCGAGCCTGCCGATCAACGCGGCCAGCGGCCGCGGCGTCGGCTTCGTGGTCCAGGTGCATTACTATCTCGACGACCTGTTCCCACATTCGATCGGCAAGCCGATCTGGTAGGATGGACCCCATGCGCAAGACCCTGATCCTCGCCGCCGCCCTGTCGCTCTGCGCGGCCGGCGCGGCCGATGCCCACGCCCGCCTGATCACCGCCGTGCCGAAGGTGGGCTCGACCGCCGCGGCCCCGAAGCAGCTGCGCCTGAACTATTCCGAGAGCATCGACCTCTCGGGCTCCAACGTGAAGGTCACCGGCCCCTCCGGCGCGGGCGTGGCCATCGGGCCGCTCTCGCTCGATCCGAGGAGCAAGCGGACGGTCATCGTGCCGTTCACCAGCGCGCTGGGCGCCGGCGGCTACAGGGTGAGCTGGAGCATGAAGACCGTGGACGGCCACACCACCAGCGGAGACTTCGGCTTCAAGGTGAAGTAGCGCCTCAGGCCAGCCCCGCGAGCCGCAGGCCCATGCCGATCGCCGCGCAGGCCAGCAGCACGCCGATCACGCCCTGGCGGAAGCCGAACAGCGCCAGGGCGGCGGCCACGCTCAGCGCGAGCGCCGCGAGGTTGAGGCTGGCGAGCCTCGGCCAGTCGAGCCGCAGCGGGCCCAGCGTGCGGCTGGTCACGTCGGTGAAGATGACGTGCAGAGAGAACCAGACGGCGAGGTTGGCGATCACGCCCACCACCGCAGCGGTGATCGCGGCCAGCGCCCCGTTCATCGCCCGGGCCTCGCGCAGCCGTTCGGCGACCGGCGCGCCCAGGAAGATCCACAGGAAGCACGGCGTGAAGGTCACCCAGGTGGTCAGCAGGCCGCCTAACACGCCTGCCGCGAGCGGCGAGAGGCTGCCCGGATGGCGGAAGGCCGCCATGAAGCCCACGAACTGGGTGACGATGATCAATGGGCCCGGCGTGGTCTCGGCCATGCCCAGGCCGTCCAGCATCTCGCCGGGCCGCAGCCAGCCGTAGGTCTGCACCGCCTCCTGGGCGACATAGGCCAGCACCGCATAGGCGCCGCCGAAGGTGACCACCGCCATCCTGGCGAAGAAGCCGCCGATCTGGCCGAACACCCCACCATGCCCCGGGCTCGCCGCCAGTGCAGCGAGCGGGCCAAGCCAGAGGACCAGCAGGCTTGCCGAGACGGCGAGCGTCCAGCGCCAGCCGGGCTTGGCATGGGCAGGCGTGGCCGCGCCCAGCCGGCTGGACTCTTCCGGGAAGTCGCCTTCGCGCCCGCCGCCGCCGTGGCCGGCGCCGCCCTGGAACGCGGCCAGCCCGGCCCGTGCGCCGGCGAACCCGATCAGGCCAGCTGAGAGCACGATCAGGGGAAAGGCCACGTGGAAGGCGAAGATCGCCACGAAGGCGGCGATGGCGAGCACGATCATCTCCCGGCGCTTCAAGGCCCGCGAGCCGATGCGGAACACCGCCTGCAGCACGACGGCCAGCACCGCGGCCTTCAGGCCGAAGAAGGCCCCCGCCACCGCGCCGACGGAGCCGTAGAGCGCATAGACCACCGAGAGCGTCATCAGCGCGGCGATTCCGGGGAGCACGAAGAGAATGCCGGCCACCACGCCGCCCGCCAGCCCGTGCATCAGCCAGCCGATATAGATCGCGAGCTGCGTGGCCTCGGGACCGGGCAACAGCATGCAGTAGTTGAGCGCGTGCAGAAACCGCCGCTCGCCCACCCAGCGGCGCTCTTCCACCAAGATGCGGTGCATCACCGCGATCTGGCCGGCGGGGCCACCGAAGCTGAGCGCCGCGATCTGCGCCCAGACGAACAGCGCCTCGCGGAAGGGAACGCCATGGGCGGCGCGGCGGACGGGCGCGGCGACGGCGCTCATCGGGTCGATGCCAGGCTGACGATGCGGCCAGGGCCGCGCTCAAGCGCAAACTCGTGGGCGCACCCTGCGCTGGCGAAATCCGGGATCGCCACTCCGGCCGCCACCGCGGGGCGATCGTCGCGCGGGCCCGTCACGCCCGCGATGGCGGCGCAGCCCAGGAGGAGAGCCGCGGTTGCGGGATCGAGGGCGGTTGCGTCCATGCCTCCTCCTGCGCGCTGGGCGCATCGAGGCAGAGCTTGGACGGGAGCGCCGTCTGGCGGGGAGTCTGCGTCGGTCCCCGGAGCGCACAATCTACGCCGGCGCGCGCGAGGGCGGCAAGGCGCGGTCACGCATCGGCGGCCGGCCAGCACCGGCGGCCCGGTCCTGCTGCGGACAGTTCGAGGGGCGTGGGCCAGCTGCTCTTGCCTTTCACGCGCCGGAAGCCTAGCGCATTCGCTCCGGGATGAAGCGGTGTCCCGGTCAGGCCTTGGCCCAACCACCGCGCGACTCCGTACGGCGTGGCGCATGGCTTTTGAACGGCCACAGCAGGGCAATCGAGCACCCGGAAACATCAGCCAACCGATGACTGTGCGCGACGTGTACAGCGATTTCGTAGAGGAATGACGTGATGGGATTGCGCGAAGTCGTCCTCGGGGCGACAGCCCTGTTGGCGCTGGCCTTGCCGGCGCATGCGGCGAGTGACTGGAACGCGGTCGGCAAGGCGCTCGGTAAGACCGGGGCGGTGCAGGCCGGCGGTGTCTATCGCGTGGGCCTTCCGCGGTCGGACCTGAAGGTCAGCCTGGACGGCGTGCCGATCAAGCCAGGCTTCGCGCTCGGCGGCTGGGTGGCGTTTCGCGACGTGGGCGACCACGCCATGGTCATGGGCGATCTGGTGCTGACCCAATCCGAGGTGAACCCGGTGATGAGCGCGCTCGAAAGCCGCGGCATCGCGATCACCGCGCTGCACAACCACCTGCTTCGGTCCACGCCCTTCACGATGTACATGCACATCGACGGCCATGGCGACGCGGTCAAGCTGGCCGCAGCGATCCACGCGGCCCTGGCCAACACCAAGACGCCGATGGGCGCCTCGCCGGCGGCGCCAGCCGCGCCGCTCGGCCTCGATCAGGCGATGATCGACCAGACCCTGGGGGCAAAGGGCGCGGTGAATGGCGGGATCCTGCAATACGGCATCCCGCGCGCGCAGCTGCCGAAGGCCGACGGAATGGAGATCCCCGGCCCGATGGGCTCGGCGAACTCCATTAACTTCGAGCCCCTGGGCGGCGGCAAGGCGGCCATCACCGGCGATTTCGTCCTCACCGCCGACGAGGTGAATCCGGTGATCGCGGCCCTGCGGGCCAACGGCATCGAGGTCACAGCCATCCACAACCACATGCTGAACGATGAGCCGCGGATCTTCTTCATGCACTTCTGGGCGCACGACGACGCCGGCAAGCTGGCCAAGGGCCTTCGCGCGGCCCTCGACCACGTGAAGATCGCCGGACGATAGACGACGGCCGGCCCGCCTGGGCCGACGTTCAACTTCGGGCGTCGAACCCGTCGCGGATGCGCGCCATGAGCGGCCCATCGATCGCCGGATCGAACCGGCGCGCGCTCGCCCAGTCGTAGGCGTGCAGCGGGCTGCCCCGCCGTTTCGCCTCGGGCTCGTCGGGATAGCGCGGGATGATGTGGGTGTGCAGCGACGGTTCTTGGTTGGCCAGGGTCAGGTAGTTGATCCGGTGCGCCGCGGTGGCGGCGAGCAGGGCGTCGCCGATCTGCAGTACGTCGAGCGAATAGCGGATGCGCTCGGGTTCGCTCAGCGCATTGGGGCTGTCCACGATCGGATCGGCGAGTAGCAGGCAATAGCCCGGCAGCGGCTGCACGTCGCCGATCACCAGCCATCCGGAGGCCATGCGACGAATGACGTAGGGGTTCTCTCCGCGTCGGGCGGCCGCCACGCGCTGCTCGATGAGGTTCTGCGTCACAGCTTCAGACCGAAGCGTGGGCCGACCCAGGTCATGGCGAGGTAGAGGCCGATCGTGAGGGCACAACCGGACGCCAGCGCCGCCCAGAAGGGAACGCCGCGTCGCAGCAACGCCGGGATCAGCAGGAACATCGGCAACGAGGGCAGCACGTACCAGAAGGTGGCCCCGGCGTGGCTGGCCATGCGCTGGGGATCGTGGGTGTCGCGCCACAGCCACATCATGCCCATCACCGAGACGAGCGGCAAGGAGGCGATCAGCGCGCCGCCGGCCGGCGAACGCTTGGCGGTCTCCGATACGATGGCGATGATCACGCCCGAGATCGCGGCTTTCAGCACCAGGTAGAGCATCGGGCGAGCTTAGCGGCTCGTCCGCCCGCCTAGAACCGCTTCTCGAACTCGACCATGACGCGCAGCTGGCTGTCTGCGTCGCGCCGCGCCGCGCCCGCCGGTGCGAGCCAGGCCGCCTCCAGCTCCAGCTCGCCTCGCCGCATCCAGCGCGGATGCAGCGTCCAGTTGACGACCGGGCCTAGGTAGTGCGCCTGGCGTCCGCCGAACCGCCGATCCGTTCCCAGATCGCCGAACGCCTGGGCTCCCAGCTTCACGCCCGGCGCGGCCTCGACCGTCGCCTGGGTCGCGTAGCCGAACTGGGCGTCGTGCTCACCCGGCCGGTCGCTGAGCGGCCGCTCGACGATGAGGTTCAAGAGGCCCTCGAAGCGCCCGCTGCGCTTGGCGAACAGCAGCTTGCCCTCGAGCACGCCGGATTCGTTGTGGATGCGCTGCTCGTATTCCAGGTAGCCGCCGACGTCGACGCCCAGGCCCGGGATCTGCCCAATGTAGGAGACGCCCTCGATGGCGATCGCGTCGAGTTTGCTCTTCTCGCCCGCGTGGCGCTCGAACTCACCGAGGACCGCCAGGCTGATGCGGTCGTTGATCCCCTGCTCCAGCTCGATGACGGCGCCGGACTCGCCGTCCAGCGCTCCGCCGTTCAGCCGTCCGGCGCGCAGCTCCAGCTCGGTGACGCCGTTCTCGACGTAGGGGCTGTAGACCTTGTTGGAAATGCCCTGTGCGTGGCACGCCCCTGCGGCCGCCAGCAATCCCAGCGCCGCGCCGACCGCCGCCGCCCAACCCCGCAACGCCATCTGGCACTCCTGCTATTGATAATCGTTCGCATATCGACTTGCGAATGATTGTCAATTGCAGCATAGCTCGGAACGACAGATCGGAGTGCCCAATGCGCCTGACCCTCGCCCTGGCCGCCGTGGCCGCCGCGCTCGCCGGCGCCGCCTTCGCCCAGGGCGACGGGGCGACCGTCACGCTGACGCTGAAGGACCACCGCTTCTCGCCGGCCAGCGTCACCGTGCCGGCGGGGGAGAAGGTGCGGATCGAGCTGATCAACCAGGACCCGGCAAGCGAGGAGTTCGACAGCGTCGACCTGGGGGTCGAGCGGGACGTGACGCCGCACGGGCGCACCCGCTTCACGGTCGGGCCGCTGAAGCCCGGCGCCTACAGCTTCATGGGCGAACTGCACGCCGACACGGCGCAGGGACGACTGACGGCCATCGCGCCTTAGCCGTCCGTCTGCGGACAGGCGTCGATCAGCTTTTCCGCCGTCTCGCGCGGTTCGCCGGCCAGTCGCCGCGCAGTCGCCTGAACGCGGGCGCCGATGGCGTGTCGCGCCGCCACCGAGCCGGCTTTCATCTGTCGGCGGTAGGCCGTCCGCGCCGCTCTGGCGTAATCCCCGGCGAGGTCGCCCATCTGGCTGACCATGGCGGCCGGGCGATCCGGATCGACAACCCGGCTGTTGGCCACGTAGGCGCCGGCGCAATCAGCGAAGACTGTCCAAGAGGGCTCGGGCGCAGCCCCGGCCGCGCCGGCCAGCAGGGCCAGGACCGCGAGACCCGAAAGACCGGCGCCGCGCATCCGAGCTAGGCCGCGCCGGGCGGCGGGGCCGTGAGGCGCGCCAGGTCGTGCAGGCCCAGCTTCTGCTCGATGGCGGCGATCTGGTCGACCGCCAGGTCGAAGCCGTCGCCCTTGAACTGCGCCTTCTCGATGTCCTCGAACTGGTCGCCGGCCTCGTCGAGCTGCTTCTTCGAGAGGGACTTGCGCCAGGCCTGGAAGACGATGGTGTCCTCGAAGGCGGTGTGGGCCTCGTACATGGCCGCGAAGGCCTCCAGCGCCCGAGCCAGCGGCTCGGCGTCGCCGGTCGCCACCTTGCCGGCGCGGCACTTGTCTTCGACGAAGGCGGTGATCTCGCGGCCCCGGTCGTGCTGGGTGAGCAGCGTACCGACCAGCGCCGCCGCCTCGCCGCCCGCTTTCCTCACCTGGGGGAAGATGTGCTGCTCCTCGAGTTTCTTCTCGTGATAGTCCTCGCCGAAGGTGCGGAAGAGGGCCGCGGCCTGGCCGAGCGCGGCGGCGTCCAGGCTCTGGGGCGCGCGGCGCAGGACAGGGGCGACGCCGCGATAGACCACCAGGATCCGGCGCAGCACGCCGTGCTCGCGCATCAGGTCCTCGACGGCCGAAACGTCTTCTGCGTCGGCTTCCCTGGCGCAGCCCGGCAGCACCAACGCGGCCCCGGCGGCGAGACCCACGGCGGCGCCCAGCGCCGCCCGGCGCGATGCAATGGTCATGGCGACACCTCCATGTGGCTTGCGCTGGCGCGTCGGCGTTGCGCGGCTATTTCCTGGCCTTGCCGGCGGCTTCCAGATCCTTGTCGATGTCGTGCTTATAGAGCGAATCCTTCGGCCGCGGGATGTAGCGGCCGTGGCAGCCGAAGCAGGCGTCGTACATCGCGCTGCCGGCGTCATTGGTCTTGTCGTGGTCGTGAGCGCTGGCGGCGGCCATGCCGGCGATCCCCGCCTTGTTGAGCGCCACCGCGTACTTCATCCAGGGCCCGTTCGGGTCGCGCGCGCGGCCTTCCATCATCAAGAGGTTGGCGGCCTCGGCGAGCTGGGCCGCGTCGTCGATGTTGACCTGCCAGGCGGCGTCGGTCGTGGGGATGCGGTCGTTGGCGCCCTTCTCGTCGTCCACCTCGCCGGAATGGGCCCAGTAGGATTCGGCGGCGGGATTGACGATGTGGCGCATCACGTCCTTCACCGACAGCAGGGTGCGCTCCGAGATCGGCGACGGCTTGGCCGCCGCGGCGGCGGCCGGCGGGGACTTGGGCGCCGGACCCTGGGCCCAGGCTAGGCCGCCCGCCGCAGCGGCCGCCAATCCCGCCAGTCCCGCCGCCAGGAAGATTTCGCGCCGCATCGTCTTCGAGCCTCCCCACTGATTTGCCCGCAGCTTAGCGAACGGGGCGAAACGCAAAACCCCTCCGGCGCGAACCGGAGGGGCCTGGGAGGCGGCCGGCCGCCGCCGGTCAGTAGCCGTGGGCGATCACGTCGGCGATGAGGCCGGTGGCCAGCGCCATCAGCACGAAGTTGCCGTCGGCATAGATCCAGCGATAGCCGGGCGGCGGCGGGCGCAGGCCGTAGTAGGCCCAATCCTGCACGTAGTAGTTGCGGTAGAACCGCGGCACATAGACGCCGCGCCGCCAGCCGAAGTGGCTGTAAGCCCGATAGCCGTAGCCTGGCGCGTACCAGAAGCCGGGCCGCGGACCGTGGAACTCGCGCCACTCGCGCCGATCGCGCCAGGTCTCGGCGCGAGCCCGGTCGTAGCGCAGGTCGCGGCGATCGTCGCGGAGCCCGCGCCGGTCCTCGCGCAGCTCATGGCGTTCGCGGCCGGTGACCACGCCGTCTCGATGGGCGGCGCGCTCGTCGTGGCGCAGGTCCTGGCGGTCGTCGCGGCGCTCGCGCCGGTCCTCGTGGCGGTCGCCCAGGCGATCCGATGGCGGATCGGCGGCGGCGGCCAAGGGCGAGGCAGCGGCGACCAGCGCCGCGGCGGCGAAGATGAGGCGTCTCATGGCGAAGTGCTCCTCTAACGGTCAGCCCCCGACCGAGGCGATCCCTCGCCCGTCAGACTGCCAAGCTGCGGTGAACCTCGACTGAACCCTCCGGTCGAACTTCAGTCAGGAACGTGGCGCTCGAAGGGGGAATCGGCGGCTGGCGGCGGCGGCGGCGCGTAGGCCGGAGCGGCGGAGGCCGGCGCTGCCGACGGGGGCGGGACCGCAGCTGGCGGCGGCGGCGCGGCGGCCAGCTCCTGGGCCGGGGGCAGCGCGGCTGTCGCCGCCGGCGCCAGGGCGGGCACGTCCAGCCGTACGGGCGTGCCGCTGGCGGCGGAGCGGGCGACGGGGCGGCCCGCCAGGGCGGCGGCGGTACGGACTTCGGATTGCGCAGGCGCGGGACGCGGAGTCGCGGCGGGCGTCTCGAGCGGCCGCCTGGCCGCGGCCGCCACCATCTGGCCCGCAGCCAGGCCGCCCGCCGCGGGGACGGGAGCAGGCGCCGGCTCGCGACCGATTAGCAGCACGAGCGCGCCTACGCCCGCGGCGGCGGCCAGCGCCGCCCCTGCGAGCGGCGCTAGGCGCAGGCGGCGCGCGGCGGCCCCGGGCGTGCGCCGCGCCCTGCGGCCTGGTTCGCGCAACAGCGGCCGGACCAGCGGTTCAGGCTCGGACCGGGCGGCCGGCTCAGGGGCGGCCGACTCCGGTTCGGACGCGACGGCGCGCGGCGGCGCGGGATCGACCACCGCGGCCGGCCTCGCGTCCGGGACGATCGCCGCGGCCGACGCGCGCGCCAGCCTCGGCGCATCGACCACGATGAAGCGCGGCGACGCCGCCGGCGCCGGCGGCTCGGCAGAGGCGGGCGGTTCGGACGCAGGTTGCGGAACGGCCGGGGCCCTGGGCGGCAGGTTCAGGCGCATCGGCGCGGACGCCGCGCCGGGCCACGGCGACGAACGCGCAAACGGATTGGCCTTGTCTTCGCCGAAGCTCGTCATGCCGATCCCCCGACAGTGGGCCCGAGACGATGACGCTCCTGCCGGAGTCCGGCCGATCTATGACCCCATTGCGGCGCGGCGACCAGAGACGGGATGCCGGCCGAGATTTGGACGCCGAGCTGTCGAGCATCCCGAGCGTCCGGGAGGCGCACGACCGGGAAGTCGGCTACCAGACGAACGGGACCAGCCGGCGGGTGCGGCGCATGTAGGCCCGGTAGGGCTCGCCGATGCCTTGGGCCAGGGCTCGTTCCTCGACGAAGATGCGGATCAGGTAGGCGGCGAGGCTGGCCGCCACGATGATCAGCGGCGCGTAGGCATAGCGGGTGGCGAGCCCGATCCCCGCGCCCATCAGCAGCGCGCCGCTGTAGGACGGGTGCCGGATCAGCCGGTAGGGGCCCTCCTCGACCACCTTCTGGTCGGCGCTCACCTGGACCACATAGGTGAAGTAGCGGCCGAGCGTGGCCACGCTCCAGACCCTGAGCGCCGCGCCGGCCACGGCCAAGAGCGTGCCGGCCCCGACGGCCCAGGCCCCCAGGCGCGGGCCATAATGCCAGCGGCCGGCCAGCTGGAAGGCCAGCCCGTACCCGCCGCCGATCAGCAGGATGATCGGAAGGAAGCTCGGATCGAACCGGCGCGGCGCGTCCGTGCGGCGCACGCGGCTCGCGTAGACCTCCACGCCGAACATCAGCGCGAGCAGCGCATAGGAGACATAGAGCGAACGCATCCGGGCGCGGCGCCTACGGCCTGGGCGGGGTGTAGAGCTCGATCGCGTTGCCTTCCGGATCGGCGATGAAGTAGGCGACGCCGGCGATCACCTGGCGGCTCTCCACGCCCTGCGTCTTCAGCCAATCGGCGAGCGCCTTGGCGTTCGGAGCCAGCAGGATGATCCGCCCCATGCCGTTCGGGCCGGGTTGGCGCTGAGGCGACTTCAGGAGCGCGACCACGGCCGCGGCCGGGCCCTCGCCATAGCCCATGACATATTCGCGGGGCGATCCATCCGGCGCCCTGATGGTGTTGGTCAGGCTCATGCCGAGCTTGGCCGTGTACCAGGCCTTCTGCCCTTCCAGGTCCATGACGTTGAGGCCGGCGCCGGCCACGTGGGCCGGGCGAAGCTCCGCCGGCGGCGCCGCCAGCGCTGCGCCCGCCGCCATCCCCGCCGCCAGCGCGGCCCAGCCCAGGTTCTTCTGCATCGTGGTGCCCCTTCGCCTAATTCTGTCGCGCCTCGTCGCGATCCGACATGATGTGCTGATAGACGGCGCTGGCCATGCCGCGCACGGTCCGCGCCGCGGTGGTCAGGGCCGCATCGCCCACCAGGGTCGCGCCCCGCGCCGCCACGGCGTCGAGATCGTCGGCGATCTCGCTGAGCTTCTGGTAGACCTCGATGTCGGATACGTCGGCCATGACGGCTCATAGCATGGGAAGGCCCGAGGCCGGTTCAGGAACCACTAACCACGTCGGTTCATCGTGAATTGACGCGGCGCCGCTAGCAGGGACGGCGAGTTTGTCTCGAGGACAGCGTCTCGTGCTTTCCAGCACCGCCTTCCGAGCCCCGCGCATCGCCGGCGCCGCCGCGGTCGCCGCCGCGGCCGCCATGGCGGTGGGCCTGCTGGGCTTCGTGGGCCCGATCGCCAACGCGATCCTCATCCACGTGCTGACCTATTACGCGGTGACGGCGGCGGCCTACGCCGCCCTGCCCTTCGTTCGCCGCGGCGACGTGCTGATGGGCGGCATGTGGCTGGTGCTGACCGGTGGCGTAGGGCCGTGCGTGGTCGGCCGGGAGATCTCCGCGCCGCAGATGTTCGCCGACATGGCCGGCGTGCTGATGGCCGCCGCCCCGATCTACGTCGCGCGGCTGCGTCAGCTGGCCCAGGGCTACCTGCGCGAGACGGCGCGCCGCCGGCAGACCGAGCGCGAAGCCCCCGCCGAGCAACCAGCCTAATACTCGAGCCGGTAGACCTTGGTCGCGGTTCCGGAGAACAGCGCCGTCTTTTCCGCGTCGCTGGCGCCTGCGGCGATGCGCTTGAAGGCGTTCCACAGGGTGGCGTAGTCGCAGGCGCCCATGTCGACCGGGAAGTTGCTCTCGAACATGCAGCGCGGGGCGCCGAACGCCTCGATGCAGGCCTCGACGTAGGGCGCCCATTCCCTGGCCAGCTGCTCGGACGGCGCCCTGGGCTCCGCCAGGAACGATGGGAAGTTGCAGAACGCCATCGCCAAGCCGCCCAGCTTCACCACCACGTTCGGCGATTTCGCGAGCTCAGCGATGTTCTCGCGCCAGACGCCGAACCGCTCGGCGAGCTTGCCCGCATAGCTTGCCCGGCCGAGCGGCGTGCCCACGTGGTCCAGCACGATGGGGGTGTCCGGGAAGGCGCGGGCGAGATCGATCAGATCGGGCAGCTGCGGCTCTAGAAGCCAGGCGTCGAACGACAGGCCCAGCGGGGCCAGGTGCTTGAAACCGCTTCGGAACTGGTCAGAGAGATAGAGCTCCGCCTCGACGCGGTTGAGCGGGCCAAGCACCTCCTTGTCCGCATTGAACGATGCAGAGTTGCGGATGCCGCGGAACCGCCCGCCGCCGGCGCGGATATGGGCTTCCAGCACGGGCTTCACGGCGTCGCCCAACAACAGGTCCGCGCGGCCGACGATCCCGGCGCACGGCCGCAAGTCGCCGTAGGTCCCGCTCGCCCCCATGGCCGCGACGCCATTGACGAATTCAGTCTCGCCGACCGGGCGCAGTTCCACCGGCCCGTCGGCCTTGTAGAAGGCGCCGCATTCGACGAACACCGTGGCGCGCACGTTGTGGCCGCTGCCGGTGTCGGCCATCAGCTCGTCCAGCAGATAGCGCCGGGCGTCCTTGATGGCGGTCATGAAGGGATGTTCGGGCGCCTGCGGCGTCGCATAGGCGCGCCGGTCCCACAGGTGGTGGTGCGGATCGACGATCGGCAGATCGGGCTCGAGGATCTGTTCGGCCATGGCGTCGCGCCCTCCCTCGGCTGCGCCCTACGAGGGCGCGCGGGCGCGATCCTTGCCCCGCCGCGGCTGGCCGGGCAAGCCGCCGCGATCAGGCGGCGCGGTCGTCGGCCGGCAGGGCGAAGGCCTTCATCGCCGAGGGCAGGCGCATCGCCTCACGGGTTGCCTCCCGCAAGGTGACGTAGCGGGCCGCGAGCGCGGCGCTTTCCACCCACTGGCTGCGGCCCAGGTCGGTGACGAGATACTCCAGGCCCTTGGGGCTGGTACGCGCGACTACGGCCAGAAAAGCCATCAGCAAGTCTCCCGCCTATCGAGGAGCCGTCTGTCTCGTTACGGCTCAGCTGGTGGGAAGGCTTCAAGCGGCGTGCCGGAAATTCGTGTCCCAGCCGAATTGCGGCGGAAAAGCGGTGGGGCTAGCCGAACAGCTTCAGCACCAGGCCCAGGACGGCCATGGCGATGAAGGCCCACATGAGCAGGGAGAACCCGAGCGCCGCCAGGATGCCCAGCACGCGGCCGAGCCGGCTTCGCGGACGCTCGCCCTCGCCGTCAGGGAGC
>Ga0134128_10003882_pt1 | contig 18328 bp, 14 predicted proteins | sample KB31754_FD_96462 | JGI IMG/M metagenome (GOLD analysis project Ga0134128, IMG submission 96462) | Terrestrial soil microbial communities with excess Nitrogen fertilizer from Kellogg Biological Station, Michigan, USA - KB3-175-4 | ecosystem: Environmental > Terrestrial > Soil > Unclassified ... | reverse complement strand
GGAGTTCTCCACCAACGGCCTGGGCAGCCCCAAGGAGGCCTCCGACCTCGCGTTGCTGCTGAAGAGCGGCGCGCTGGCCGCGCCGATGGACATCGTCGAGCAGTACGTGATCGGCCCCAGCCTCGGCCAGGAGAACATCAAGAAGGGCTTCGACGCGGTGATGCTCGGCCTGCTGCTGGTGCTGGCGTGCGCGGCGGTCTACTACAAGCTGTTCGGCCTCGTGGCCGACATCGCGCTGTTCTTCAACCTGCTGATCCTGGTGGCGGTGATGTCGATGATCGGGGTGACCCTGACCATGCCGGGCATCGCGGGCATCGTGCTCACGCTGGGCATGGCGATCGACGCGAACGTGCTGATCTGCGAACGCGTGCGCGAAGAATTGCGCAACGGCTCCACGCCGCACGCGGCGATCCACGCCGGCTACGACAAGGCCTGGGCCACGATTCTCGACGCCAACGTCACCCACCTGATCGCGGCGCTGGCGCTGATGACGATAGGTACCGGCGCGATCCGCGGCTTCGGCGTCACGCTGGGCATCGGCATCCTGACCTCGATGTTCACCTCGGTAGTGATGACGCACGCGTTCACCGCGCTGATTCACGGCCGCCGCAAGCTCAAGACGCTGTCGGTCTAAGGGCGGGATTCAATCCATGGAAATCTTCAATCACAACAGCAACATCCACTTTCTGCGCATCCGCGTCTTCAGTATCGCGGTGGCGATCGTGCTGGTGATCGCCTCGGTGGCTCTGATCGCCACCAAAGGGCTGAACTACGGCCTGGACTTCACCGGCGGCGTCTCGCTGACGGTGGATTACGCCCAGCCGGTGCAGACCGGCGACGTGCGCGACGCACTGGACAAGGGCGGCGTCGAGAACACGGTGGTGCAGAGCGTGGGCGGTACGCGCGAGGTGTCGATCCGCATGCAGCCCACCAGGGACATGCTGGACGCCAAGGGTCAGGTGAACCTGGACAAGGTGGCCGGCACGGTGATGCAGGCGCTCAAGGCCGCGCGCAGCGACGCCACGCTGAAGAGCCGCTTCTCGGTCAGCGCCGAGGTGGGCTCGGAGCTGAAGAGCGACGGCATGGTGGCCGCGGTGTTCGTGATACTCGGCATCATGGCCTACCTGTGGATCCGCTTCGAGCGCCGCTTCGCGATCGCCGCGGTGCTCACCGAGATCCACGACACCCTGGTGACCCTCGGCGTGCTGGCGCTGGTGCAGCGCGAGTTCGACATGACCGTGCTGGCCTCGGTACTGGCGGTGATCGGCTACTCGATCAACGACAAGGTGGTGGTGTTCGACCGTATCCGGGAGCTGTTCCGCCTTGCGCGCAAGGCCGAGCCGGAGGAGATCCTCAATCGCTCGATCAACAGCACGCTGTCGCGAACCATCATCACCTCGCTGTTCACCGGCATCACCATGGCCGCGCTGTTCTTCTACGGCGGTCCGGCGGTGCACAACTTCGCGATCACCATGCTGATCGGCATCGTGGTCGGCACGCTGTCGTCCATCTTCGTCGCCAGCCCGATCCTGCTGTGGCTTGGCGTGTCGAAGAAGGACCTGATGCCGGTGAGCAAGGAAAACCCGGAGCTCGCCCGCAGGCCATGAGGCCGCATCGCCCGCCCCGCGGGCGATCCTGATTGGCTCTCCCTCGCTACGCGGGGGAGATGCCCGCAGGGCGGTCGTTTCGCCAGTGCAAACGGCCCGGTTCCACGGGCCGTTTGCGTTTCCGCAGCTCAACCCCGGAGCTCGGCGTCCAGCTCGGCCAGCCGTCCCGGCGTGCCCACGTCGGTCCAGCGACCGCGGTGCAGCGAGCCGCACAGCGCGCTTCGCGCCATCGCGGCTTCCAGCAACGGCCGCAGCTTGAAGCGCGGCGGTTTCGCCTCGACGCCCGCTGCGTCGCCCACCGCTTCACGCCAGCCATCCAGCAGCTCGCGACGGAATACGCCGATGCCGCTGTAGGTGAGCCGCGGCTTGCCATCCGCATGCAGCCGGCCTTGCGTGTCCAGCCGGAAATCGCCCGTGGAATGATGCACCGGGTTGGTGACCATCAGCAGGTGCGCGTGTCCTTCGGGTTCGGCGGGCAGGGCGGCGAAGTCGGCGTCGCACCACACGTCGCCGCTGATCGTGAGCACCGGTTCCGGCCCCAGCAGCGGCAGCGCGTTCAGCATGCCGCCACCGGTCTCCAGCGGCACCGGGCCTTCGTAGACGTAGCGGATGCGCAGGCCCCAGCGCGAGCCGTCGCCCAGCGCCTCGGGAAACTGTTCGGCGAGATGCGAGGTGTTGATCGCCACGTAGTTCACGCCGATCGCGGCGAGCTTCTCCAGGTGCCACACGATCAGCGGCTTGCCGCCGACTTCGAGCAGCGGTTTCGGCGTAAGTTCGGTGAGCGGGCGCATGCGCTCGCCCAGTCCCGCGGCGAAGATCAGCGCGTGCCGCATGCCTTGCCCTCTTCGTGGCGACAGGTTGCCGTCATCCCGGCGAAAGCCGGGATGACGGGCAGGGAAGGTCGATGCATTTCCGTCATGCAGCGGCCACCTTGGTGAGATCGCGCCCATGCGCGTGGCGTTCCAGCAGCGCCGCGAAGTCGGCCAGTTCCGGATGGCTCTTCGCCACCTCGATCACGTAGCGGTACACCTGCGGCACGTCGGCGAGATAGCCCGGTTTGCCGTCGCGATACCACAGCCGGTAGAACTGGCCAAGCACGCGCACGTGGCGATGCAGGCCGGTGAGGTCGAACCAGCGCAGGAAGCGGGCGGCGTCGACGTCGCCGCCGATCGCACCGGCATGCCGCAGGCGTTGCCGGTAGGACTCCACCCAGCCCTCGACGCGCCCGCGCGGCCACGCGACGTAGGCGTCGCGCAGCAGCGAGGCGAGATCGTAGGTGATCGGGCCGTGCAGTGCGCCCTGGAAATCCAGAATTCCCGGACTCAAGAGCCCGGGAGCAATGATGCCCGAGTTGTTCGCGTCCACCACCAGCAGGTTGCGGCTGTGGTAATCGCGATGCACGAAGCAGCGCGGCTGCGCCAGCGCGTTGCGGATGATCACGTCGAACGCTGCCTCCAGCACGTCCCACTCCTCGCAGCTGGGCGTGTGGCCGAGGTGGCGTTCGAGGAACCATTTGGGCATCACCTCCAAGCCGTTCACCAGCACCTGGTGGTCGAACGGCGGCAGGTCGTCGCAAGCCACGCGCGTCTGCATCGCGAGCAGCGCGTCCATCGCGTCGCCGTAGAGTTTGTCCGCATTCGCCTCGTTCAACTCGGTGAGATACAGCCGCGAGCCGAGGTCCTCGATCAGCAGGAAACCCTGCTGCAGATCCTGCGCCGCCACCTTCGGCACGTGCAGCCCGGCGGCGGCGAGCCGTGCGCCAATCGCCAGCCACGGCCGCGGGTCTTCGTGCTCAGGCGGCGAGTCCATCACGATCCAGCTCTGCCCCGCATGCGTGGTGCGCCAGTAGCTGCGGAAGCTGGCGTCGGAGGAGGCGGATTCGAGGGGCAATGCGGGATCGCCGAGCGCATGGCGGATCCAGGCGAGGCGAGCGGTGGCGCGATCTTGAGCAGACAGTGACATGGCGCAGGACAGGCTTGAGGTGCCCTGCAGCTTAACGATGTGATGATGGCTGCGCGAGTCGCCCGTAGCCTGGCGTGAACCCGGTTCGTTACCGCGAGCCGGAACGCTTGTGGGCTGAGGCTGCCAGCAACGCGATCAACTCGCGGACCACTTTGCGCTGCGCGTCGGAGAGCGTCAGGAATGCCTCGAAGGCAAGGCGGTCGTGGCCGCGCACATGATCCGGCCATGCGAGGTTCGCCTCGCGTACGCCCTTGTGGGCGGATGTGCCGAACTGCAGTTCGTGCGGCAGCACGCCGGTGATGCGAGCCAATGCCTGTAGGTTTGCCTGCTTCGGGATGTGCCTGCCGTTGAGCCAGCCGGAAACCGCCTGTGGAGTCACGGCTTCGCCGCCGTATCGCGGCACCAGCTTCTCCAGCACGGTCGAACTTGCCTCGATACCGGCCGCTTCGAGGGCAGCGGCCAAGCGCTTGGCGAAGGCAGACTGTTCGGTCTTCATGGGCCACGACCATAGGCCGCGGCCGCACAGGCCAATGAAATTTATACTTTCAAATATATGAAAGAATCACTTACATTTGGCGATTGGAATCCCGACGGTCGCCGCCATGCCCAAGTCCTTGCTCGAACAGCTCCCTGAGAACGTTGTCAGCGGACGACGGCAGGCGGAGAGGATCCCGGAGAGCCGGGAAGAGCAACACCACACGGGACGAAAGAAGCGCGTGGGCACGGGCGACGCCGGGAATGCAGCTGCAGAGCGGGAAGCAATCAAAGATGGACATCTGGTCGCTGGATCATTCCGGTGCGGAGTGACTCGGCGATGAGCAAGAACAGCTTGAGCGACATCCGTCGGGTGCCCTCCGAGACATCGGACGGGCACGTGGAACTGCTGAAGCAATTGCGGGAGCTAGTGCCTGCAGCGTTCCTCGATGGCGAACTCGACCGTGTCGCCTTGCTCGATACACTTGGCCTGGGCGAGCAAACCGAACCGGCCTTTGCCTTTTCCTGGCCGGGTATGGAGCAGGCCAGGCAAGACGCCCGCGCACCGACCACGGCCACGCTGATCCCGGATGTGCAGGCGTCGGTGCATTGGGACGATGCCCGGGATGTTTTGATCGAAGGCGACAACCTGCAGGTGCTCAAACTGCTGAAAAACGGCTACGCCGGCGCCTTCAAACTGATCTACATCGACCCGCCGTACAACACCGGCGATACCTTCACCTACAACGACGACTTCTCGGTTCTCGAAGCCGAATATCTGCGTGCCACAGGCCAGGTGGACGAGCAAGGTGCGACCACCAGCAAAAAGGAAACCAAGGGCCGAAAGCATGCGCCATGGCTGACCATGATGTCCCCGCGCCTCGTGGTGGCGCGCCGCCTGTTGCGCAAAGACGGTGTGTTCCTCGCCAGTATCGACAACAACGAAGTCCACCACCTGCGGCTGCTGCTGGATGCGGTATTTGGCGCTGAGAACTTTGTCGACATGATCACGTGGCAGGGAGGTCGGAAAGGCGACGCCAAGCTGACTGCAGGTGGTCAGGACTACATCCTGGTGTATGCGAAAAACCGCCAACAGCTGAAAGATCTGGATGTGCGTTGGCGCGAACGCAAGACCGGACTGGAAGCGGTCTACGCCAAGGAAAAGGAACTTCTCGAAAAGCACAGGCGCGCCTTCGACTCAGCCAAGGAAGAGTTGCGCAGGTGGTTCAAAGAACTGCCCGAAGGCAATCCAGCCAAGCAACACGAGCACTACAACCATATCGACCAAGATGGCGTGTGGACTTCGGATAACAGCTCGAGTCCTAATTACCGCGAAAATTTGATCTACAACTTCAAGGGCTACGAACCACCCGAAAATGGCTGGCGTTACGAATTGGCTCGCATGGAGCAACTCGATCAAGCCGGACGACTGCTGTATCCCAGCGGGCGTGCCACGCGAATCCGTATAAAAAAATATCTGCATGAACAGGAATACTGGGCTCCGGCTTCGTCGTTCTACCGTGATCGAAGCGGCGCGTCGTCGGCACTGAATACTCTGATGGGTGCGGAGGTCTTCGACGACCCGAAGGCCACCGACGTGCTCGCACGACTGGTTCACGCCATCACCGATGATGGCGATCTGGTGCTGGATTTCTTTGCCGGTTCCGGTTCCACGGGGCAAGCGATTTGGGAACAGAACCCGCGCGACGGCAAAACCCGGCACTGGGTGCTGGTGCAGCGTCCGGAGAAGCCGGACGAAACCACCGAAACCGGCAGGAACGCCGTGGCCGCCGGCTACGCCACCATCTTCGAGATCACCGCCGAGCGATTGCGGCGCGCGGCGGAAGCGATCGGCGGCGAATTGGGCTTCCGTGTGTTCCGCGCACGGGAAACCGGGCTGGCGGTGGACGCGCCGATAGTGGCCCAAGCTGGACAGGGCGAAAGTGCCCAGTACACCTTGATGTTGACCCAGGCCGGGCAGCCCCCGGTGAAGGATGACGCGAGTCCTGATGCTTTGGCGTGGGAAGTGGCCCTCAAGGCCAGTGCTGCCCGGCTGGATGAAACGCTGGCCCGCATGGAGGTCGACGGGGCGACGGTGTACACCTTCCAGAACGCCACGGGTGAACGCCTGCTGGTCTGCCTTGATCGCTTCACCGCGGTGACCGCCGAGGCAGTGAAACTGCGCGAGACCGGCGACGACACCTTGGTCTTGCGCGGGGACCGGGTTGATGACGCTCTGACTCTGACGCTGGCTCCCCGGTTGCGCTCAAAGCTCATCTTGCTGGAAAGGATGGCGCGTGAAGTTTCGATTTGACGACCAGCCGCATCAGGCCGAGGCGATCGAGTCCGTTGTGGATCTGTTCGAGGCCGGCGCTTTGGTGCCACCTCAAGAAGTGACAAGCCAAGCTCCCGGCGCGGCGGGCCACGCCGGGTTCCAACTAGATCGCAGGGTACTTGCCCAGAATCTGCTGGCAGTGACCACTCGGGAAGCGGTCGAGGCACAGGACACCCTGATCCTGATGGAAGAAATGGATCTGCTGGAGCAGCCCAGAGACTTCCCCAATTTCTCGGTGGAGATGGAAACGGGTACCGGCAAGACCTACGTCTACATCGCCTCGGCACTTCGTTTGGCCGAGACCTATGGCTTGCGGAAATTCGTGATCCTGGTTCACAGCGTGGCCATCCGGGCCGGCGTGGTGAAGACCTTCGAGCAGACGCGTGAGCATTTTCGGGCCAAATACCCTCATCTGGATTACCAGTGGCGCGTGCTGGGTGACAGTCAGGCGGTGCCGGACTTCGCGGACCCATCGTCCAGCGTGCAGTTTCTGGTGGCCGGCATCAGCTCGCTGGACAAGCCGGCGACGAATACCCTGTATGCCTCGCCGGAGCAGGCCAACCTCTGGAATGGTGGTGCCACCGGAGTCGCTCAGCTGGCCCAGTTGCGGCCTGTGGTATTGATCGACGAGCCCCAGAACATGGTCACGCCCAAGCGCCGGAAGACCATTGCCACTCTCAACCCGCTGATGGCCTTGCGGTACAGCGCCACGCACCGCGATCCGTACAACTTGGTTCATCGCCTATCCGCCAAGCGTGCGGCCGAGCTGGGCTTGGTGAAGCGCGTGAGCGTGAAGGGTGTTGTGGCCGGTGCCAGCGGCCAGCCGCATCTCCACCTCAAGGGAATCCGGTCCAGAACCCTGCGCGGTACAACGCGTTGGCTGGCCGAGCTGGCTGTCGACATGGCCGGCGGTGATCGCAAAACGCTGGTGTTGGCACCGGGAGCCGACCTGCAGGACGAAAGCGATGGGCTGGCCCAATACCGGGGCTACATTGTCGAAAGCATGACCCGGTCGGAACTGAGGTTCGAGAACGGCGTGACACTCGCCGTCGGTCAAACCCTGGGCGTAGACAGCCTTTCGGTCTGGCGCGATCAGGTACGCCACACCATACGCGCACACCTGCAAAAACAGGCGGATGTGGAGCGGCGTGGTCAGAGCCTGAAAGTGCTGTCGCTGTTTTTCGTGGAGCGGGTCGCCGACTACATCGGCGACGCGGCGACCCTGCCGGCGATGTTCGATACGCTGTTCCGCGAGGAGTGGGCGCGATCCGGCCGGCCGGCCGATGCCATGCTCGATCCGGCGACATTGCGTGTCCACTACTTCCCGTCGACGAAGACCGGGATTTATAAGGACACCAGCGACAAGGCCAACGAAGAAGGGTTCGAGGCGCGGGCCTACGACGAGATCATCGCCAACAAGGAAAAGCTGCTGGATCTGGCCAATCCTCGTGCCTTCATTTTCTCGCACTCGGCGCTGCGCGAAGGTTGGGACAACCCGAACGTGTTCCAGATCGGGTTCCTGCGGCACACCCGATCCGACACCGAGCGCCGGCAACAAATCGGGCGCGGCCTGCGCCTGCCGGTGGACCAGGACGGCAACCGCGTGCAAGACGAGGCGATCAACCGCCTGACCCTGGTGGTGGACGAGAGCTTCAGCGAGTTCCGCGACGGTCTCAATGCAGAGTATGGGGGTGCCGGTGACCGGCCGGACGTGGAAAACGAAGACCACAGCGTCACCATCCGCCTGCGACTGGACAAGCTTCAAAGCCCCGAATTTGTGGCGTTGTGGAAGCGCATTCGCTATCGGGCCGTATACCGCATCGAGTGCGTGGACGAAGCCGCGTTGGCTTCGACCGTGGCCGCGCATGAACACCTGGACAACCTGCGAAACATCCAGCGGCGGGCCAACGTGGTTCAGAGCGCCGATCTGGTTTACGACGACCGCGGCAGGGTCGTCACCACCGACGAAACCGTTGCGGAAACCTCCGGCGAGCGCGTGGGGCTGGTCGGACAACAGTTGCCGAACGTGGTTCAACTGGTCGAAGACCAGCTCCAGCACGGCAAATTTCCCTTGCAGTTGACCCGGCCGACCGTGGTGGAAATCTTGTCGGCCATTCCGCCGCAGTACCAGGCTGGTGCCATCCACGACCCGGGATACTGGGCGCGCATCGTCGCTCACGCGATCCGCACTGCAGTCATCGAACAGATGGTTCAAAACATCGAGTATGTCCCCGTGGACCAGGCTTGCTGGTGGGACGCCAACGTGGTGTTCCTGGATAGCGAAACCAGGAACAAGCCGCTGGCCATACCGGGGAAGCCAACGCCGGCTTCGGGTGTGGCGGAGGCGCCGGCCGACGGCGCCAATCTTTACGACTATGTGGACTACGACAGCCTGGTGGAAAAATCCTTCGCCGAACGGCTGGAGAACTACCGTGGCGCGGTAAAGTTGTTCACCAAGCTACCGCGCCGCTTCCGCGTGAAAACGCCGGTAGGCGAGTATTCGCCGGACTGGGCCATCGTGTACGAACGTGACGGCGAGGAGCATCTTTACCTGGTGCGCGAAACCAAGGACACGCTCAACCTCGACGACCTGGAATGGGATGAGGCCATGCGCATCCGGTTTGCGACCCAACACTTCGCGGTGGCGCCGTGTGGCGTGGTGGACTTCATCAACACCACAGTCGATGCCGGACTCCGCATAGCAAATGAATAGCGCATCAAGAGCACGTGGTTGGCCGGGCTGCTGTCGACTTTCCGCATCCGCACTGCGCCAGCTGCGCGGATGCAAGGCGACCTCGCCTTGGGCGACAGCATTGTGAGCGCCGCCGCCCATGGATTGGCGAACTAACTCAGGTTGTACGCCCGCTCCTCGTGCTCGGCGAGATCCAGGCCCATCTGCTCCTGCTCGGCGTCGACGCGCAGGCCGATGGTGCGGTCGAGCAGTTTCAGGATCGCCGTGCTCAGCAGCGCGCTCCACGCGATGGTGAAGCCCACGCCCTTGGCCTGGATCCACAGCTGGTGCCAGGCGGAGGCGACGTGGCCGTAGCCGCCGAGGCTGGCGGCGGCGAATGGGCCGGTGAGCAGGGCGCCGACGATGCCGGCGACGGCGTGCACGCCGAACACGTCGAGGGTGTCGTCGTAACCCAGCCGGTACTTGAGCCGGGTGGCGGTAAAGAAGCAGATCGCACCGGCGGCGAGGCCGATCAGCAGTGCGCCACCGGGGCTGCAGGTGCCGGCGGCGGGCGTCACCGCGACCAGCCCGGCCACCGCGCCGGAGGCGATGCCGAGCACGCTGGCGCGCTTGTGCAGGGCCCATTCCACCGCGGTCCAGCCGATCGCGGCGGCGGCGGCGGCGATCTGCGTCACCAGCATCGCCATGCCGGCGTTGCCGTTGGCGGCCACGGCGGAGCCGGCGTTGAAGCCGAACCAGCCCAGCCACAGCAGGCTGGCGCCGACCACGGTGTAGCCGAGGTTGTGCGGCGGCATGTGCGTCTGCGGCCAGCCGCGGCGCTTGCCGATCACCAGGCAGGCGACCAGGCCGGCGATGCCGGCGTTGATGTGCACCACGGTGCCGCCGGCGAAGTCGAGTACGCCCATGTCGCCCAGCAACGAGCCGGGGCCGCTCCATACCATGTGCGCGATCGGCAGGTAGACGAAGCTGAGCCACAGGCCGGAGAACCACAGCATGGCGCTGAACTTCATGCGCTCCGCGAAGGCGCCGACGATGAGCACGGGCGTGATCACGGCGAAGGTGAGCTGGAACATCACGTACACGCTTTCCGGCACGGTCTGGTAGCGCGAGTCCGGCGTGAGCCCGGCCAGCATCGCGCGGTCCAGTCCGCCGATGAAGGAGTGCCAGTTGGTGATGCCGGCATGCATCCCTTCGGTACTGAAAGCCAGCGAGTAGCCGTAGACGATCCACAGCACGGTGACCAGGGCAGTGATCGCGAAGCACTGCATCAGCACCGAGAGCAGGTTCTTCGCCCGCACCATGCCGCCGTAGAACAGCGCTGCGCCGGGTATCGTCATCATCAGCACCAGCATGGACGCGGTGAGCATCCAGGCGGTGTCGCCGCTGTCGAGCTTCGTCACGGACGCGGCCTGGGCGAAGGCGGAGAGCGGCAGGAGGGCCAGCGCGGCGCCGGCGAGCAGTCGGCTAGAGCGCATCGGCGTCGACCTCCTGCGTGCGGATGCGGATCACCTGTTCAAGCGCGGAGACGAAGATCTTGCCGTCGCCCACCTTGCCGGTGCGCGCGGTACCGGCGATCGCCTCGATCGCGCGCTCCACCTGCTCGTCGCTCACCGCGATCTCGAGCTTGAGCTTGGGCAGGAAATCCACCACGTACTCGGCGCCCCGGTACAGCTCGGTGTGGCCGTGCTGGCGGCCGAAGCCCTTGACCTCGGTGACCGTCATGCCCTGCACGCCAGCTTCGGCCAGCGCCTCGCGCACTTCGTCCAGCTTGAACGGTTTGATGATGGCGGTGATCCACTGCATGCATCTTTCCCCACGGATGGTCCTGTGTTGCGGCACAGCAGAATGCGTGCCAGCCGCGGAAAGCGCATGGCGTGGCCGATTGGACGGCCAAATGGCGGATGAGTCGGTCCGGATCTGGCGAAACTGGTGCAAACCTTGCCTGCTGTTGGTGCAAACCGGGGATTTGACCGGGCTGCGCACAATCAGTACCATTTTGGTCTGGATTAACGCCGATCCCCGCACGCTGATTCCCCATGCTCCGCGTCAGTCGACTCACGGATTACGCCACGGTGGTGATGACCTGCATCGCCGCCCATCCGGACGACGTGCTGAGCACGGCGCAGATCGCCGACGAGACCCGGCTGGAACTACCCACGGTGAGCAAGCTGCTGAAGTCGCTGGGCCACGCGGGCCTGGTCGAGTCCTTCCGCGGCGTCAATGGCGGCTACCGGCTGGCGCGGCCGGCGCGGGCCATCAGCCTCGCCGAGATCGTCGAGGCGATGGAGGGGCCCATCGGCATGACCGAGTGCGGCGTCACCGAGGGCCAGTGCGAGCGCGAGGCGCAATGCGGCGTGCGCGGCAGCTGGCAGCGCATCAACAGCGTGCTCGACCACGCGCTGCGCGCGGTGAGCCTGGCCGACATGCTGCGGCCACCGCCGCGCCGCGCCGACGTGACGATCGACATCAGCACCCTGAAAAAAGCCGGCACCCTGAAAGGCAGAACCACGGCATGAGCAGCGAGATCACCGAGACCACCGCCACCGCGCTGCGCGACAACGCCGAGGTCGCCGAGGCGCTGGGCCGCAACTACAGCGCCGGCTTCGTCACCGAGATCGAAATGACCGGCCTACCGCCGGGCCTGGACGAGGAAACGATCCGCGCGCTCTCCGCGATCAAGCGCGAGCCGGAATGGATGACCGAGTGGCGCCTGGCCGCCTACCGCCACTGGCTGACCATGCCGCAGCCGGACTGGGCCAAGCTCAAGCTGGACGCGATCGACTACCAGGCGATCAGCTACTACGCCGCGCCCAAGCAGGGGCCGAAGTCGCTGGACGAGGTCGATCCGGTGCTGCTGGAAACCTACGAGAAGCTGGGCGTGCCGCTGCACGAGCGCGCCGCGCTTGCCGGCGTGGCGGTGGACGCGGTGTTCGACTCCGTGTCCGTCGGCACCACCTTCCGCAAGCAGTTGGCCGAGGCCGGCGTGATCTTCTGCTCGATGAGCGAGGCGATCCGCGAACACCCCGAGTTGGTGCAGAAGTATCTAGGCAGCGTGGTGCCCACGGGAGACAACTTCTTCGCCGCGCTGAACTCGGCGGTGTTCTCCGACGGCAGCTTCGTGTTCATCCCGAAGGGCGTGCGCTGCCCGATGGAGCTTTCCACCTACTTCCGCATCAACGCGCAGAACACCGGCCAGTTCGAGCGCACCCTGATCGTGGCCGAGGAAGGCGCCCACGTCTCCTACCTCGAAGGCTGCACCGCGCCCAAGCGCGACGAGAACCAGTTGCATGCGGCGGTGGTGGAGCTGGTGGCGCTGGAGAAGGCGCAGATCAAGTACTCCACCGTGCAGAACTGGTACCCCGGCGACGAGAACGGCGTCGGCGGCATCTACAACCTGGTCACCAAGCGCGGCGATTGCCGCGGCGACGACAGCAAGATCAGCTGGACCCAGGTGGAAACCGGTTCGGCGATCACCTGGAAATACCCCAGCGTGGTGCTGCGCGGCGACCGCTCGGTGGGCGAGTTCCACTCGGTGGCGCTCACCCACCATTACCAGCAGGCCGACACCGGCACCAAGATGATCCACATCGGCAAGGACACCAAGTCGAAGATCGTCTCCAAGGGCATCAGCGCCGGGCGCAGCAACAACAGCTACCGCGGCCTGGTGAAGGTGGAGAAGGGCGCCGAGCGCGCGCGCAACTACACCCAGTGCGACTCGCTGCTGATCGGCAAGAAGTGCGGCGCGCACACCTTTCCGTACATGGAAGTGAAGAACCCCACGGCGATCGTCGAGCACGAGGCCACCACCTCGAAGATCTCCGACGACCAGATGTTCTACTGCCGCTCGCGCGGCATCGGCGAGGAGGACGCCGTCTCGATGATCGTCGATGGCTTCTGCAAGCAGGTGTTCCGCGAGCTGCCGATGGAATTCGCGGTGGAAGCGAAGAAACTGCTGGAAGTCAGCCTTGAGGGTGCCGTCGGCTGATGTAGGAGCGCACCCTGTGCGCGACGCACTCCGGCAACCCATCGCGCACAGGGTGCGCTCCTACAAGTGACCTATCGAGTCGAGTCATGCTGAAAATCGAAAACCTGCACGCCCGCGTCGCGGGCAAGGAAATCCTCAAGGGCCTCTCGCTCAGCGTGAAGCCGGGCGAGGTGCACGCCATCATGGGGCCGAACGGCGCGGGCAAGTCCACGCTGGGCAACGTGCTCACCGGCCGCGACGGCTACGAGGTCACCGCCGGCAGCGTGAGCTTCGATGGCGTCGACCTGCTGGCGCTGGAACCGGAGGCGCGCGCCGCCGCCGGCGTGTTCCTCGCGTTCCAGTACCCGGTGGAGATTCCCGGCGTCAACAACACCTACTTCCTGCGCGCGGCGCTCAACGCCCAGCGCAAGGCGCGCGGCGAGAAGGAACTGGATTCCATGCAGTTCCTCAAGCTGGTGCGCGAGAAGCTCAAGGTGATGCAGATTTCCGACGAGCTGCTGCACCGCGCGGTGAACGAGGGTTTCTCGGGCGGAGAGAAGAAGCGCAACGAGATCTTCCAGATGGCGGTGCTGGAGCCGAAGCTGGCGATCCTCGACGAGACCGATTCGGGCCTGGACATCGACGCTCTGAAGCAGGTGGCGCAGGGCGTCAACGCGCAGCGTTCGCCGCAGCGCTCGTTCCTGGTCATCACGCATTACCAGCGCCTGCTCGACTACATCGAGCCCGACTTCGTGCACGTGCTGGCCGGCGGCCGCATCGTGGAGAGCGGCGACAAGACGCTGGCGCTGAAGCTGGAAGAACACGGGTACGCCTGGGTGCGCGAGCACGGCGAGCCGGCCGGGGCGACGGCATGAACCAGCCGGCACCCGCGCCGTTCGTCGCGGCGCTGCTGGCCGCGCCATTGCCGGGCAGCGGTGTCGCCTGGCTGGACACGCTGCGCCGCGAGCAGCTCGACGCCTTCGCCGCCGCCGGCCTGCCCGACACCCGCATGGAAGCGTGGAAATACACCGCGCTGCGCGCGCTGGGCCAGCGCCGCTACGTCGTCGGCGATGCGCGGGCGGCTTCGCGCGCGATCGACCCCGCCGCGTTCGCGTTGCCGGGCGTCGACGGGCCGCGGCTGGTCTTCGTCAACGGCGTGTTCCGCGCCGATCTTTCCGCGCTGGACGATCTGCCGGCAGGGCTCGCGCTGCAGCCGTTGGCGCAGGCGCTGCGGCAGGATCCCGAGCCGCTGCGCTTCGTGCTGTCGCGCCACGAGCCGGAGCGGGGCGACGCCTTCGTGCGCCTCAATGCCGCGCTGGCCGCCGACGGCGTGGTGCTGAAGGTGGCGGCCGGCGCGAAGATCGTCGCGCCGGTGCACCTCGTGTTCCTCGGCGCGCCCGCCGAAGCCGAGCTGGCCTGGCATCTGCGCCATGTGATCGAGCTGGGCGAGGGCGCCGAACTGGCGCTGGTGGAACACCATGTGGCGGGCGGCGAACAGCAGCATCTGGGCACGTCGGTCAGCGACATCGCGCTACGCGACGGTGCGGTGCTGCAGCACACGCTGTTCCAGGACGCTGCCGTCGGCAGCAGCCTGATCCGGCGCAGTCGATTGCATCTGGGAGCGCAGGCGCAGGCCCGGCTGCACGTGCTGGAACTGGGCGGCGCGCTGGTGCGCCACGAATTGCGCGCCGAGCTGGCGGGCGATGGCGCGCGGCTGGATACACGTGGCGTGTTCATGCCGCGCGGTCGCCAGCACATCGACACCCAGCTGGCGATCCGCCATCAGGCGCTGAACACGGCGTCCGACTCCGTCTGGCGCGGCGTGGCCGACCAGCGCGGGCGCGGCGTGTTCCGCGGCGCGATCCTGGTGGCGCCCGGCGCCGACGGCAGCGACGCCAACCTCGGCAACAAGAACCTGCTGCTGTCCGGCCAGGCCGAGATCGACACCAAGCCGGAGCTGGAGATCTACGCCGACGAGGTGAAGGCCGCGCACGGCGCCACGGTGGGCCAGCTCGACGAGCGTTCGCTGTTCTATCTCCGCTCGCGCGGCATCCCGCAGGCCGAGGCGCGCGCGCTGCTCACCACCGCGTTCTGCCGTGCAGTGCTGGACGACCTGCCGAACGCGGCGTTGCGCGAGCACCTCGCCGCGCAGTTGGCGGTGTAGGAGCGCACCCTGTGCGCGGATGCTTTTGCCTTGATCAAGCGCCAGAGCCATCGCGCACAGGGTGCGCTCCTACAACAGCCAGGCCTCCGACACGGAACTCTCTGAGATGAACCCACAAGCGAGCACGCCCACCACCTTCGACGTCCAGCGCATCCGCGCGGATTTCCCGCTGCTCGCGCGCACGGTGCACGGCAAGCCGCTGGTGTACCTCGACAACGCGAACACCAGCCAGAAGCCGCGGCAGGTGATCGAGGCGGTTGACCGCCATTACCGCGAGCACAACGCGAACGTGTCGCGCGCCGTGCACCTGCTCGGCGAGGAGGCCACCGCGGCCTACGAGGGCGCGCGCGACGCGCTGGCGCGCTTCATCAACGCGCCGTCGCGCAACGAGCTGGTGCTCACCTCGGGTACCACGCAGTCGGCCAACCTGGTGGCCTACAGCTTCGTGCTGCCGCGGCTCCAGCCCGGCGATGCGATCCTCACCACCGCGATGGAGCACCACGCCAACATCGTGCCGTGGCAGATCGTGGCCGCGCGCGCGGGCGCCACGGTGAAGGCGGCGCCGATCGACCAGCGCGGCGAGCTGATCGTGGAGAAGTTCGTCGAGCTGCTCACGCCCGAGGTGAAGCTGGCCTGCGTGGGCCACGTCTCCAACGTGCTGGGCACGGTGAACCCGGTGCGCGAATTGGCGAAGGAGTGCCGCAAGCGCGGCATCCCGCTGTTCGTGGACGGCTCGCAGGCGGTGCCGCACCGGCCGGTGGACGTGCAGGCGCTGGGCTGCGATTTCTACGCGCTCACCGGCCACAAGATGCTGGCGCCCACCGGCACCGGCGCACTGTGGGCGCGCAGGGAACACCTCGACGCGATGCCGCCGTTCTTCGGCGGCGGCGAGATGATCCGCGAGGTGAAGTTCTCCGGCACCACGTTCGCCGAGCCGCCGCATCGCTTCGAGGCGGGCACGCCGAACATCGCCGGTTTCGCCGGCGTGAGCGCCGCGATCGGTTACTACGATGCGCTGGGTTTCGACGCGATCCGTGCCCACGAGCGCGCGCTGCTCGACCACGCCACCGAGCGGCTGCGCGAAATCCCTGGCCTGCGTCTGTTCGGCGAGGCGCGCGAGAAAGAGCCGGTGATCTCGTTCCTGATCGAGGGTGCGCAGGCCACCGATCTCGCCACCTTGCTGGACCTGGAAGGCGTGGCGGTGCGTTCCGGCCACCACTGCGCGCACCCGCTCATGCAGTTCTACGGCGTGCCGGCCACGCTGCGCGCCTCGCTGGCGTTCTACAACACGCACGAGGAAATCGACGCCTTCGTGGCGGCCCTGCTCAAGGTGCGCCAGCTTCTGCGCTGAGTTGCCGCAGCGATGCCCCGGGCATCCCGGGGCGCCATCCCGGGCCGTTATGCTCGGGCTCTCGTCCGTCACAGGGTTCCCGATGTTCGCTTCCTTGCCCGGCCCGATCCGCGTGCCGCTGGTCATCCTGCTGCTCGTGCTCAACGTGCTGCTGCACGTGCTGCCGCTGTTCGCGCTGACCCTGGTCAAGCTGCTGCTGCCGCTGGCCGGGTACCGACGTGCCTGCTCGCGCGCCCTGGTGGCGATCGCGGAGAGCTGGATAGGCGCGAACAACGCACTGTTCGAGCTGTTCACGCGCATCCGCTGGCAGGTGGACGGCCTGGACGGATTGCGCCGCGACGCCAACTACCTGGTGCTGGCCAACCACCAGAGCTGGGTGGACATCCCGGTGCTGCAGAAGATCCTGAACCGGCGCGTCCCGTTCCTGCGCTTCTTCCTGAAGAGCCAGCTGATCTGGGTGCCGCTGCTGGGACCGGCGTGGTGGGCGCTGGATTTTCCGTTCATGAAGCGCTACTCACGGGAAACTCTGGCGAAGCACCCCGAACTGCAGGGCAAGGACCGGGAGGCCACCCGCCACGCTTGCGCGAAATTCAGCCAGCTGCCGGTGTCGGTGATGAATTTCGTCGAGGGCACCCGCTTCACGCCGGCCAAGCACGATGCGCAGGGCTCGCCCTACTTGCATCTGCTGCGGCCGCGGGCCGGCGGCGTGGCCTTCGTGCTGGATGCGATGGGCGATGGCCTGCAGGCCATCCTGGAGGTAGCCATCGTCTATCCCGCTGGCCCGTGCAGCTTGTCCGACCTGATCGCCGGTCGTGTGCGCGAGGTACGGGTGAGCCTGCGCCAGCGTCCGATCGAGCCCGGTTTGCGCGGCGATTACGAGCGCGACGAGGCATTCCGCCAACGTTTCCAGAACTGGATCAATGCCTTGTGGCGCGAGCAGGATGCACGGATCGGGCGACTGCTGGAATAATCGCGCCGATGCCGCGCGCGCGACTGAATACCGCGTGAGGCGGCAAAGCCGGTCCCATGCCGCCGTCGGGCAGGGCGCGGTAAGCTTGTGGGGGCGGTGATGCCGCCGTGAAGGCAGCCATGGAACTGCCGTGGAAACGGTCAAAGGGGTGGAGGATGACGCTGGATCGAGGCCAAGCAAACCGGACGCGCCCAAGGCTTGCCCATGGGTGAGACGATGCGCCCGTCGCCGGAATCGAGCGAGGCCCGCGGCCACGGCGTGCTGCAGGCCATCGCGCGGATGTCGTCCACCCGCGCGAATTACTGGGTGGGCCAGGCCGCCGACTTCGTGGTCAGTTTCGCCCTGCTCGGCGCGGCGCTCTGGGCAGACCACAGCCGCCCGTTGCAGGCGGTGCTGGTGGTGCTGGTGGGCCTGTTCGTCTTCAGCTTCATCGAGTACGCCTTCCATCGCTGGCTGTTCCACGGGCCGGTGCCGCTGTTCGAGGAAGGCCACACCCTGCATCACGAGAAGCCGCTGGGCTTCGACTCGCTGCCGTTCTTCTTTCCGCCTGCAGTGATTTTGCTGCTTGCGGCGGTGCTGACCCTGGCGCTGCCGATGGCGATCGCGCTGCTGTTCGCCGGCGCGATCGCGCTGGGTTATGCCCTGTACGGCTTCAGTCACCTGGTCATCCACCGCCGCCGCTTCAACCATCCGCTGGCGCGCAAGTGGGCGGCGGTGCACCACGTGCACCACCACCATCCCGACAAGAACTACGGCGTCACCTCGCCGCTGTGGGATTTCCTGCTGGGCACGTGGTACGTGTCCAAGAG
>Ga0134128_10003880_pt1 | contig 18330 bp, 8 predicted proteins | sample KB31754_FD_96462 | JGI IMG/M metagenome (GOLD analysis project Ga0134128, IMG submission 96462) | Terrestrial soil microbial communities with excess Nitrogen fertilizer from Kellogg Biological Station, Michigan, USA - KB3-175-4 | ecosystem: Environmental > Terrestrial > Soil > Unclassified ... | reverse complement strand
TTCCTCGGTGTGGCTCCAGGTGGTGCCACCCCTGCCGGTACTGCGGTTGCGCCGCTTGACCGTGGTGTCGCCGAGCATCTTCGAATACTCCTCGGCATCGCGCTGCTCGCGCGGGGTGAAGACTATGCTGGCGGCGTGGTTGGTGATGTAGGTGCGCGCTTCATCCGCCCCATAGGTCGCGTCCAGCTGCGACAGGCTCTGGATGATCGACAGGTCGCGTATGCCGTATCCGGCGGTCAGCGAAATCCGCTCGGACAGTACGTTGACCCGTCCCATCGCGGTGAACTCGTCCATCAGCAACAGCATCTGGAACTTCAGCGACTTGTCGTCCTGCGGGGTCTGCTTGAGGTTCTGCCCGATCGCAGTGGAGGAGAAGATGTTGAGCAGCTTGCGCGCCTCACCCAGCTTCTGTGGCGGGATCACCACGTAGATAGAACAAGCAAGCGGCTATCCTGAAGCCGCTGTGCTTATGGTGGTCGTATTTCTTGCAAGAAGTTGCTAGCAGACTCAAGGAGTGACCGTTGTCTGGGTAGACACACGGTCATCAAATCATAACGATCGACAACAGTCTGGCGAGCTCGCTCACCCAACTCATGCGCCTTGATGGGATCCTCACAGACCCGTTGAATCGCCTCGACAAGTTGCTGGGGCGAGAAAAAATCAACCAGTAATCCATTCTCGTCGTTGGTGATTACTTCTTCGACTGGTGGTGTGCGTGAACCAATCACCACACACCCGGCTGCCATCGCCTCCATCATCGACCATGACAGGACGAAGGGATAGGTTAGATAAACGTGTGCCGTCGATACCTGCAGCACACGCAGGAAGGTCGCGTAGGGCAACTTACCGACAAAATGCACACGGCGGGTGTCAAACTTCCCATCAATTTCAGCCAGATATTTTTCACGATAAGTGCCCGTCGCCAATCGTCGCCCGTAAGAGACATCGTTACCACCCACGATAATCACGTGCGCAGCAGGTCGAGCCTTCAGCAGTTCAGGCAAAGCCCGCATGAACGTATGGAAGCCTCGATACGGCTCCAGGTTTCGACTCACGAAGGTAATGACTTCGTTCAGGCGAGTGAGTCGCAAATTTTTCTTGGGGAACTGGACAAACGCCTCCGCGTCAGGCTTGACCATCGTCGTGTCCACACCGTCATGGACCACCGCAATCTTGGATTGATACATCAGTGGAAAGCGGGTCTGCTGCCATACCGTGGGAGCGATACCGACATCCGCCTGCTCCAGGGCCATGAGATGGTGCAGGTTGCGCGTGCGCAACCGGAGCACGTCATCCGCCGTATTGGGAAATTCCGGATCGAAACTGAAATCCTGTCCCGCCGTGTTGTAATAAAACTCACAGAAATGCAGCAGTCGAGCCTTCGGGAAGACGTCTTTCAAGAACAAGGTTTCGCCCCAGCCCGGATGGGCATAGACCACATCCGGGTAGAACCCTGCCTTCTTGAACCGTAACAGCACATTGAGCACTGCATGACCGCGTTGCACCGCTGCTTCGGTGGTTCGCAGGGTCGGCAAGGTCGTGGCTCTTGTCGCAGGCGGCGTTTCGTAACCCACCAGTCGAACACCGGGAATGGGCTGACGAAAATTCTCACGCAGCCGCCGCATCTCACCAAGACCTATCACCTGACAATCGGGGCGCTGCCCATAGTGCGTGAGTAGATGCCGGTACTGGCCGGGCAGATTCTGATGGATCAGCAGGAGACGCATAGTGGCTCAACGAGGATTCGGGCAGTTGACGACATATTCGTCCCAGGGGTCTTCGGCTTGACGGATTCATGCTTGATGACACTCTCCTTCATTGGCCATGGACATCACTCCATCCCAATTGCCCCAAGGCTGAGGCCAGTGCTACACGGTCATAGCGCCATTCGGTGATGGTCTGCACACGCTGCTGTCTTGCCTGGGCAAGGGCGCTCTGAGTGCTAAGTAACTCCAGGATCGTGCCCACCCCTGAGCGGTAGCGGCGTTGCGCCGATTCCCACGCCTTCGTAGCCACTGTCTGCAACTGCGAACTGGTGGCTAGGTTCTGTGTGTCGGTCTGCAATGTCTGGTAACTCGTCCACACTTGCAAGGCAACTTGCTGGCGTGTCTTGTCCAGCGCCACCGATTGCTGATCAACCTGCGCCTGGGCCTGACGCACCTGATAAGTCGTAGCAAATCCGGAGAAGATCGGTACATTGACCTGAACACCGATATAGCCATCGTGCCCGGTCGCCGGGTAGTGTGGCTGTCCCAATCCCAACTGCACTGGCTCGTTGTTTTGACTGTACTGACCCACCAGCTTGATGGTAGGGCGCCCTTGTGTTCTCGCTTGAGTAACGCTGGCCCGAGCCGCTTGCAGTTCCTTCTCAGCGGCAAGCATGGCTGGATGTGTGCGTTCTGCTTGCGCCATCAATTCAGCCACCGTGCTGGTGAAAGTGGCATCGGGAGGCACGCTCTCGTTCGGTGCATCCAAGGTCAAAGGTGTATCAGGTGAGAGCGCGATAGCGTTGGCGAGATTGCCTTGGGCCGCTAGTGCTTGACCACGATCTCGGGTTTGCGTCACCAAGGCTTGTGCGTAAGCGGTCTGGGCCTGATAGACCTCGGTGATGGGGGCCGCGCCGTGTTTCACCCGCTCTTGCGCAGCGTTCAGGCTGTTCTGCGCATTGGCTACGACAGTATCGTCCGCGCGCAGTTGTTCACGCGCCGACTGGGCCGCGTAATAGCCCTTGGCGGTATCCGCAAAGACCTGTTGCAAAACTGCATCTTCATTGGCTTGGGCCGCGATGAGCAACGCCTTGGCATTGACCAGCGCTGCCCGGCGGCCGCCGAAGTCATACAGCACCCATCCCAGCGTCAGGCTTCCCGAGTGAACCATGGTCGAGTAGTTGGAACTAAGTGCCGAATGGTCGCGAACATCAGTGATCGAATCATCATGGACCCACTCACCTGTCGCCGACAGGGTCGGCAGATAAGCGGCCTTGCTGACCCCGACTGATGCGGCACGTTCTTCGATGATCGCCCACGCATTTCGCGTATCCGGGTTGGCGCACAGGGCCCGCTTGACCGCCTCCTGCAACGTCAGAGGATCGCCCGGAGCACCAAAGGCGCAGGACACATGAGAGCTGAGAATCGGGCTGCTTGGGTTCGCCGGAATGGAACGTTGGGTATGGAACGGATCGACGGCGCGTGCCGCGTTGCTCCCCAACATCACGACACCCAGGCCCACCCAGCCCATGCCAAGAACGACCTGTCTAGCGCTCATGCAGGCTCTCATGCGCGTGCTGTATCAGTGGGCCCAGGAAGTAGCTGATCACTTGCCGTCGTCCCGTGGTGATCTCGACGCTCACATTCATGCCAGGCGTCAGGGTCACCCAATGCTGATCGATGAACATGCGATTGCTGGTCAGCCGCACATGCGCCACGAATACAGAACCTCGCTTCTTGTCCTGTGCCGCATCGTTGGCCAATTCGGTTACCGTACCGGTCAGGTATCCGTAGTGGGTGTACGGGAAGGCAGCGACCTTGACCACCACGGATTGGCCCACCTGCACGAAACCGACATCGCGGTTCTCGATAGTGGCCTTTACCAGCAAGGTGTCGCCGGGCACGATCTCCAGCAACGCCTGCGCCGTAGTCACTACGCCGCCCAAGGTATGGATGGCCAGCTGTTGTACGGTGCCAGCGACCGGGGCCGTGAGGGTCATGAGAGCCTGTCGAGTGGTGGCTTTGGTCTCCTCGTCCTGACTGGTAGTGAAGTCTTGGGCATCCTTGTCCAATTCTAGCCGCTGGTCGCGCAAGAACCCCGAAGTGACGCCAGCCAGATCTGCCTGTTGTTGATGAATGGTGGCTTCCAGCTGGGTCGCGTGACTACGCTGGGCCTCTAGTTCATGCTCTTGGTTCTGAGCCGTTTGTTCGCGATCCAGGTAATCGGTTTGTGCCACGTCTTTTTTCGCTGCCAAGGTCTGGTAGACGCTAGCCTGCTGCCGAGCCAGCGGGGCGGTGGCTTCGAACTTGGCGATCTCCTGTCGTGTGCTGGCCAGGTCTGCCTGTCGGGCACTGAGTTCGTCTTTAGCATCCTGCAGCTTGGCCACATAGGACTGCCAGGTTTGTTCAGTCAGATCGATAGCCTGCTGCCGATCCAGCGCAGGAGCCTGGGGCACAGCGGCCAGCGACGGCGGTTGGCCCGTGGCCACCGCCTGCAATAACGCTTGTGCGCGAGCCATCGCCAGCGCCGCATGAATGCGGTTGGCATGAGCAGTGGTGGCATCGGCGGCCGCTTGTCGCGCATCGAGTTCGACCAGCGGCTGGCCAGCCGCTACCTGCTGGCCATCGTGAACATGGATAGCGCGCACCACTCCAGTAATCGCTGGCTGCACCACCTTGACGTTGGAGTCCGGAATCAGCTCGCCATTGGCGACTACCACAATGTCGAGCTTGCCCAGGGTTGCGATCAACAGAATCAACAGCATCAAGGCGACGATAACCCGCATGGTCCAGCGCGGCGCTGGATGTACTGGCGTTTCCATCAGCTCCAGATGCGCCGGCAAGAAGGCGGTCTCATGCCCATGGCGTGAGGGTAGCGCGTGCGCATCGCGCTCGGCCCAAGCGGCCCTGAACACCTCCAGATAGCGGCGCCACAGATCATTCGTGGCGTGCCAGAACAGGCGGCTCATGCCGGCACCGCCGCTTGCAGCGTCACCAGATGGGCGTAGTAACCAGAGCCCGCAAGTAGCTCGGCGTGGGTGCCGCGCTCCACAATCCGCCCCTCATCCATGGCCAGAATCTGATGCGCCTGACGTACCACACTCAGGCGATGGGTAATGATGATCACCGTGCGCCCGGTACAGATCGCAGCCATGTTGCGCTGAACGACCTGTTCGGTCTCAACGTCGAGCGCGCTGGTAGCTTCATCGAAAATCAAGATGCGTGGCTGGGTGAGCAGCGCCCTGGCGATCGCCAGACGTTGACGCTGTCCACCTGAAAGATTGCCGCCATTTTCCTCGACACGCGTGTCATAACCCTCCGGCAGCGCCGTGATGAATTCGTGTGCCCCGGCCAGAGTCGCGGCTCGAATCACATCACTTAACGGCGTTGCCGGGTCAGTCAACGCGATGTTTTCGCGGATGGAACAGTTGAATAACCGGTTTTCCTGCTGCACAACACCAATCTGCCGGCGAAGCCAGGCCGGATCAGCCACGTTGAGGTCTACGCCATCGATGCGCAGGCTACCGCGCTCAGGCAGATATAGGCGCTGCAGCAGTTTGGCCAGAGTGCTCTTACCGGAACCCGAGCGACCCACGATGCCGATGACTTCGCCAGGACGGATGTGCAGCGTGATGTCCTTGAGTACTTCCGGACCATCGGGGCGATAACGAAAATGGACATGCTCCAATGCAATATCACCGCGCACCGCAGGCAACGATTGCTGCTGCGTGGGGAGCTCGGTACGCACGTTGAGCACGTCGCCCAGTCGGTTCATGGAGATGCCCACTTGCTGAAAATCTTGCCACAGCTGGGCTAGGCGCAGCACAGGAGAGGCGACGCGTTGAGCCATCATGTTGAAGGCGATCAGCTCGCCTACTGTGAGATAGCCGTTGATAACCAACCGGGCGCCAAAGAACAACGTGCCCACGGTCACCAGCTTGCCGACCCACTGGATCAGCTGTTGCCCTATGTTGCCGACCATGCTGGCGCGGAAGCCTGCAGCGACATACCCAGCCAGCTGGTTATCCCAGCGACGAATGAACTGCGGTTCCACCGCCATCGACTTGACCGTTTCCATACCGGCCACCGATTCGACTAGAAAGGACTGGTTGTCGGCGCCTCGCATGAACTTCTCGTTGAGGCGATGCCGAAGCACGGGAACCAACATGATGGAGATCAGGGCGTACACCGGCAGCGAGGCGGCCACCATCACCGTGAGCCACACGCTGTACAGGCACATCACGCCGAGGAAGATGAAGGAGAACAATACGTCGATGATGGCCGTCAGGCCTTGGCCGGTAAGGAAAGTGCGGATGTTTTCCAGTTCGCGTACCCGAGCCACCGTGTCGCCGACCCGCCGCGAAGCGAAATACGGTAGTGGAAGTGCCACCAAGTGTCGGAACAGGCGCGAGCCCAGTTCGACGTCGATGCGGTTGGTGGTGTGCGCAAAGACGTAGTTGCGCAGGCCGGTCAGCAACACCTCAAAAAGGCCACTGACGACCAGCGCCACGCAGACCACCAGCAAGGTGGATTCGGCTCGGTTGGTCAGTACCTTGTCCATCACCACCTGAAACATCAGAGGGGTGACCAGGCCGAACAGCTGCAGTACCGCCGAAACGCCCAGAACCTCCAGCAGGAGGCGTCGGTACTTCACGATGGCCGGAATGAACCAGGAGAAATCGAAGCGGGCAAGCTCACCGGCCAGCGAGGCGCGCGAAGCAAACAACAGCACCCGACCATCGGATCGGGCGATCACCTCGGCTTGCGGTCGAATCGCTGGTGCACTCTCAGCGGCCTCCTGCACCAGGGCCGTGTCGCCCTTGACGGCCGCGATGACGAAATGCCGGCCATCCCGGTCCATCACCAGAGCGGGTAGCGACAGTCGATCCAGGCGATCGGGCTGCAAGGGTACGGCGCGGGCGCGAAGGCCCAACGAACGTGCTGCCAAGACAAGATCGTCTTCCTTGAACTTTCCACCTTGCAGAGCAGCCACATGACGTAACTGGGCCGGCTCGGCTGGAATGCCGTGAAACCGTGCAATCAGGACCAACAAAGCCAGGCCATGATCGAGGCTGGTGTCGGAACCATAGGTCACGGCGTCGGATTCAATCGTGGTCATACGCGAACCGATGCGCGTGCCAAGGATCTCCCGGCCGTGATGTCCGTGTCACGCCGTGGATGCAAAATGCCGGAGGATAGGGTGAGTCCCTTCATAGATTTCTGATCCAGAAAAATGATCACACCAAAGCCCGTTGGCGAGAGTTCACACACAAGCCGGGGAAGAGCAATTCAAGTTGCTGATCCAGGCAACTTTGCTTCAAATTAAAGCGCTGTGTGATCGTTTCCATCGCCGCGTGGCGAAGGGCATCTTGCTTATCTACGGTGAGACAGATTCGGCATACCGTGCCAGCCAGTTCTTGATGCGAAAAGAAGTCCACCAAGTAGCCATTGACTCCGTCCTCGATGACCTCTTGCACCGGTGCCGTCCGGGAACCCACCACGATGGCGCCCGCGGCCATCGCTTCAAGCATCGACCACGACAGCACAAAGGGGTAGGTCAGGTACACATGCACACTCGATATCTGAAGAATGCGCAGGAACTGGGCATAAGGGATGCGGCCCAGGAAATGCACGCGCGACAGATCCAGTTGCTCGCCCACTTCGGCCAGCATCATTTGTCGATAGTTCATCTCTCCGGGCAGCTTTCGGCCATAGGAAACCTCATTCCCACCCACGATGACGACCTGCGCATTCGGCAACCTCTTCAGAATCTCGGGCAGCGCACGCATAAACACATGAAATCCGCGGTAGGGCTCCAGGTTGCGACTGACAAAGGTAATGACAGGACGCGCCCGGTCCAGCGTGAGCGCGCTGTAGGGCAGCGTGAATGTCGCCGTCGGATCCGGTTTGACGACATCAAGATCGATACCATCATGAATCACGGCCATGCGTTCTCTTAAAATTTCCGGATAGCGCGACCGTTGCCACTGCGTGGGGCTGATGCTGGCGTCGGAATCGACCAGGCTGACCAGCTGCGCCATGTTGTCCGTTCGAACCCGGTAGGCATCGGTTACTTCAGTCTGGAACTCCGGATCAAAGTTCAGATCCTGACCATTGCGATTGAAATAGAACTCGCAGTAGTTGACGACCCGTGCCCCAGGAAACACGTCCCTGACATGTAACATCTCGCCCCAGCCCGGATGACCGTAGATCACGTCGGGCTGAAAGCCGGTATCTCGAATGTTCTGTAGGCAGAGTGCGACCGCACGGCCACGGCGCATGGCATTAGTGGTCGTCCATAGCTCCAGCGGGACTTGCTCTCGCGGAATGTCGGCTATTTCGTAAACGTGAAATGTCACATCGTGCGTAGCGTGAGGGAAATTCGCCAGAACTCGCCGCCTCTCTCCGATAACAACGACTTCAAACTCAGGATTTCCGGCGCAATAAGCCAAGAGATGCTTGAACTGCCCCGGTAAATTCTGATGAATGAAGATCACTCTCTGCGACATGGACTACCAAGATCCTTCTTCAATAAATAAACCGAACACTCACTGCACGAGCGTGGAGTGAGCAGCGCAAGAACACGATCCAGCGGAACGGGACTTAAGGTTGGTGCCCGTTCGCCAGATCGACGACCTGCCGATAGAGCCCATGCCGCGCCGCATACCCTTGGCCACCGCTAAGCGGCAGCGTGGAGCATCACGTCGGGGATGGTCTGCGGAATCACCGCATTGGTCATGCCACCACCTCCCGCACCATTGCCCGTGTAGCTGGCGATCGCGTGAATTAACGGATTGATTTGGAAAAGAGGCGTGTTATCCGATGTAGCCAAGGGAACCGATGGTGTTTTCATTACCGACGCAGTTTCCCTCTGGATCAACTGGCTACGCGTCAGTGACGTGCCATCGGCAAACTTCACCGTAGCGACGCCGCTGGTGCTCGACGACGACATGTTGATCAAGGTGATCTGGTCTCCCGCCACGCCATCGGTGAGTACAAGGTTGCTTCCGCTTTTCGTGACCTCGAGTGTCGATGTCGTGATGCCCGCTCCCAGTTGCAAGACAGGTGCTTGAGTGCTGGTGTGGGTCTCATTGATGACCAATTGGCCATAACCGGTATTGAAGACAAACGTGTCGTTACCACCTCCGCCCACAACCGAGTCGTTGCCGCCCTTGCCATCAATCAATTCGGCAGCCGAGGTTCCTTGCAGCGTGTCGTTACCCGTCGTTCCGATCGTCTCCATCTGTATCAACTGACTGCGTGTCAGTGTCGTGCCATCGGCCAATTGCACCGTTGCGACACCATGGGTACTGGACGACGACATGGAGTCCAAGGTGATCTGGTCACCACTGACACCATCAGTCAGTAGCAGGTTGTTCCCGCTTTTCGCGACATGCAGTGTCGATGCCGTAATCCCTGCCCCCAGCTGCAGCACGGGTTGCTGGCTACTGGTGAAGCTCTCGTTAATCTCCAGATAGCCGTAACCGGTGTTGAAAACGAGGGTATCGTTGCCGCCACCGCCAACGACCGAATCGTTGCCGCCGCCCCCGTCGATCAGATCGGCACCCGAGGTGCCCTGCAATGTGTCGTTGCCGGTCGTTCCGGTCATCTCCATCTGGATCAACTGGCTGCGCGTCAGTGTCGTGCCATCGGCCAATTGCACCGTCGCGACGCCATGAGTGGCGCTCGACCACATCGTGTCCAAGGTGACCTGGTCGCCACTGATACCATCGGTCAGCAGCAGATTGTTATTAGTCTCTGTGACGTGCAACGCGGATGTTGTGATTCCGTCACCCAACTGCAACGCGGGTTGCTGGCTGCTGGTGAAGCTCTCGTTGATCTCCAGATGGCCGTAACCAGCGTTGAAAACGAATGTGTCATTGCCGCCACCTCCGACGATCGAATCGCTTCCACCGTCCCCGTCAATCAGATCAGCGCCCGAGGTGCCCTGCAACGTGTCGTTACCCGTCGTTCCGGTCATCTCCATCTGGATCAACTGGCTGCGCGTCAATGTGGTGCCATCAGCCAATTGCACGGTCGCGACGCCGTGGGTGGTGCTCGACCACATCGTATCCAGAGTGACTTGGTCGCCACTGATACCATCGGTCAGCAGCAGATTGTTACTGGTCTCCGTGACGTGCAACGCAGATGCCGTAATTCCGCCACCCAGTTGCAACACCGGATATTGTCCACTGGTATGGGTCTCATTGATCTCCAGATGGCCGTAACCAGCATTGAAAATGAAGGTGTCATTGCCGCCGCCGCCGACGATCGAATCGCTGCCGCCATCCCCGTCGATCAGATCCGCACCCGAGGTGCCTTGCAGAGTGTCGCTGCCGGTCGTCCCGCTTATTTCATTGGCGATCTGGAGCAGTTGGGCGGCCGTCAGTGTAGTGCCGTCGGACAATTTCACCTCACTAACGCCTTCGCCGCCGGTCGATTCCATCTCGTCCAGAGTGATCTGGTCACCACTTGTGCCATCAGTGAGCAATAAATCGTTTCCACTTACCGCGATATGAAGCGTCGATGCTGTTATCCCTGTGCCAAGTTGCAGTACCGACAAAGGGCCGCCAAGATAATACTTCTCGTCAATCTCTAAATTGCCATATCCAGTGTCAAACACGAAGGTGTCACCGCCACCGCCACCAGATTCGAAATCGGAGCCACCTTTTCCGTCAAAATATTGCGCGGCACCATCTCCATATAAAGTGTCGTTGCCTGCCGTCCCTTCGGGCACGCCGACCAGTTGAAACAACTGATCTTCCGTCAGTTGCGTACCATCGAATAGCTGTATTTTTGATACTCCGGTTTGTGGCGTGATGACTACCCCCTGCAGGGTAATTAGGTCACCGTTTATACCGTCAGTAATGTAGAGCGATGCACCATCCGACATGACGTGCAGCGACGAGGCCGTAATGCCTGTACCCAACTGCAACACGGATTCTTCGTAGCCGTATTGGCCACTATTGCTAATCGTCAACTGGCCATAACCTGCATCAAACACATACGTATCATTGCCATCGTAACCAATGACGGAATCGTTACCGCCCTTCCCATCGATCAGATCGGCACCCTGGCTGCCATGCAATGTATCGTTGCCCGGAGTCCCTCCTGCGAGTTCCAACTGAAGCAGCTGGGCCTGCGTCAGCGTGGTGCCATCAGCCAGTTGAACCAATTGCACACCAATATTTTCACTGCTTTTATAGAACATATCGCTAAGTGCGATCTGATCACCACTAACTCCATCGGTTAGGTACAAGTAGGTGTCGTCTGCTGTGACTCGCAACGTCGATGTCGTAATTCCGGCACCCAGCTTGAGTACCGATTGCTGTTCGCCCGCATAATCCAAGTCGATCTCAACGGCGCTTTCACCGATTGTGAGGTGACCATACCCTTGATTGAAAATAAACGTATCACTGCCACCGCCGCCAGACTCGGTGTCATCCCCGCCCTTGCCGTCATAGACATTCGCGTCGGCACTTCCATAAATCATGTCATCGCCGGATGTCGATGCGTCATCAACTTCAAGCTGGACCAGTTCGCCCTTCGTTAGCAACGTACCATCAGCGAGTTGCACCTCCCTGACTCCCCAATCAGCATAAAGTCCGCTCAGGAGGAAAATTTGATCTCCACTAACTCCATCAGTTAAATAGAGATCACTTCCATTTGATGTAACATCCAGTGTTGAAGTCGTGATTCCAGCGCCCAATTTAAGAACCGGCGTGGACTCAAGCGCATTATAGTCTTCGTAGATTTCGAGATGTCCATATCCTTGATTGAATACAAACGTGTCGCTGGATGAATTGCCGCCCTCAAAGTCGTTGCCACCTTTGCCATCAAAATAGTTGACACCACCAGTACCATTTAGGTGGTCGTCGCCAGTCGTCCCCGTTATGGTTTCAAGTTGCTGAATAATCTGATCATGCGTAAACGTGGTGCCGTCAGAGAACCGTAATGCTCCGAGCCGATGCTGGCTTGTATCCACGGCGAAGAAATTCGAAATAGTAATCGTCGAATTGGTCGCTAGGCCCAAGCCGATTAATAGGTCGTTCGTCGAGTCTATGTGTGTAAAAGTAACGTCAGAAGCATCAATGCCGGGGCCGAACTGCAGGGTGTCCGTGCCAGCAACGGTTGTATTTGGCGCAATGGAATCGGATCCGTCACCGACTTGGAATGTGTAGGTTTCAAGGCCTGCACCTCCCACGATCTGCGTCGTGCCCGAGCCGCCTTCGATGGTGTCGGCGCCACTGCCGCCCTGAATCGTGTCGTCGCCGGCGCCGCCGGTTAGGGTGTTGTTTCCTGACGTGCCTACGATCAAGGTGTCGCCGTACCCCGCCGTGATGCTATCGCTGCCGTCCGAGCCGACGAGTGTATCGCTACCACCATCCGTGCGCGGCGTCATTGAAGCCTGGAGAAGCTCTGCGCTTCCCCATGTGGCTCCATCCGCGAACTGCAAGGACACGTCGGAACCACCGGAAAAGTACCCGCTTAGCGTAACCTGCGTGTCAAAACCGGGGTCTGACAGCACCAGATCACCATTGACGTTGCGGGCGATCAGCGTCGATTCCGTCAAGCCGGCGGTCAACTGCACCGTCAGGCCGCCGGGAGCCGATTGGATGGTGTCCGACCCGGTACTGGTGCCGGCTATAAGGGTCACATGACCACTGCCGCCAGTAACAAGAGCGTCGCCGCCATCCGCCTCAATCGTGTCGTCTCCAGCCCCGCCATTGATCGTCGATTGCCCACTGACGACCTGGACGTAGGAGTTGCCACCCCCGGTGTTGATGCTGTCCAGCGAGCCATTGGCGACGATCGTGTCGTTGCCGTTGCCGCCGTAGACGAGTGAATTGCCCGTACCCGTCACAACATAGGCGTTGCCATTACCCGTGTAGATCGTGTAGTTGCCCGAGCCGCCGCGAATGACATCGTTGCCGCCGGAACCATAAATGTAGCCATCGCCCGAGCCACCATAGATCGTGTCGGCGGCAGTTGGGTCCAGATCCGCCCAATTGGAAACGGCGCCTGCGCTCATGTCGGCAAAGATGATCTCCGTGCCGCCACCGCCATAGATCACATCGGCTCCAGCGCCGCCAACCAGCACCTCATCGACAACGCCAGCCTGAGGGTGCGTGGGCGTGCCGCCATCGATGGTGTCGTTGCCGCTGTTGCCGATGAGGAAGTCCAGCCCCGTTCCTCCGATCATCAGGCTACCGGGCAAAGTCGCCGTGCCATCCTCAAGACCTGAATCCATCGACGAGCCCAGCAAGCCAATCGGAGTTGCATAGCTTCCATCAGCCTGGGACAACGCAACATCGATCTGGAAGTCGGCAGGATCCGTGAAAGAGGAAATACTGACGGCAGGCTCGCCTGAAACATAAAAAGTACCACCGCCTGGTGCGGATTCAGAAGACGCCCCATAGAATGAAAGTCCCGCAACCGCAATGGTCGACGGTTCCGGAAGGCCAGACCCCGTCGTCGCAGAACCGGCAACGATGGTGTCCGCTCCGGTACCGCCAAAGATGAGACTGTCCTCGCTTCCGCTCACCAACAAGGCATTGGCACCACCACCGTCGATGGTATCTGCGGCAGCGGTATCCTGCCCCATATTGCCGCCAATAAGTGTCTCGTCGCCGTTACCCATACCCACCAGGAGCTGTGCGCCGGAGCCACCCTGTATCGTCACATTTCTGGGAACGGTAAATCCCCAATGGGCCGCGGAATATCTGACATCGTAAGCAAAGACCTCGTTATTCCCATCTCCCGCATAGATATAACCGGCATTCCCCTCGCCATCAATGATATTGAACTTACCACCCGTCGCATCCGTGCCATAAATACTATCCATGCTGGCGGGCCCATGCCCGCTCAGGTCTTGATATTCCGTATAATCCGCCTCGACAATCGTGGTAAGACCATTCAGATTGCTGGGTCCCGTCGGAGGAGCACTACCGGTATTCAACTGGATGCCGAATTCGCCATTCGTGAAGTCGTCGACATAGACGATCTTGTTCCCGGAGATAATTTCAAGTTCGGTGCTTCCGTCAGCGGAAAGATCCTCATCATAGGTGAACAACCCGTCAGCGGATTTCCAGGTCGATGTTCCGGCTTGCTCGTCTCCGCCTGTCAGCGTCTTGGTGCTTCCATCGGCCGATTTCCATTCGATCTCGCCCTGGCCGTCGGTGTCCAGGATGTAATCCACGCCGGTGCCGGTGCCGTCGATGATGTAGTCGTCGTTGCCTGCGCCGCCTTGGAGGGTGCTGCCGACACTGCCTCCAAACAGCGTGTCATTCCCCGCACCGCCGAAAAGTTCGGCATAAGCACCGGGGGATGCGGTCAAGCCGTCCCCCGTGTCGTTGGCAAACTCAACGTCATAGGTGCTGCCACCTTGCCCGTTCGCCGTAGCGAGCGGGCTCGGAGACCGGCTCAAATCGCTATAAATATAGGTATTTTTCCCAGCAGCGTCCACCGAACCACCCGCTACCTGACCCGCACCAGCCATCGCAACCATGGCCAACACCATATCGTTTCTGGCGACCAAATATTCCTTGGTTAGACCTGTGGTTTGACCAGGTGCCCATAATGTAAAACTGGACAGAGTGCTGGGGTCGACTCCCTGTAGCACGGCCGCGCTCAACGATGCCAGTGAGGCTCGTTCGATATTATTTGAAGTAGATGCATTCAGCGCATCGGATAAAAGCGAAGCGTCGACTGGAACAATTGACTTTATCCCCGATACGGACTGATCATTGATATATTGCCAAGCCTGTGCAGCTAGCTGGGCTTCAGTAAGGTCGCCGACAGGCAGTCCTGGCAAAAGGGCATTCAAGACCTTCTTCAAGCCAAACGCAAGCCCAGAAACCAAGTCCTCCGCCAGTGCCACCATCTGACCCGATGCGGGCGTCAGGAATGCATTGGCCGCATTGTATACATGATCCAGCCCATTGTTCTTGTTTACTGCTGACGTATCACTGGTCGGAGTGAAAAAATTGCTCAGGGAATGGTCGTTCTTAATTGTATTGATGAGATCGCCCGGACTGGCGGAACTTCCGGACGCTAACAGCTTCACATCGCCGGTACTTTCCAGTGTGATGGGTTGATTGCCCAGGTGAGTGGATGCGTCCGACACCACATCGAACAAGGTACGATAATTATGAATGCTGGCATTCATGTTCAGCGTGAGACCCAAATTATTGAAAACGTCGTTGGCGCCGTAGGCATTGAACGTATAGGCGACCCATCCGAAGTCGGCTGCCTGCAATTGTGCGAGGGATCCTCCCAGCGAATGACCCACGGCATAGACCGTGCTGCCGAGCGCTGCCGCATCAGTTTTCGCTTCGTTAGCCAAGGCAAGCGCATCAGACCACTGGTTATTGATAGTGGTTACCGCCATTACGGCGTCGGTGATTAAGTCATCACGTCCTTGCGTGCCTCGATTGACTACGAAATATGAATTCGTTTTTCCATCATACAAGAGCATCCCTTGATAGCTATTTGCCGGATCATCGATACTGTCGATGACATCATAGCTAGTACCATTCACCACGATCGGCGGCGAATCTTGGGTCGGCAATGGATTGCTATAAACAAGATTCGCAAGACCGATGAAATTAGATAGTGAAATGACCGGCTCAAGGTCTTGCGGCGTACTAGCAGAATTGTAGAAGGCGGCTTTATTGGCAAAAGTGTCACCATCACCGCTAATGAGGGCTTGCATACCAGCGGAATTATCTATTGCGCTCGTCATTTCATTAGCTCCAGAGTTACGTTGAACACACCATGGAAATGGATTCTGTCAAACGCCTCCCTCGCTCGTGAGGTACATACGGAAAGCCCCGGTGGCGGTATACAAGTTAATTCCAATTTCCCGGAGGCATCGAAATCATTCGGGCCTGCCCCCGTCTTCGCAAGCAAGTGATTGTCGCGCATGAGCCGTATTCCGTAGGCACCACCGAGCCATCTGCATTTGTTGGGAAGAAAGCGGTCATCAACGATGGTTGCTATGTAATAAGATCCGACATGCTCCACCTCTTCTTTGACCGCGACTTGTTTGACTATCGCGGCGCCCGATATGGGTTGGATTGGCGCACACCCTATATTGCCTACGGTCCAAATGGACTTCACTTCGACGTCATTCACGTCTGATCCGTCCTGAACCGATATTTTCAACTGCGATGTCTTCTGCGGATGGGGATTCGGCGTGGGACTTGGGGCGGGAGCGGGAGCGGGCGCAGGCCCAAAATCGCAACCCTGCAGAGCGCATGCCATGACGATGAATAGCGACGGCATGAGCCACCACCGTGAGGCGTCACGTGCGTATATTCCCTTGCTGCGAGAAACGTTCGTGCTTGTTGAATTCTGCATAAATCCCCTGCATTCGTTCATTGAACTTGCACCTATGGCTAAAGCACGCAACTTCAATGCGTAGAAGGTATCGGACTGCAGCCAAGCCTACTGCTGGCGCACCTGCGCGAAGGCATCGCCCAGCAATGCTATTGCCCGAAAGGATTCGTAGAGCGTCGCCAGCCCGCGCCATGCAGCGTTTGCCGAAATCATCCTGAGCAAGAGCGTTCGCGTGATCTGCCATGGCCCTGATCAAGTTGACTTCCGACACTGGCGCCTTGTCTATATGTCCGCGCCGGGTGTCGTGGCCGAGGCCGCGTCGCGCTTGACGAAGAGAGACTGACTTGACTAGGCGCAGTGCTCCCCTCGCGCGCAAGGGTTGCACGCGGATCGCTTCCTGGCGAAACAGCCTTGGCTGCACAAAGTCCCCTTGTGAAAACCCGCGCGAGATAGACGCACTTGTCGGCGACGCGCGCCCCACTGTCAAGCAGCAAGATGTTGCGGTCATACGTAAGACGATACGATTCAGCCGCTAGCACTCCATTGCGCCGCGAATACACGTCCGCAGGTTGGGTCCCGAAGGCATACACCTACAAAACGACGCGGCAATGGCTTACAGGGTAGATTTGCCGTTAGCGGCTTATCCCCTCATCCATGATCGGCTCCCGCAGTTTCCTCAAACCAAGCTCCGGCTGGTGCGGGGCCGATTGTTGATCCTGGACGACTGAGGTGTAACACAAATCACGCGTCGCTGACGCCAGGATATTGGGGAGGTAATCGATGATCGGGCGTCAATAGCTTCGGTGTTTGTCACGCCCAAATGCCGATCAAGGCGTCGCATGATTCTTTGGTCGGAGCCCACCATTACCGACGCCATCCTGGACCGACTCGCGATCTCAGGGTCATACCCTGAGGTTTCCCCGCGAATCTCCTCCTTCGACCAATACGTTGCGCGTGGACTGAAGGAACAGCGCGCGCATGATGTGGTTATCCCTCACGGGTTACGAAGCCAGAGGAGACCCCATAGCTCTCAGCCATATGCGCTAAGCACCGTATCGTGCATCCAGCGGTTGCTTTAACTCCGTGAGAATGCATGACACAAAACGCAGTCGGCTTGCTACGGCGCACTCGTTGCCAATTTGCTCGGGCCGCGGTGTACACAGAGGCCTTCCGCCATGCCAATGAGCACATCCAGTTCAAACGGCGAAAACCCTGCCTCGCTCCGAGCCGGCCGATTGAACGGCCCGCGCAGCTCGACACCCATATAGTCGCGGATCAGGCGAAAGAAGGTGTCGACCGGCTCGATGCCGTCGCGCTCGCAGCAATGCTGGAACCAGCGGGTGCCGGCGGCGACGTGGGCGACTTCCTCGCGCAGGATGACTTCGAGGATGGCGACGGTGCGGTCGTCGCCGAGGTGGCGCAGGCGCTCGATCATGCCAGGTGTGACGTCGAGCCCGCGCGCTTCGAGCACGCGCGGCACCAGGGCCATGCGGGCGGTGTCGTTGTCGGCGGTTTTCTCGGCCATCTGCCACAGGCCGTCGTGGGCATCGAAATCGCCGTAGGCATGGCCGAGTTCGGCCAGTCGCTCGGACAGCATGGCGAAGTGGCGTGCTTCGTCGTGGGCGCAACTGGCCCAGTCGCGATAGTAGTCGTCGGGTTTGACGCGAAAACGGTACACCGCATCCCACGCGAGGTTGATCGCGTTGAACTCGATGTGCGCCACCGCGTGCACCAGCGCGGCGCGACCTTCGGCGCTGCCGAGTCCGCGTTGCGGCAGCTTGCGCGCGTCGACCAGCACGGGTTTCGCTGGGCGGCCGGGCGGGCCGATCGGTTCGGGCGATGGCGACGACGGATCGGCACGCAGCTCGCCGGCCAGGACGGCCTGCCAGGTGTCGCGGGTCAGGCGCAGCTTGTCGGACGGATCGGTGGCGTCAAGGCAGCGTTTGGCGGCGGCGTGAAGGTCGGTCATGGGGTTCATGGCTGGCACCTGCCCCTCACCTCAATCCTCTCCCCAAGGGGAGAAGAGGCAGGAGCGGTTCAAACCACGCGTCGCGCGGCCTTGGCATCGTCCGAGCGCAGCATCTGGACCTGCTCCAGGTATTCCTCATCCAGCCCGGTGACGTACTCGCCGGAGAAGCACGAGGTGTCGAAGTGGGTGAGTTTCTCGTTGCCGTCCTGCACCGCCCGTTCGAGATCCTTGAGGTCCTGGTAGATCAGCCAGTCGGCGCCGAGCAGCTTTTCCACTTCCTTCTCGGTGTGGCCGGCGGCAACCAGTTCGCTGGTC
>Ga0134128_10003879_pt1 | contig 18330 bp, 11 predicted proteins | sample KB31754_FD_96462 | JGI IMG/M metagenome (GOLD analysis project Ga0134128, IMG submission 96462) | Terrestrial soil microbial communities with excess Nitrogen fertilizer from Kellogg Biological Station, Michigan, USA - KB3-175-4 | ecosystem: Environmental > Terrestrial > Soil > Unclassified ... | reverse complement strand
GTTACATTGTAGGCGCTGCGGGCATATTTGATATGTGCATGGTCCATGCGGACAAATTCTGCTTCCATTCTTTTCGTGAAGTCATCCCAGTTGCGTGCCGATTTGGGGCTCCAGTAGACTTCGGCCAGCGCGAGACCGCGGGGCCAGGTCATGTATTCCGCATGACGGAAGTTGGGTACCGATTCGCTCCAGAGGTTGCCTTGTCCGCCAAGGATGAGGTTTTCGTCGACGCTGTCCGGAACGGGGTCCCAGCTATAGGAATCCTTAAGCCGGCAGATGCCATAGGTCGGCGGTTCGACAGCGCTCTCGCCCTGGTAGAGATCGAGGTAGACATAATCCCAGGGTGTCATTACAACGTGGTGGCCCATCTTCGCGGCGGCAACGCCGCCGGACATGCCGCGCCAGCTCATCACGGTAGCCGAGGGTGCGAGACCGCCCTCGAGAATCTCGTCCCAACCAATGAGCTTTTTGCCTTTTGCCTGCAAGATCTTCTCCATGCGCTTGACAAAATAACTTTGAAGCTCGTCGACACTCGTCAGGTGTTCGTCGGCCATGCGTTTCTGGCATTTGGGGCAGGTCGCCCAGAATCCTTTGTAGGCTTCGTCGCCGCCGATATGGATATAGGGATTGGGGAACAGCGCGGCGATCTCGGTAAAGATCTTGTCGAGGATCAGATATACGGAGTCGTTGCCGATACAAAGTGCGTTGTCTTCGCGGACGGGAGGCCTTGCACCAGGATTTACGGGATAGGGCAGCTGTGTGCAGCTGAGATTGGGATACGATGAAATGAGGGCCAGGCTATGCGCCGGGACGTCGATCTCGGGGAGGATGGTGATATAGCGATCGGCAGCATAGCGAATGATCTCACGCATATCATCCTGGGTATAGAAGCCCCCGTCCGTATCCGGTTCGTCGGCGAGAGGGGGCAGGTATTCGCCCCAGCGGCCCGTACGGGCTACACGCCAGGCGCCATGCTGCGTAAGCTGCGGAAGGCTTTTGATCTCGATGCGCCAACCCTGATCGTCACTGAGATGCAGGTGAAGGGTGTTATATTTATAACGAGCCATCTGGTCTATATACTCTTCCACTTCCTGCTTCGTGAAGAAGTGACGGCTCACGTCGAGCATGAGGCCGCGCCAGCCGAAACGGGGGTAGTCGGTGATCTCGACGCAGGGGATGGCGGCGTCGGGGGTAGCCGGGGTGACCGGGGTTAGATCTTTTGGCGACCGGTCGGCCAGCGTCGACTCATAGGAGCCGAGGTCTGCGTCGGCGGGTAACAACTGGAGCAGGGTCTGGATGCCATAGAAGACGCCGGCGGGGCTGGAGGCCGTGATGCGAACGGTGGATGGCGACACGTTCAGCGTATAGCCCTCGCGGTTGCTGACTTGTTTAGAAATTTCGAGGATAATGCGGTTCTTGCCACTGGCGCCTTGCTGGAGATGAAGACGTCCGGCCAGCCAGGACGCGGGATTGGCAAGCGAATCCCCTTCGGTAACGATATGCGTCGCGGCGCTGAGGTTGAAATGTCCCGTCTTCCCGGTGACGGAGACGGGTTGTGGAATGATATGAATGCCGGATGGGGGAATGGGTGCGGCGGTCGCGGCGTTGAATACGGAGAGGCCGGCGACCATGGCAGCAAGGTGAAAGGCAAGATGCATGGTAGACGAGTTTTACGAATGAGGTGTGAATTTAAGCCTTGCGCTTGGGTTTTTCAAGATTTTCCTTCGCTCTGAATTTTACGATCCGGGTGATAAGGGTCTTGGGCAGTGACTTGTCGAGGGGAAAGCGGACCGCGCCTTTGGAGCTTTCAAATTTTGCGATCTCTTGCTGAAAGGCCGTGATGCCGGAGGCCGTGGGGTAAAAACCTATATGCCCTTTGTAGCCGGCAAAATAGACCAGGATGCCATTGAGATCATAGGCCGGCATGTTGTAGCTGATCCTTTCTGTTGCCTGGGGTGCTGCTTTTTTTATGATCTCGCGCAGATCTTCGAGTTGCTCGCGGATCTCTTCGGGATGGTCTGCCAGGTATTCGTCCACCGACGTATAACGTTTGGACATTGCTCGCATACGTATTTTTTCTTAAAGGTAAGCAGGATCGACGGTTTTCGGGATGCCTTTAAAGCCCCGGGCGATTGCGGCTATAGACGAGCCGGCCGTCTTTTATCGTCCAGATGCATATTAGTTTTTGTCCGCCGGTGATGGTTTGGCCCAGATTGTCGGAGGCCTCGAAATCGGCTTTTTCCAGTTGCAGAATGGCGATGTCTGCGGGGCGGCCTTCGCGTAAACTGCCGAGCCGCGGCCGGCCAATCTCGCGTGCGGGATTCGAAGTGGCCATCGCGATCACGGTGGGTAGATCGACGCCCATGGCGAGGAATTGCGAGAGAATATCGAGCATGTCGTGGGTTGCGCCTTTGTGCAGGTCCGTGCTGACGCTGTTTGGTAAGAAGCCCGCTTTGATGGCGGGGATGGCCTGAGAAAGGGCGAAGCTGATCTCGCCAAAGCCCACGTCGAAGACGATGCCGTTTCGCTGTGCTATTTTGACGAATGGTTTGAGGTGGCCCGTGGTGGGATCTACTATAGGCTCGCGGTCTTCCAGCTGTGCGAAGCAATGGGTAAAGATATCATGTGGGCGAAGGTGCTGTTCGAACAACTGGCGGATGGGCATGGGTGGGAGGTGTTCGCCGAAGTCGACCATCACGGGGATATGGACCATCGTGCCGGCGCTCACGGCCGCGTCAACGGGATGCCAACTCGTGCCAAGGTAGTGGGCGACCTTGATGCCGACGATATCTTTTGCATAACGGCGCGCGACGGTAGCTGTAAGCGCGCCGTTCATGTCCAGCGTATCCTGTTCATAGTGGTTGCCGCGCATGCCGGCGGCGACGATGTTGAGGAAGGCGAGCACGCGGGTCTGCGAGTGATCGATGACGCGGGCTTTGAATGTGGGGAAATTGCGCCAGCCGGAGCTGCCGGCGTCGACGACGGTGGTTACGCCGGAACGGAAGCTGAAGCTGTCCGGGTGCAGTGCTTCGGGGCCGCCGGCATATTCGAGATCGGAGTCGGCTGTGGCGTTTGCGGTGGCCGAATCGGGGGCGAAGAACACGTGGGTGTGGATGTCGATGAGACCGGGACAGACGATCATGCCGCGGGCGTCGAGCCGTCCTTTTGCCTGGTGCGGATCGATGTGTTTGGCGATCCGGGCGATCCGGTTGTCGCGGATGGCAATGTCAAGGGTGTCGCGGCGATTGGAGGCAGGATCGATGCAATAGCCGTTCCTGATAAGAAGGGTGTAGGGCTGGGCGGTTGCCGTGGTAGTCAATAACAAAAGTAAAGGTAATATGCGTGTACCCCGAAGCATGGCACAATTTATTAAATTAGCGTAAAAACTATGCGCATGAATTGTTTGCGATGGTCCTTCCTTTGCGCTTTCTTTTGTCTCGGCGTTGTTATCCGTGCCCATGGTCAGCTCGATACCGCCATGATCAGGCGGGTCGACGCCATCTTTAGCCCCTGGGACAAAACGGACGGCCCGGGTTGCGCGCTGGCGATCCTGAAAGATGGGAGGATCCTTTATGAACGTGGCTATGGCATGGCTAACCTGGAATACAACCTGGCGATCACGCCGAAATCGCTGTTCCATGTGGCGTCGATCTCCAAGCAGTTCACCGCCGCGGCCATTCAAAAGCTGGTGCAGGAGGGAAAACTCTCGCTCCATGACGATATCCGGAAGTTCATCCCCGAGCTGCCGGACTTTGGGCATGGGATCACGGTCGCCAACCTGATGCACCATACCAGCGGTTTGCGGGATCAATGGGATCTGCAAGGGATGGCGGGATGGCGGGACGATGATGTGATTACCGAAGACGATATCATGGATATGGTCAAACGTCAGCGGGCGCTGAACTTTATTCCGGGGGACGACTATCTCTATTGCAATACGGGTTTCACGTTGCTGGGCATTATCGTCAAACGCGTGACGGGTCTGCCGCTGCGAAAATATGCCGACAGTGTTTTCTTCAAGCCATTGGGAATGACCAGCACGGTGTTCCATAGCGATCACAGCGAGATCGTGGTGGGCAGGACGTCTGCTTACCGCGAAACGGAGGATCATCATTGGGCGATCAGTATACCCGTCTTTGACAATTACGGCGCTACCAGTCTGTTCACCACTGTAGAAGACCTCGCCAAATGGGATGAGAATTTCTATACGCACAAGGTAGGCGGCGATGGTTTTATCAAAGCGCTGCTGGAGCCGGGGGTCCTCAATGATGGCGAGCAGCAGACATATGCCTCGGGGCTTGGCCTGGGTGACTATCGTGGAAATCACTTCGTGGACCACACAGGGGCAGATGCGGGTTACCGGGCGGATTTTCTGCGTTTTCCAGACCGGCATTTTTCCGTGATCGTGCTGGCGAATCTGGCGGACATCAATCCTTCGCGGCTTTGCCGGCAGGTGGCCTCGCTTTTTCTGCCGCCCTGGAGCGGCGATGTCCTTACCGTGCATTTGCTGGATTCCGCTGTGGCCCGTCGCTGGGCTGGGCAGTATTTTGACGAGGTCACCAAGACGCAGGCGGAGATCAGCTTCACGCCTGTGGGGGGATTTCCCAATGCAATCTTAAAAAACTATGGTGGCGAGCTGCAGACGGTAAGTGATTCTTCGTTTGTGGATAATGGTGGGGCGCAATATATCTTTAATGATGCGGGTTTGTCGATTCATCGTGCGGGAATGCGGGACCGTCATCTGCGGAAGGTCGTTCCGGCGAAGCCTTCGCCTTCGGCCTTGGCGGAGTATGCAGGAACCTATCATAGTGATGAGTTGGCGGTCGATTTTGTGTTTTATGTAAAAGATTCGGTGTTGATGATCCAAACACCACGTTATGCGCCCATGGAATTATCTCCCTATGGGCGGGATATGTTTATGGGGAATTTTCTTGTCGAGTTTGTACGGGGCAAGCACGGGCGGTTCATGGGGATGAAGGCGTCTACGGGGAGGTCGTGGAATCTTTGGTTTTCGCTGGTGGCGGCTAAAAAAGGGTAAAAAAAGATTTTTTTGAAGATATGGAGAAAGGTGTAGTTTTGTAACTGAAATATAGTTGCAGATGGGGAGACCCCTATCGCTTTTATGTTATCTGAAAAAGTCTTTTGAATCGAAGGTTCCGAATTGCTAAATGGAACAAAAATTCGAAACGAAATTACTTTTTTCAGATGGCAAAGAAAGAAAAATTGCGGCAACGACTGTTATCTCATCCCAAGGACTTCACCTGGGACGAGTTAGTGACTTTATTGTATTACCTGGGCTTTAAGGAGGAGGGGGCGGGAAAGACAGGTGGGTCGAGACGAAAATTTGTGGATGCCCAGGGGAATGTTATCAACTTGCATAAGCCGCACCCTGGGAATATTGTCAAGGAATATGCAATCAAGCAAGTGGTCGAACGTTTGAAGGAATTACATTTGGTCAATGAGTGATCTGCTAACATATAAAGGTTTTTTTGGGTCCGCTCGTTATAGTGCGGCGGATGAGGTCTTTTATGGCAAATTGGAAGGGATTGACGATCTCGTCAACTATGAAGGGGCATCGGTGAAGGAGCTTATTAAGGCGTTTCATGAAGCGGTGGAAGATTACCTGGAAACGTGTCAACGAATAGGCAAGGAGCCCAACAAGAGGTATAAAGGCTCCTTCAACGTCCGCATTCCTGCCGAAATGCACCGCGAGGCCGCGATCTATGCGGCGAGCAAGGATATCTCGCTGAATGATTTTGTCAAGACGGCCATACAAGTGGCACTGATGAACAAATCCCTCCTGCAAAATTATCCCACACCAACGTATTCGTTCGAGGTCGCTGAGGAAGCTGCGCCTTACAGAACGGCGGCAAATTATAACACGGCAGCGAATCCAAAGAGAACAGAGAATCTAAAGACAACAGCGAATCCAAAGACAACAGCCAAGAGAAGCAAAAAGGCCGCATCCGCGGGCACACGCAAAAAGGAAAAATAATCGACAGTATTTGGGCGCCGCCTTTGGCCCTGCGCTAAAAGGGACAAGGGTCAGCATAAAAATGGCAATCCGCGGGCGGACGGAGGGCGGTATCTTTGGTAAAAACTTGGCGGCTATGAAAAAATGGGATTTGCAAGGGAAGCGGGCGTTGATCACGGGAGGAACGAAGGGGATCGGGAAGGCGATCGCCGAAGAATTCCTGGCCTTGGGTGCGGAGGTGATGATCGTGGCGCGGGATAAATATTTGCTGGAGGAACTGGTAGGGCTATGGCAGGCGGAAGGGAAGCCGGTGGCGGGTGTCGCGGGAGATGTGTCGAAAGAGGCTGACCGCAAGAAGATCAAGGCTGCCATCGACGAACGGTGGGGTGCGTTAGATGTGCTGGTGAACAATGCCGGCATCAACGTGCGGAAAAAAATTGAAGAATATCATGAAGAGGAGATCCGCCACGTGCTGGAGGTGAATCTCTTCGCAACGATAGAACTCAGCCGGATGTGCCTGCATCTGCTGATGATGGGCAAGAACGCCAGCGTGATCAATATCGCCTCCATTTCGGGTCTTGTCGACACCCGCAGCGGCGCGCCTTATGGTCTAACCAAAGCGGCGCTGATCCAGCTTAGCCGCGTCCTGGCGGTGGAATGGGCAGAACATGGCATCCGGGTGAATACGGTCTCGCCCTCCTATACCGACACCCCGCTCACGGAAACGGTGTTGAAGAATCCTGACCGGCTGCAAAATATCATCGACCGGACGCCGCTGCGCCGCGTCGCGCAGGCGGACGAGATCGCGCCGGCAGTGGCCTTCCTCGCCATGGACAAGGCCTCCTATATCACCGGGCAGAATATCGTGCTCGATGGGGGACTGCTGGCGAAGGGGCTATGATGGCCGCGCGGCTCGCGGGGAGCGCGGCTCGGAGGCGTTGGGGCTCGGGGAGGTGGGCCGGGTAGGGCTATTTTCGAATGAAGTCCTTGCTCAGGTCGTCATAGAGATACAATAAATTATTGGCCTTGCCGCTCTTGTCGAAGATCTGCTCCCAGGTATTGAGGGGTTCCCAGATACACGTACCCTTGCCAAGGCCGCCGGGCACGCTGAAAGCGATATCATTGACCTCGCGCTTGAACTGCGTATACTCCACCACGATCACATCCTTTCCATACTGCTTCGCCAGATCGTCGACATTGTACTTCAGGTCCGAGAGCGTGCCATGCCAACGCGGATAGTAGCTCAACCCGATGACATCGAAAGGAACATTCCGGCTAAGCATGTTGTCGATAAAGAAATGCGACTCGTCGTTCTGGCCGCCCAGGGCGATGTGTAACATGATCGGACATCCGGGATCCACCGCCTTTACCCCACAGATGCCCGCATAGATCAGCTGTGCCAGACTATCGGGATGACGAATGCTGCCTTCCGGCCAGATCATGCCGTGATTGATCTCATTGCCGACCTGCACCATATCGGGCAAGGTGCCCTGCCCCTTCAACGCGGCGATGACCTTGCACGTAAAGAAATACACAGAATCCGTGAGCGTGGCGAAATCCGCTCCGCGCCACGCAGCAGGTTTGAATTGCTTTCCCGGATCGGCCCAGTAGTCGCTGTAATGAAAGTCGAGCAGCAACCTGAGCCCCGCGGCCTTCACGCGCCGCGCCATCACCAGCGTATGTGCCAAATCACAGAAGCCCTTCCCCGGCGAGTAACCGCTGTCACGAGCGGGGTCGTTGAAGATGCGCAGACGGATATAATTGAATCCATGATCCTTGAGGATGGCAATGGCGTCGCGTTCGCCCTTGTCGTCGGAGAAATGGACGCCACGGCTTTCCAGCTCGGGAAGGAAAGAGATATCGGCACCCAACATCTTTGTAACAGGGCGATGGGACGTCGGGGGCGTTGCAGCGGCAGTGGGCGGATGCCAGGTCGTCACGGAATGGGCAGGGCCGGGAATGATGAGCGAGATTTCCGTAGACCCGGGATAAAGACTGTCGCCGGTGGCCTCGAAATGGGTCATACCCGGACGCGTGCCGCTCTGCAGGATCACCTGGCAATGGCCATTGAACAGATGACGCCCGGCGACGGTGTCGGGGCCGGACGCAGCATTCGGATCTGTGCGGCTCTCCCCCAAGCCCGCTTTGTCGGACTCATGGCTGCTGGGGTCGCCGTTGCCGACGCCGATGATATGAAGGTCGCCGGTGACATGAAACCTGATGAGGTTGTCGGCATCGGGGACTTCCCTACCCTGCCGGTCGACGACGCTGATGTTCACCACGGTCGCCTCGCTGCCATCCGCACGCATGGTGGTCTTGTACGGTGTCACCACGATCTCGCGCGGAGCGCCGGTGGTCTCCACGGAGGCGTTGAGTTTCCGGCCCTTCTTGTAAGCCACAGCAGACAAGGTGCCCGGCTCATAGGGAACAGTCCATTCTAAATGGCTATTTCGGGGCATAGGCTTCTTGCCCAGGCTGCGACCATTGAGGAATAGCTCGACGTCATCTGCGTTGCTGTTTACCCAAACCGGAATAGGCTGTCCCTCGTGTCCCTTCCAGTTCCAGTGTGGCGAAATATGCAACACGTCCTCGTCCGTCCACCAAGATTTATAATAATAAAAGATATTCTTGGGAAAACCACACATATCCATCACGCCAAAATGGGAATTGATGTTCGGCCAGCGATACGGTGTAGGCTCGCCGCGATAGTCGAAACCCGTCCATACGAACCCGCCGAGCCAATAGGAATTGACGGCGGCCAGGGACCACCACTCTTCGGCCGTGTTGGCCCACCAGGGCGCGGTGATGTCCTCATCCGGCACATAGCCGTTGACGGTATCCTTTACATAGATACCACGGGTAGTGACCGTGCTACCCATTTCGGTGCCGATGATCGGCTGATCGGGATGCTCGTCATGGTACGGTCCGACCCCCTTTATCCGATAGTTGAACCCACGCACAGGGATGACCTCGTTGATACCCTGGTAGACATTGCCGAGATCGGCCGCATAGGTGCAGGTCCGCGTAGGATCCCATTCCTTTTGCCGGGCGATCAATGTCGAAGCAATACGCCGGCCCACGGGACGGGTCTGCACGATGCCTTCTTCGTTGCCGAGACTCCAGAGAAAAACGCTGGTCCGGCTGCGGTCCCGAAAGACCAGCCGGCGAAACTGGTCGAGATACTCTTCGCCGTTGTTGAGCAGCCGGTTCTCGTCGCATACCAATAACCCAAGGCTGTCACAGGCATCGAGCCATTCGGGTGTTGGCGGATTATGACTGGTACGGCTGGCATTTACACCCATCTCTTTCAACAGCCTTGCCCGATAATATTGCAGATAGTCGGGCATCGCCGTGCCGACACCGGCATGGTCCTGGTGATTATTGACGCCTTTGAGCTTGGTGTAGACACCATTGACATAGAGGCCACTCGAATCCAAACGGATGGTACGGATTCCGATGCGGAGCTTCTCGTCGTCGAGAACGGCAGCGGTCCCTGCGTGGGGCGTCGATCCCGCCGCATAAAGTGTTGCACCGGCACGATAGAGATAGGGCGTTTCGGGCGACCACAGGATTGGATGCGCTATGGTGACGGTTTGGGTAAGCGTTCGGGTTTCGTTGGGACCGAGTGACACGGTCTGGACAGGGGCCCGGCCAAGCAGTTTGCCGTCGCGGCTGGTCAGATAGGCGGAGACGTTGGTTGCCGCGGGAACAGTGTTGTCGTTAGTGACGGTGGTTTCGACGGTGACCGTAGCAGAAGAGGCGCCAACTTTGGAATGTATGTAGAGGCCGTCTTCGGCGATGTGGACATTGTTGTATTCATTGAGCCATACGTGACGGTAGATGCCCGCACCTTCATAATACCACCCTTCATACTGAGAGGCATCCACGCGAACGACGAGGACATTGTCGTGTCCATAGCGAAGATAGTCTGTGATATCACAACTGAAGCTGCTGTAGCCGCTGGCATTGCCGCACAGATAGAAACCATTGATCCAAACCTTGCTGTCGCGATAGATGCCATCGAAACGGATCACGAAGCGATGTCCGGAATCAGTGTTTGGAATCGTAAAATGTTTACGGTACCAGCCGACGCTCGTCGCCGGATAATGCCCACCCACCGGCTTGTAACCATGCGCCATGACATCGGAGTCGGGAGAATATTCGAAGGGAAGCTCAACCGCCCAATCGTGGGGTAGTGACAATTTCCGCCAGCCGCTGTCATCGAAGTCGATGGCGATGGCGGTACCCTTGGCCTTGCCGGACTTCACGAAGATGCCGACGGTCCGGTAATTGAAGTCTTTGGCAGGGTCGGCGGCATTGCCCAGATGAAATTTCCAGTCGGCATCGAAGTTGCGGCGCTCACGGGGCTGCGCGGATGCGACGAGAGGAAACAAGGCCAGGAAAAAGAGTGTTCTCACATGCATGATTTTAGTTGCTGAATGCATTCATGGCGACGGTTGGCTTTCCGGTATTATCAAAGGCGCCGAGACCATAATTCTGCCAGTTGTAACTTTCCGGCTCCCAGTACAAAACGCCCAGGCCCTGTTTGTTAGGCACGGCGCGGACCTTATGGATCAAATCGGTGAGAAAGGCCTCGCAGTTCGACGCTTCGCTTTCGGGCATGCCCACCTCACAGATCATCACGGGCTTGTGGTACCTGCTGACCATATCGCTCATGTTGGTCGCACAGGAATCGTTGTAAGACTGCCAGGCATCGGCGGGATAAAGCGACATACCGATGATATCGAACTGGGCCTTGTTAGCGGTCAACCCATCGAAGACCCAACGGAAAAGACTGTTGTTCCAGCCATTGGAGACATGTACGATCACCTGCGTGGTATCGCTCACGGCTTTCACGGCCTTATAGCCCGCGGTCACGAGCGCCGCGAAATTGGCCATACTGTCGGAAGCCTTTCCGTTCGGCCAGAGCATGCCGTTGTCCACTTCATTGCCGACCTGTACCCAGGAAGGCACCACACCCGCAGCTTTCAGGGTGTCCATCACCCCCTGGGTATAGCTGGTCACCGTGCTCACGAGAGTGGGCAGATCATAGCTCGTCCAGGCGGCCGGTTTAGTTTGATGACCGGGGTCCGCCCAGGTATCGCTATAATGAAAATCGATGAGCAGGCGCTGCCCCAATGCGCGGGCCCGAAGGGCCTTGTTTACAACATCCTTGGTACCACACCAGCCGCCGGAAGGATTGACCCAGACGCGGAGCCGGATGACGTTGATATCGAGCGACTGCATGAGCTGGAAACAATCCGTTGCCGTCCCGCCAGCGTTATAGAATTTGCGGCCCGAATCTTCCATCTGGGTGACCCAGCTTATATCGGCGCCTTTATAGATGGGTGTATCGAGGGTACTCGTTTTTGTGGTGTCGCTCTTGCCCCCGCCTCCACCGCTTTTTTTACAGGCGGCGAAGGTGGCGAACAGCAAGAAAGAGATACATGTCAGCGTAATGAACTTCATACGATCGCTAAAAGATTATTGAACGGAATAAGTATAGTTTCCGGCGCCCTTGCTAAGATCGAGGGTCACGGTATAGGTACCCGTTTTGGTCACCGGAAAATTTCCAATGTTACCATTGCCGAATACAAAGGTACCTTTTGAGTCCTGACCGAAACAGTTGTTCCAGCCCGAATCGCCTACAAATTTCCATTGGTTGCCGGCGGTCATCTGCACACCGGTAGCCGTCCAGGTGTTGGTAGCGGGATTGAAGGTCATGGGGTTGCCGGTCAGGCTCCAGCTGTTGAAATCACCGGCCACCACCCACTTCGTAGTCGTATAGTTGATCGTAAGCTTGTTGACATCGGCTACCACGCGGGTATAATTGGGACCTGCAGACCACAAGTTACCAGCGGAGCCGCTGGTGCTCATCGTAGTGGCGGAGGTTCCCCAGCCGTAGTTGGTGCCGTTCCAATCGAGCTCCGAAGTCAATTTGAAATTGTTGCCCGAGTTGGGGAACCAAACATACCCTTCGTATGACCCGTTGCTTAGAGTAGAAGCAAGGACAAAGCCCGGCTGGTTCGCCGGCGTCCATGAGGGATTGGTCCAGTCGCCAGCAACATACAACTTGGGATAGATGAGGACGACCTTATAGGGGGTCACGGTCATGGTCAGGGTGGACATCAATGTCGGAACCGTGGAGGAGTCCCCGGTACTTTGGTTGACGGCCTGTTTTAGCCGGATGACAACGGTACTGGCTACGCCATTGGGTACACCCAGCTGATTCATGATGTGGTTGAAATCGGTACCCAGCCAGGATTTGGTCAGGCTGCCGGTGGTAATGGTCGTATTGATGGCATTGCCCCAGGCATTGGCGCCGCTGGTGTCGGAAGGCTGGTCGATCTGGATGCTATAGGTCACCGGAGTGGTGACACCATAGTTGGCGGCCTGCCAGCTGAATACGGCGACGGTCGCCGAGTCGTTGGCGGAAGAAAGGACGACGGAGCTGGCTGATTCGGTAAAGCCATTGACGCCGGACGGCGAATGTAACACGGGTTCCGTAATGTTTTTGCTACAGCCGGAGAGTAGCAAAGTAAAGAGGGCGATTGCGGCGAAGATCTTTTTCATGTCTAAGCATTTATATAATTAGTAGCCCGGATTTTGTTTAAGATTGGGGTTGGCGGATAGATCGGTGGTTGGAATGGGGAAGAGATTGTATTTATCATCCACCGCGGTACCGCCGAGGACCCCACCCTTCCAGGCCCAGAGATAGGTGCCGGTCGTGAACTCGCCAAAGCGGATGAGATCGGTGCGCCGGCAGCATTCGTAGTACATCTCGCGGCCACGTTCATCCAAAATAAAGGGCAGGGTAAGCTGACTCGCGTTGATCGTATACGTGCCGCTGTCTCCATAGGCCCGGCCGCGCAGCGCATTGATATAACCGAGTGCCGTATTGGCATCTCCGCCCGAACCGCCGCGGACCACCGCTTCGGCATAGTCCAAATAGATCTCGCCGAAACGAAAGAGCGGGAAGTAGATGCTGGAATAATTGCCGGCAGGGTCCTGATCGGGATCTTTGGCGCCGGTGCTGGTGACGTCGCGGTATTTGAAGGTGCTGAGGCCAGCTGTAGAGGTATAGAGGCTGGTCATGTCGACTGTCTGGCCCGTGGTCCAGAACTCGGCGCGGTGGTCGGTGGCGCCGCTGGGGTCGGGAAACTTCGAGATAAAGTCCTGCGTCATACGCAATCCGCTCCAGCTGCCGTTGCAACCCGAGACCGAATCGGGTATAGCCGCAGGGCCGTGGATGAGGTAGGTGGTACCGCCATAGTTCTGGATATATTTACCGTCGTATTCGATGTCGAAGATGTTCTCGTCGGTATTGTTCCTGTTATCGGCCAGCATCAAGGTGCTATAGTCCTTATGCAATGAATAGCCGGCGGCAATGATCTTATTGCAATAGGTGATCGCATCGGTATAACGTGCAGTCCCCGTATAGACCTGGGCATTAAGATACAAACGCGCCAGCAACGCCCATGCAGCAGCCTGATCGGCGCGGCCTAACTGATTCTGATGCGGAGCGATGAGCCCGCTATCGGCGGCGCCTATGAGCTCGGATTCGACGTATTTGAAGAGATCGGCACGGCTGATCTGTTTGGGGATAAAGGTGCCGATAGCCATGGTCTCATCGACGTAGGGCGGGTTGCCGAAGAGGTCCATAAGCACCCAATACTGATAGGCACGGAGGAACCGGGCTTCGGCGCGATAGGCTTTGATCGTGTCGACTGTAGCACTGGAAAACCCTTTGCCAGCGAGTGCCGCATCGGTAGAATGCGCGATGAAATCATTGCAGAGCGTGATCTGGAAAAAGCTGCGGTAATAGAGGCCATCGATGATGGCATTGTTGGAGGACCAGCTCATCTCGTGCAGACCCTGGATACCGGCGTCGCTCTCCCAGCTCCAGGCCGCCTCGTCGGTCGTGAGTTCCTGGAGGTTGAAATACAGGCGGAGGAAGTCGGAGTTGCCCTCGTCCGCGATGATCTGTGAAGGAAGGTCGGCGCTACCGGTACCCCCGACGTTACCTGTATTGGCGAAGGCCGCGTAGACCTTGGCCATGGCCTGGTTATACCCGAGCGGAGTGCTGTAGACATCCGCGGCTGTAATAGCGTCGGAAGGCTGACGGTTGAGATCTTTTGTACAGGCGGCCATCAGCATGCTGAGAGCGGTGATGGCGGCGAATATTTTGATGTTCATACTTGTGTGTTTTTGGATCTATCGGTTTAAAAATCCAGGTTCAGACCAAGGTTGAAGACTCTGGGTCTGGGATAAAGATTGTTGTCGATGCCCGGATTACCCAGACCATTATCGGTGCCGGCGCCGATCTCCGGATCGAGGCCTTTGTATTTAGTGATCACAAACACATTCTGTACGCCGGCGGTGATGCGAAGGTTGGTACGGGTATGCTGCAGCGCGCCAAAGTTGTAACCGATATAGATATTGTCCATCCGCAGGAACGACGCGTTCGAGATGTAATAATCACTAAGCAGGTTCTGCGCGTTGACTCCGCGGAAATGGGTAGTCAGGTAATTGGCAGAAGCGTTGTAAAGGGCGGGATTGCCTTTGATCTGGTTGAGATTTCCCGTTTGGCTCCAGATATTGTTATAGTCGTACATGCCGAGGCTCGACCGGAGGACGAAGCCGGCATTGAGGCGTCGCCACGTCACGTTTGTCGTGAAGCCCAGGAAGGTTTGCGGATCGGCGGGCTTGCTTTTGTAGAGATCGCTCTGGTTAATGTCACCATCGTTGTTCTTATCAACGAAGACCCCTTCGATGGGCTGACCGCCGGCGTTGTATACCTGCCGGTACAGATAGAAGGTATTTTTGGGTCCGCCAACGGCGCTGATCTCGGCGGTGCCGCCGCCAATGCCACCGGCAATGGTTCCGCCGGGAAGACCAGGGTAGGCAGTGTCGTTAGGGATCACGGTGAGGTTGGTGATCTTGTTCTTGTTGTACGTCACGTTAAAGGCCACATCCCAGGTAAGGTCCTTGGACCGGATGGGCTGAAAACCGAGATTGAACTCGATGCCCTGGTTGGTCATGGAGCCAACATTCGCGACGATATAGGCGGAGAAATTGCTGCCGGCGGGTTGAGTTACGTTGTTGAGGAGGTTGGTCGTCTTTTTGTAATATACGTCAATGCTACCGTAGATGCGGTTGTTGAGAAAGCCGTAGTCGAGGCCGGCATTGGACGTTGCCGTCTGTTCCCACCTCCGGGCAGAATAAAAACCCGCGGGGCGGTAACCCTGATAAACGTTATCGCCGAAGATATAGGCGGCACTGGAGTCGCTAAGACTATAGTAAGCGAGGTAATCATAGTTGCCGATACCGTCCTGCTGACCCGTAAGGCCGTATCCAAGCCGGAGTTTCAATTGTGATACCGCGTCAACATTTGTTAAGAAGGACTCGTTTTTGATATTCCAGGCCAGGGCCGCCGAGGGGAACAAGGCCCAGCGATTCTGAGGTGCAAAACGGGAAGATCCGTCATCACGGAGGGTGGCGGTCAGCAGGTATCTCTCGTTGTAACTAAAGTTGGCGCGACCAAAATAAGAGATCAGCGTATGCTCTTGTTTGTCGCTGGGCGCAGCGGGTGTGGTACTGGGAATCATCACGCCATTGGCATAGTATTGCGCATAGTTGTAGAGCGTGGTCAGATAGTTATTAAAAGAGTACCCGCCCAGGATGTCAACATGACTTTTAATCCGGGGCAGGTCTTTGGCATAGCTGAGGTAGGCCTCGAATACGGTGTTCGTGTTCGTTAATTTATAGGGATTGTTCTCGCCGTTGCCGGGTGCATTGGCGACATAGGTCTCCGCGGCGCTGTCGGTAGTGCGGGTATGTCCTTGCCCGTCGGACACGTCGTAACCGGCATTGACATTGGCGTGCAGGTCCTGCAGCCAATGGAATTTGTAATCGAGCTGAATATTGCCGATGCTCCTTTTGGGGCTGGAGGTATTGTAGTGTTCTTCCAGTAGGCCAAGGGGATTTCGGGTAACGAGGGCCTTAAGGCCGGTGGCTGTGGTCGGGTCCAGGTATTCCCAATAACCGCCGAAGCGGGCGCTTTTGGAATATACGGGTTGGGTGGGGTCGAAGCTGGTCGCTGCGCCGATGGCGGCATTATTGCCGAATCGGGTGGACTCCAGGGCGCCCAGCAGATGAACGTCTATTTTCAGATGGTTGTCGAATAAAACGGGGCTAAGGGTAAGCGCGGCGGAGGTCTTTTTGAGGTAGTCGGTCTTCAGAATACCGTTTTGGTCCTGGTAACCTACGGAAATGCGATAGGGCAGTTTTTTGATCCCGCCGCTGATGCTGAGGTTGTCGTTCGTTCCAAAGGCGGTCTGGAAGATCTGGTCCTGCCAGCTGGTGCTGGCGGAGCCCATCGTGGCGATCTGTGCGGCGGTCGCATTGGCGTCGACTACCGAGCGGAACTGCGCCGCGCTCAGGACGGGGACCTGTTTTATGAGCGTGCTCACCGAGTTGGCGCTGGTCAGGCTGAACTTTACCCGTCCGCTACCACCCTTTTTTGTCGTAATGATGATCACGCCGGCGGCCGCCCGGGCGCCATAGATGGCTGTTGCGGAGGCATCTTTGAGAACGGTAAACGATTCGATATCATTGGGGTTGATGAAGCTCAATGCGCTGCCCGCACCGGGGATCACGCTGTTCTGCCCTTTGAGCACGTCGTTGTTGAGGGGCACCCCGTCCACGACGATGAGCGGATTGTTGTTGGCGCTAAGGGAAGAGCCGCCGCGAATGCGGATGGTGCTGCCGGCTCCCGGTTCGCCACTATTGGAGATGATCGATACGCCCGGGACCTTCCCCGCGATCATTTGTTCAGGAGTGGTGATGGTGCCTTTCTGGAACTGTTTTTCATCGACCACCGTCACGGCGCCGGTGAGGTCTTTCTTCCTGGCCGTTCCATAGCCAATGACGACGATCTCGTTGAGATTGGAGGTCCCTTGTGAAAGGGCGATCAACATAGGTCCTGACCCCAGGGCATGATCCTCGGAGCCATAACCAATGATCGAAAAAGTCAGAAATTTGACATTTGGTCCTACGGACAGGGTGAAACTTCCGTCGCTGTTCGTGACGGTACCATTTTTCAGGTCACCTTTTGGCTGCACCGAGACTCCGGCGAGTGGGGAGCCGTCTTTGACATCGGTAACCCGTCCTGTGATGGTCCTTTTTTGAGCGGACAGGGCGGAGCCGATGCATAGGAAGAATAAAAGGATTTGCATCCTTACAAGCAATCGTTTTGTCATAATGAGTCAATTTTTTTTCAATGGCATTATGCAGTCGGCTATCGCCTCGTGCCATAATGAGAGAGTTTTGATCGGTAAGGCAAGTTAGGCGCGGGGTGGCCGAAGGCTTTGTTCTATCGATCAATTCTATTGTTCAAATCGACCGTTTTGATCTTTGGGGCATTAATTACCGGTGAAAGCTGGGGGCAGGTTATTAAATTTGTTTATTATGTGGAGGTGGATTGTCATATATATAATAATGGTGTTGGCCTCGGTGGGGATTTTTTTGCCAGCCCGGGCGCAGGAACCCAGACTGCGGTTTACGCATCTGTCCGGCGAACAGGGGTTATCGAACAGCACCATCGAAGCCATCTGTCAGGACAACCGTGGTTTTATGTGGATCGGCACCCGGGACGGGCTTAACCGATACGATGGTCATACCATCATCGTATTTCGTAATGACCCATCGGACAGTACTTCTTTAACCGACAGCTATACGCGGTGCATCTATGAGGACCGGAACCACGAGCTTTGGGTGGGCACGGTGAACGGATTGAATCTTTACGATCCGGCCCATGGGACATTTAAAAGATGGAAACACCGCGAGGGGGATAGCGCTACACTTAGCCACAATATCATAACCGCCATGCTGGAAGATCATAAGGGACGGTTTTGGGTTGCCACGTACGGCGGTGGGCTCAATCTGCTGGACCGGGCCACGGGCCGATGCCGTTCCTTCCACATGGGCGGCGGACCGGGCAGCCTGCGGGATGACCGCATCCTTTGTTTACTCGAAGACAAGAGCGGGATGATCTGGGTGGGAACACAAAGCGGGCTGGATCAGTTCGATGCTTCGACGGGCCATTTCACCGCTATGGAAAACCCGGCGGTCACCAACACCAGCGGCAACACCATCATCGCCATGCAGGCCGATCGCCAAGGTGATCTTTGGCTGGGGACGGAAGACGACGGACTTTATCTTTTCGATCCTCTGCGGCGATCTTTTACCCGCTATGGGCATTCCGATAAAGAGGCCTCCAGCCTCGGCAACAATATGATCAAGTGCATGCTGATGGACCACAAGGGGCAGCTCTGGGCCGGAAGCATCAATGGCGG
>Ga0134128_10003878_pt1 | contig 18335 bp, 29 predicted proteins | sample KB31754_FD_96462 | JGI IMG/M metagenome (GOLD analysis project Ga0134128, IMG submission 96462) | Terrestrial soil microbial communities with excess Nitrogen fertilizer from Kellogg Biological Station, Michigan, USA - KB3-175-4 | ecosystem: Environmental > Terrestrial > Soil > Unclassified ... | reverse complement strand
CCCCAGGCGATCCGCCGGAACCACGCCAGGGCTACTTCGGGGCGGCCGCCTTCTTCGCGGGGACGCAGGAGGTCGGGCCAGTCGGCGGGCGTGGTCCCGCAATCGTTGCCGATCAATTCTGCCACGGAGGGGTGATCGGCCAGAATGATCTGATGCCACCTTCGCGCCAGCGTGGCAGCGGTCCACCACTCATAGAGGCCGATCAGGCGGAACGGCTGGCCGGGAGCGAGAACGTCATACGAGGCTTCCTCCGGCATCGACCTGCCCGTGTCTTCGTCCACCACATCCATCACCATTTCCATCAGCACCAGCCGCGGCCCACCCTCCAGCGCCTTCGCCACCTTCCGCGCCCACGTCGTCTCGCGGTCATACCCCAGTTCATACGCCCGATCCGCCGCCACCAGCCACGCCACGGCATCAGCGGGCGTGCAGGCGTCGAGGGGCCAGGGCGGCAGGGGGAGGCGGCGCCGGCGGCGGGCCCAGCGAGGGGCGGTGGTGGTGGTAGCGGTCATCGGGCGCTCTCCTGTGCGGCCGGGGCAGGCGGTGGAGGAAGCGGCGGCAGGCCGGCGCGTTTGCGGGCCAGGGCGAGGCAGGCGTGGGAGAGGGCCGCGTGGGCAGCCTGGTGGGAGAGAAAATAAGGAACGCGGTGGCGCCACTGCGCCTTTTTCAACGGCCACAAGCGGCGGGCGCGGAAGCGCCGCGGCAACCAATGCGGGTGAAGGGGTTGGCCGTTCCTGGCCATGAAGAACCAGTACCATGCAGGCAATTCTTGGGGCCAGTCATCGACAGGTGGCACCGCCCCCGGCTCCCGATCGCTGAGCGTCACTCGCACCAGCGGCATCCGCATCACCAGTTCCGCCCCGTGCTCCAGCCAGTCGGCCAGGGGGAGGGTGGCCGCCTCGACGAAGCCGCGGCGAACGAGGAAGTGGAAAGAGTCGTGCGAGGGCGGCAGGTAAAGATCGAGCCCGGGGTCGAGACTGTAGGAATAGCAAGTGCCGGCGGGCAGGCCGCACTCGCGCGACCAGTCCACCCCGACGTACAGCCGCTCGCACGCCTGCCGGTCGATGCAGTAGCGGCACGTCCCGCAACGCAGCGGACGCGGCCGGCCAGCAACCCTGTCCCTCATCAGCGTCGGGCAATCGGTGTGGTCGTGCATGCGGACGCCGGCGCGGATGAGTTCGGCCCGGCCGTCCCGCCCCTGCTCCTCCAGCCAATCCGCGCAAATCAACCGTGCCGCCACGTCGTGCGGATCGGTCACGATGTCGCGCAGCAGGGCTTCCTCGACGGACGCGGGGCGGGGGGCGAGGGTGGGTGAAGTCACGCCCTCCGCTCCTTGGGTTCCGTGGTGACGTGGCTGTCCTCCGGCCAGCCCGGGGCGCCGCCCAGCGGGGCGTCGGGCGGAACCTCCACGTCGCCTCCGTCCAGCCAATCGCGCCAGGCGCGGTCACGGCTTTCGGTGGCGTTATGCCAGCCGCATGTGTAGGCCACGATGCAGGCCAAGGTCAGCACGGCAACGCAGAGAGCAAGGATGAGGAAGACGGCTGACTGCATCGAATGCTCTCCCGGGGTGCGGACGGCAACTTCGACGGTGGTTGGCACGAAGACCAGCATGCCCTCCATTCTACCCGCCCGCCCTCCCGATTTGCTCCCCACTTCCTCCGCGCGTCACCCTGCCCCACTGACCGCCCGCCCCCGACCCCCACGGCCCGCCCGGCCGACGCACGGAGACGCACGCATGCGCACCCTCGCCTTGTCCCTCGCCGCCCTGCTCGGCCTGGCCCTCGCCGCGCCTGCCCCCGCACGCGCCGGCTGCTTCGGCCACTGCGCCGCCACGGCCGTCGTGGCCAGCTACGCCACCTTCACGCCGGCCGTCGCCGTGGTCGCCACGCCGGTCGCCATCGCCGTGCCCGCCGTCACCGTCGCGGCCCCCGTCGCTGCGGCCCCTGTGATCGCCGCGCCGGTCGCCGTGCCCACCATCGCCGCCATCGCCTCGCCCGTGGTCGCCGTCACGGCCGTCACCCCGGTCGTCACCAGCGGGTACGGCGTGGGATACGGTGGGGTCGGCTTCGGCCACGGGGTCGGCTTCGGGTTCAACCGCTTCGGCGTCGGCATCCACCGCGGCTTCGGCTTCCGCTCCGGTATCGGCTTTCGGCGCGGCGTGAACGTCAACGTCGGCCGCCGCGGCTTCGGCGGCTTCCGGGGCGGCTTCCGGGGCGGCTTCGGCCGCGGCATCAACGTCCGCGTCCGCTGACACTCGTCAACACTCCACCCCACGAGACTCCCGCCATGCTCCGTTCCCTCCTGTTCGCCGCCGCCCTCGCCCTCACCGCCGACGCCCTCCCCGAGCCGATCCCGTCGGCCCCCGCCAGCGCCTCCGAGGTCGCCGCCGTCCGCGTCCGCGTGCGGGGCCGTCGGCGCGGGCGTCGCGGCCGTACCCGCGTGCGCGTTCGCATTGGTCAGGCCCCGGCCGCGCCCGGCGTCGTGCCGGCCGTGGCCTGACCTTGTGCCCGGGTCGGGGCCAACGGCGTCCCCGGCCCGGTCACGGGTTCCAGGCCGCGCCTATGCATCACGCATACTGGCGCATAAAGTCGGCCGATGGCGCATACCCTTCACCCGCCCTTCTCCGCTGGTGACGCCGTGACCCAGGCCGCCGCACTCCCGCCGCCCTGCACCTCCTGCCCCACCTGCCGCACTCCTCTCGACGCGGCCGGCCGCTGCCCGTCCTGCACCCCGGCCGCCCTCGCCCGCAAATTCCTCCCCCTCGCCTTCTGGGTCGCCCATCGCGTCTGGAAGCGCGGCGGCCCCGTGCGCCGTCTGGGCGAGCGCGAGGACGCCGAGCAGGTGACCGCGCTGCTGCTCATGCGTGCCGCCCGCCTCTACCGCCCCACCAAAGGGGCGAAATTCAGCACCTATGCCATCCGCGTTATCGCTCTGGAGCTACGCAACGCCGGGGCCGAGGGCGGGCTAGTGGGCGTGCCGCGCGGGCTGGCCTGGATCGGGGAGGACGGGCAGCCCGTGGCCCCCAGCATGCGCAGAGGGTACGGCGGGTGTCTGCGGCAAGGGCGGGCGGCCCTGGTGCCGCCGGTCGGGCTGCCGGGGCGCAACATGCCGGGGGAGTTGCTGGCGGGGCGCACGCCCGACCCCGCCGACGAGGTGGCCGACCGGGACGAGCGGGCGGTGATGGGGGAGAGGGTGCGGGCGGCAGTGCGTGCCTTGCCGGGCAACCTGCGGCAGGTCATCGAGCAGCGCTTCGGGCTGGACGGGCAGGCGCGGACGCTGACCGAGGTGGGCGAGGTGCTGGGCGTGACGCGCGAGCGCGTGCGGCAGATCGAGGAAGTGGCGCTGGTGAAGTTGTACAAGCGGCTGCGGGCAGAAAGGAAGCCGGTCCATGCGTGACCTCGCCCTCCTCCTGCTCGGCGCCGCCCTCGCTGCCGCCCTGTTGCGCCCCGCCACCGTGTGCGATACTGCCCGCGCGGCCGAACGGGACGCCGAACGCGAACGCGCCGCCCGCCGCCGGCAACTGCTGCCTGCGGTCAACTGAAGGGACGAGGGCCGCCTCGCATGACGCCGCTCCTTCTCGCCCTGTCCCTCGCCGCCCCCGTCGCCCCGCTGCGGGCTGCTCGCCCTGTCGCCGCCGCGCCCGCCGACCCCCTCGCCGCCCTGCGGTCCTGGGCTGTGCGCGAGGAACTGGTGGGCACGGAAGAGGCTCGCTGGCTGCTCGAGCGCCCGCGCGACCTGCCTGCCTTCCTGCTGGTCATCCACGAGCGCCGCACCCGCCTGGCCTGCTGCCCGCACCTGTGGGAGCTGGGGAGGTTCCCGCCCCGGGAATACGTTCAGGCGCAGTGGCGCTTCGCCCACGCCTTCCGCGCCCACTGCCAGCAGCGCATCGCGGAGCACGACGACCAGGCCGGCGCGTGGGCGATGGCCCTGGCCGAGAGCACGCCGCTGTACGCGGCCTGGGACGCGCTGGACGATGCCACCTGTGTCGGCCGCGACGTGGCCGACCGGCGCGAGGCCCTGGGGCGACTGCGCCGCGTGCTGGGCGAAGAGAGGTGGTACAAAGGGGAGATGCCGGAGTGCGTGCCGGTGTGGCGGTTCGCGAGGGTGGAATGATGCTGCCACGCCCTAAAATCCACGCATAACGCTGCTTGCAACCCCAAATGCCCGACCGTACACTGGAGGCTGAGCAGCGCCACGGCTGGTGTCCGGGGCGGTGCCGGCGCGCCTCCGGGGCGGGGGCGTCCGGTCCGCGTGGACACCAGACGCGCAGGGACCGGCGCTCCCCTCTCCTGCCGCACGCCACCCCCGACGACGCCGGCGGGCCATCACCGACGCGACCCCGCCGCCGCCTCCCATCCCCCGCTCGTGCCGGCCCCGCCATCGGTGACGGGATCGGCGGAGTGATCCACGCATGCCGAAGGGTAAAGATGTCGGCGGTGCCGCACGCGCCGTTGATAGTGCCCGTCCCGCAGGCGTCCCGCACGCCACCACGCCACCTCCGAGACTGTGCCAGCCCGACCAATCCCCGCCGCGCCGCCCGTCCCGCGACGGCCTGTTCACCCCGCGCGACCTGCGCACCGATACCGCGCTGGGCCGCGCCCTCATCGCCCTGGAAATCCCCGATTGCGGCTGCTCCCTGGACCCCGAGCACTCCTGCACCGGCTGCCGCCGACCGCGTCACGCTCCTGACGACTGGGAGCCGTGCGCCTGCTGCCGGGGGGAGTGCGAGTGTCTGCCGCCGGCCTGCCCGCACGTCCGCGACACGGACCACGGGCTCAGCGTCGAGCGCTGGGCGGAACTGCTCCGTGCCTTCGACCCGAGCGGCTACGACGACCCGCCGCCCGCCGCCGGGGCCAGCGTTGCCACCCACGCCGCCCGCGTGGCGCTCTACGAGGAGCGTGCCGAGATAGGGTTGGCGATCTTCTCGCTGGCCGACGCGCACAACCGCCGATGGCCGGGCTACCGGGAGGACGACGAGGACGGCATTGCGATCGAGGGGCTGCCGGGGCGGCGGCAGGGCGAGATCGTCAGTGCGAAACGGAGGGCTGCGTAATGTCGGCACAACCGCAGAATGCCGGCCCGCTCAGCCTGGCCGAGCGCCGCGACCTGGTACGGCTCGAAGAGGTGGTCGGCCGGGGGATCGGCGTGTTCTGGGAGGTGGGGCGGGCGCTCGAGGAGATCAGCTCGCGACGGCTGTACCGGGCCACGCACGCCCGTTTCGAGGACTACTGCCAGGCACGCTGGGGGTTCTCGCGGCAGCGGGCGTACCAGCTGGTGGGGGCGGCAGAGGTGATGGACGACCTGGCCGCCGCACCGCCCGTGTCAACCCGGGTTGACATTTACCCCATGCCGGCCAGCGAGAAGCAGATTCGGCCCCTGGCCACGCTGCCCGCCGAGCAGCGCCGCGAGGTGTGGGAGCAGGCCGTCGAGGACGCCGGCGGCGAGCAGCCGACCGCCGCCGACGTGGCCGATTTGGTGGCCGAGGCCCGCGCCGCCCTCTCGCCCGAGAACCGCGACCGGCTCAGCGAGAGCGAGCGGTTGCGGGCCCTGCGCGCCGAGGAAGAAGCGGTGCTCAGGCGCAGTGGCGAGCGGCAGCAGAGGCGGGAGCGCGACGCCCGCGACAAGCACCGCGAGCAGACGCTATTCCACCTGCGCCAGGCAGCCCGGCACGCCGCCGCCATCGGCCCCGAAGGGGAAGGCGGGCTGGCCGAGATCGAGGAGGCGGCGGCGTATTACCGGGGGCTGGATCTGACGATGATGGGGTGAGCGGCACGGCCGGCAGGGCACCATACGCTCTGCCGGCCCTTCCAATTCGCCCCTGCGTCGGGTAGTATCGACGCATGCTCACGACCGCACCGGCCCTGTTCGCCCTCTCCCACGGCATCGCCTGCGAGGGACCGCACTCGTGCTTTTTCTGCGGCGCCGCCTGCGGCGAGGACCATCCCCGGGCCGACTTCCTGCGCGACACCTTCACGGGCCTGGACGCTGTGGCCCGCCGGTCCTCGGAGTGGGTGTGCCCCGGGTGCGTGCTGTGCCTGCGCGAGGACATGGACGTGCCGCTGTGCGACGGCACGACCCGGCACGTCGCGAAAGCCGCCGTGCGCATGTACTCCTGGCTGCTCACGTCCGCGTCTGCCGTGGCCGCCGGCAAGCAGCACCTGCTCTGGTTGCGGCAGACTTGCCTGGCCCCGCCGCCGCCGCCCTACGCCCTGAGCCTGGCCGACAGCGGCCAGTTGCAACTGCTCTACCGCGCCCCCGTATGCCTCGACCCGCGCGTGGCCACCACGTCCATCGAGGGGCTGCGCGTAAGCTACGAGCCGGCCGAACTGGCCGACCGCCTCGACCTGTGCGGCCGGGTGGCGGCGGCCTGCGGCAAGCCGAGCCTGGCCGAGTCGCCGACCCAATCCGTGTGGTTTAGCCTGTACGACCGCTACGGCGCGGCCGGCATCGGCCTGGGCGAACGCTGGGGTGGCGTGCAGGCCCAGCCCCTCACCCGCCTGGCCGCCTTTCTGACCCCGCCCCGGGAGGACTGTGCCCGTGAGTACCCCGCCACCACCTGACGCGACGGCCGCCGTGCCGCCCCTGCGCCGCGCCGACCTGGCCGAGTTCCGCCGCCGCCTGGTCGGGCTGTCCGATCCCGGCAAGAAACTGGACCTGCTCAGTCAGCATTCGGTCCGCGAGGAGGTCATCGACTTCCTCACGATCCTGCCCGAGCTGTACCAGTTCGAGGACCGGCTGCCGCTCTGGGAGCGGATCGGCAAGGGCGTGGCCACGGCCTGCGCCGCCCACCGGCACGACGCGGCCGACTGGTCCGACACCATCTTGCCGTCCCTCGACTGCGAGGGGTGGCAAGCGGCCCTCAACGAGCGCTGGAGTGCGTTTCAGATGCTGCTGCCGACCCGCCCGCCCGAGTGGCACGAGGCGTTCATCCGCGCGGCGAGCCGGCTGGGCACCGTATTGCCCCTGGCCCGGGCGCGGCACAAGGAGAGGCTGGCCGCCAACGGGGCCGCGGCAGGTGCTGCCGGCAAGCGCCGGAAGGGCGGTGGGGCGTGAGCAGGCCCTTCACGATCTACTGCCTCAGCACCGCTCGCTCCCCCGTTACCCACATGGCCGGGACGGTCGGCAACCGCGCCCAGATCGCCCGCGAACCGGTCGTCACTGAACTGGGCGTGCGGCCCGTCCCCTTCCTGTCCGGCAACGCCCTGCGTTCGAGCATGCTGCGCCGCCCGGGGTTCGTCTGGCTGGCCGAAGCCTGCGGACTCGATCACGGGCTGACGAAGCCCGAACTGTACTTCCTGTTGGCGGGCGGTTGCGCCTACGAGGGGGGCGGGCGTGAGTCCACGCAGCTCGTCTGCGAGCTGAAGGACGTCTGCCCTCTGGCGGGCGCGCTGGGCGGTACGCTGCCCCGGCAGATCCTCTCGGGCTCCGTGTGCGTGGATTCCGGCGTTCTGGTCTGTGCCGAAAACCGCGACCGCCTCGACACCTTCCTGCCCGACGGGGTGATCGCGGCCGATCTGGAGTTGCGGCCGGCCGACTCGTTCGTGGGGGAGTGGCAGTACACGCGGCGGGGCGGCGAGGGCGAACTGGCCGAGTGGGCGGACGGCGAGACGGACCTGGCCGAGCGGGCACGGCGCTTCGAGGCGTGGGAGGGCGAGAAGAGGCGGCCGGAGTCCCCCGAGGACACGCCCCTGCCAGGCGAGGAGCGGGCGCGCGACGGGCGGATCAAGAGCCGGCAGATGATCTACGGCGGCGAGTGCGTGATCGCGGGGGCCGCCTTCGCCCACCGGATCACCCTGCACCACCCCCGGCCGCCGGAAGTCGGGGCGCTGCTCTGGTCGTTGAGGCTGTGGCGGCAGCAAGGCAACACGATGGGTGGCATGTCGGCACGCGGGCACGGCATTCTGGAGACGGTCGTGTGGCTGGACCCGGAGCCCGACGGCAACCCGGCGGCCGAATACGTCGACCACGTCACGCGGCACCAGGATCGGCTGGCCGACTGGCTGCGGCGGCAGTTTCGGCCCGACGCGGCCCGGGAGGCGGCCGGCAAGGGCAAGCGGCGCGGCAAGGCCGAGGAGGGCCCCGCGTGAAATTCTCCCCGCTGCTGGTGTCGTGCGACCTGGCCGGGCCGCTGGCCGGCGACCCGCCGGCGCTCGAGGCCCTGCTGCTCGACCGCGCCGTCGTCTTGCGCGGCGACTGGCGGCGCGTCACGCGCGACGGCCCGCCCCCGCCGCAGGGCGAGATCCCGCTACCCGTCGGCGCCACCTGGCTGGGCGGCTGGTTGGTCTACCACTGTTCCGCACCCATCCTGAGCGAGGCGGCCTTCGACGCGGCGCGGCACCACCACCAGCGCTACCCCGTCGAGCGCGCCGACTGGCTCGACCCGGCCGAGCGGACCCAGGTGAACACCACGGGCGGCGCTTTCAAGAGTTACCGACTCCCTAATCGCGTGCGCGGAGTGCGGACGGTGTGCTGGGTGGCCGAGGGCAACTGGCGCGAGATGCGGAAGCTGCTGCGTGACGTGACCCACCTGGGCAAAGACCGGGCGCAGGGGTACGGGGCGGTGCGCCGCGCCGACGCGGACGCGGACGCGAGCGGGCGGCGCGTGAGCGAGTGGCGGGCGGAGGAGCGGCCGGACCTGGCGGGGTGCTGGTGGTACGCCCGGCGCGAGGCGGGGGAGCTCGTGCTGATGCGGGCGCTGCCGGCGGGTCCGTGGCTGCCGGCGGGGCTGGCCGGGGCGCGGCGGGAGTACGCGGCGGTGGCGCCGCCCTGCTGGCACCCGGCGAGGCAAGCGGAGGCGGTGGTGCCGTGCTGACCTGGTGCGACGTGCTGCCCGTCGTCCGCTGCGTGTCGCGCACGCGGCCGGCCGAGCGCCGTGCCCTGCTGGCGCAGCTGGCAGAGCAGGCGGTCGGCCCTGTGGCGTTGTGTGAAGGCCAACCGGGCGAGGCGCCCCGCGACAACTGGCGGCGCTTCCTGGGACTGGCGGGCAACTCGGGCCGACGCTGGACGCTGCATTGCGAGGACGACGCCTGCCTGTCCCCCGACTTCGCCGCCCGTGCATTGCTTCTGCTGGCCCGCGAGGTCGCCAACGTGCTGACCTTTTGCTGCGACCGAAAATGTGTGCTGGAGGCGTGGCAGACGGGGCGGGCACTGGTGCGCCTGCGACCGTCCGAATTATCCGGCACCGTCTGCTTCGCCCTGCACTCCGACCTGGCCCCCCACCTGCTCGCCCACCTGCCGGGCTGGGAGGTGGCCCACCCTGAACACGCCGACGGCGTTGATCTCCAGTTGGCCGACTTCTGCCGGCGCGAACGCCTGCTCATTCAGGCCAGCGCGCCCAGCCTGGCCCAGCACCGCCCCGGGCCCAGCCTGCTGGGGCACTCGCCCGGACGCTGGCGGCACGCCCGCTCCTACCGGCTGGCCTATGGCGAGGTGCCGCCGTGCTGATCCTCTCTCCCCGCCACACGCCCGACGACCTGGCCCTGTGGGCGGAACTGGAGGAGGTGGACCGGCTCGGGGCCGGGCCGGCCCTGGACGCGCTGGCGGACGCCGCCGTGGCCGAGGTGGGCCGCTTCCGGGCCACCGGGCCGTGCTATTGCGGAGTCAGCTGGGGCAAGGACAGCGTGACCGTCGCCCACCTGTGCCTGCTGGCCGACCCGTCCATCCCACTGCTCCACCTGCGACCGACCAACCACCACCCCGATTCCGACGCCGTGCGCGACGCCTACTTCACCGCCTTCCCCGGCCAGTCCTACGTCGAGGTGCTGGTCGATTACGGCGACCTGCACGCCCGCAACCTGCCGCCGGACACCCTCGACCGCGAGACGGACCGCCGCTGGTACGCCGCCATCCGGCAATCGGCACGCCCCTGGGACGGCCGGCGTGTCCTGGGCATCCGCTCGGAGGAATCCACCGGCCGGCGGCTGCGCACCCTGCGATGGGGGCTGTCGAGCCCGAGCGGCTGTGCCCCCATCGCCCGCTGGCGCACACGGCACGTCTACGCCTATCTCGCCTCGCGCGGCCTGCCCGTCCACCCGGCCTACGCCTGCCTGGGCGGCGGGCGCTGGCCGCGCGAATGGTTGCGCGTGGCCGAGTTGGGCGACACGCGCGGCGCGGGCGGTGGCCGCCGCGAGTGGGAGCTGGAATACTACCCTTCCGAGGTCCGCCGCCTCCAGCGGCCGCACTGACCCACCCCGCCCCGGCACCCCTTCGGGCCGCGTCTCCCGCCGGGGCGCGGCCCGTCTTCTTTCCGCACCTGCCGCCGTTGATTCTCCACTCCACGCGGCGTACACTGCCAGCATGAGCACCACCGCAACCACCGACCCGGCCCGGCTGCTGCGCCGCGCCGTCGAAACGCACGACGTCTTCCGCGCCGCCCAGGCGGCGGCAGATGGCGCCGCCTTTCTCGCCGCCCGCAAGCAGCTGGGCCTGTCCCAGCGCGCCCTGGCCGAGCGGCTGGGCGTCAACTGGACCTATCTGTCCAAGGTGGAGACGGGGGCGACGGCCCCCGGGATGCCGCTGATACGGCAAGTCCTTGCCATGCTTGAGGATGCGGAAAAGTAGAAAAATCTCTACGGAGTGTTGACAAGCTACTCTACTGACGGTATATTGTAGGTGTCGGACGTGAAAGCCGACACGCGGCCCCGGCGGGCGGGGCAAGGGAGGGTGGAGAGATGACGACGAAGAAGCTGATCGAGCTGAGCACGGCCGGTGGCCAGCACGGCCTGCTTGTTTGCCGCTCGTGCTACGAGCGGATGTTCCGCCCGCGGCCCGGCCAGGAGCCGGTCCCAGACCTGCGAGACGGCCGCGGCGAGCCGTACTGCCAGGTGTACCGTGGCGAGAGCCCCGCGGATTGCAACTGCATGGCCCCGTGCCACGGCAGCTGAGTCACCGGCCCCTCCGGGGGCCAGCCCGCAAGCGACACGCCCCGGGGCCGCGTCCGGAGGCGGGCACTGGTGGCGAGGAGATCGAGGCGGCCCCGGGGGGCCTGGGAGGGTGAGACTGATGGCTGAATACGTCGTGGTGGATGGCGGTTGCAACGTGCTCTGGTGCGGGTGCGACCGCACCCGCGCCGACGAGGTGGCGGACCAGATCGAGGCGGACCACGGCCGCGCGGTCGTGGTCCGCGAACGACTCGACACCGACACGGTAGCCGACACCGTGCGCGAGTAATCCCCGGCCCCTCCGGGGGCCAATGGGCCGCACGCACCCACGCCTCCGCGTGGCGCGGCCCGGGCAACGGCGGATGGTCCGTCGGCTGAGTGGGTGCGAGGGGAGGGCGGGGAATGGCGAGGAATATCCCGTTGTGCAGCGTCGAGGTGGGGAGGCCGCCTCTGGGCCGCTGAGGCTTACGGCCCGCAGCGTATCCCGGGGAGTCGCGATCCCGGCGGGCAATCGGTGGGACGGCCGCACCAGCCCGGCCCCTTGTGGGGCCGGCGAACCGGGCCGCAGAAAGCGAGGCGTCTCATGTGGTATCTGCTCACCCGCCGCGTCGTCCGGCACGGCACCGGTAGCACAGGGGCCTACCAGCCCCGCAGCGCGAACCGCGAGTCCTGGCACATCTCGGGGCCGTGGTCCAAGCGGCCCCTTGCCGAGCGCGCGGCTGTCGCCGCCCTCGGCCAGCACACCTGTCTGTCGGCCGAGGTCTACTCGGCAGAGGAGATGGCGCGGCTCGCCGCGGCATCTCCCAGCTACGAGGGGCCACAGGACGCCGCCCGACTGGCCCTCGGTCGCCACGAGCAGTAGACGCCGCGAGGTTCCGGGCCGCCGCGCCCTGGCGGCCCGGCTGGGAGGATACCCACCCGTGCCCGGCCCCACCGTCCGCTTTCACGCGGCCATCATCCTCGTCCGCGCCCCTAGTTCGGCCGGTACGGCCCTGGCCTGGCTGTCCGCTCACGACCGTATCGGGGACGCGGCCCGCGCCGGCCGCGCGGAGGTCGAGGCGGGGCGAGCGGTCCGCTCGTTCGTCGTGAGCGCCGGCGCGGACGGCCGGCGCGAGGTGCTGGTCAACAGCATCTACCCCGCTCGCGATCGGCGGGCGGTGATGAGTTATCTGGAGGTGCTGGCCGCCGTGGAGCAGGGCGGCAGAAAGGGGGAGTGAGATGAGTCTGACCCGAACCGTGGCGAGTCGATGGGACGAGGCGGACAAGGTGACCCGCGAGTGGGCGGTGGCCCGCTTGCCCAAGGAGGACGTGGACGACTGGGACGGCGTGGATGCCTACGCTGTCCGCTGCGGCGACGGGCTGATCGAGATCCGCGCCGAGATCGGCGCCGTCGGCGACGTGTGGTATTGCCGCACGGCCGACGAGGCTGGCGGCTCCGACGACTTCCCCGACCGCCCCTACCCCGACCGGGAGTCGGCCGTCAAGGCCGCCACTGAATGGGTAGCCGAGCACGATGAGACGCCCGACCTGGGCGCCCTCCTCAGCGAGGTGGCCGAGTCGCGCGGCTGGGACCGCGCGACGGCCGAGCGGGTCGTAGACGAAATCGCCTCTGTCCCCGAGCGTTCGGGGATGCGGCTGGACGTGTTCGCAAATGGAGAGACTTCCATGGTCAGCGACAACGTCTACCGCTACGGCTCCGGGGCGGCCTTCGAGTCCTACCGGGGAGCGTGCTCGCTGGAGGACGCCGCGCTGCAGCTGCTCGCTGGCGGCGGCACTGACGAGGACGAGCAATGAAAGTGGCCCTGACGCTTCCCGGCCGGCTGCTGCGGGTTCCTCCCGCCAGCCGGCACCTGGCCGAGTGGCACTCGCCGCGCCGCCCACGAGGGGCCTTCGGCCTCCGCGCCAACCGCCTGAGCCGGCGCCCGTCGTGGGACCGGCCTGGCCTGGAGCGGCTCGTTCGCGCCGCCCAGACCGACTTCACCGCAGCCACGGCGATCGACCTGCCGTGGAACCTGCCCACGCACGGCCCGTGGGTGGGCGCCCGGCGCTGCGGTGCCGTGCATGACGGCCACCGCGCCGAGATGGTGGGCGCCGCCGCCCGGATGGCGGGCTGGCTGCGGGCCGCCCCGCAGTTTCCGCTGATCGTGCGCCTGATCGGCCGCACGGCCAGCCCCTGGGGCTGTTGCAGCCCCCATCACCAGATCGACCTGTACGCCATTTCCGCCCGGTTCTCGCCGGGCGGGCTGAACCGCTGGCTGCGGCTGGTGGTGTGCCGTGCCGACCAGATCCTCGCGGCCTACGGGCTGCACTGCTCGTGGGCGGCGCTGGCCGAGGTCGCCGGGGCAGGTGATCGGCGGCCGGGCAAGGCGGCCCTGCGCGCCGCTGCCGCCACGGTCCGGCAGTGGACACGCCGCTGGCTGGGCTACCCGATCGCTGTCAGTCTGCGCGGCCGTCCCCGCGACGTGCTGGCGGCAGCCCGGGGGCTGCGCGCCTTGGTGCTTCGACCCCGCCACCACACCTATGGTGTCCACACCGGTTGGCACGCCTACCTGAGTCTACCCGACGCCGCGTGCGTGGCGTCGTCGGTGGCCGAGGTCGGCTGGTGGGCCAGCCCGGCCGGCGACGAGGGGCAAGGGGCTGTCGAGCGCCTGGCCCTGACGCCCGGCCAGGCATACCACGCTCTGACGGGCGGGGCCGCCGGCCTGGTGCGGGCGGCCCTGGACGGTGACGAGGTCGCGCGCCTGGCGCTGGGCGACTGGCTCAAGGAGTGGAAGTGATGACCTCGGCAGAGAATATCGACATCTCGACCACCGATGGCCTGAGCGTCCTGGCCGACTGGTGGGAGGAGCAGGGCCGGGATGAGCTGGGGGTCGTGCTGCGCGTGGTCGCGACCACGCGCGAGCGCGGCACGGGCATTCATACGCTTGGCCGGCACTACGAGTGCCGGCCAAGCGGCATGGTGGCCGGAGCGGGCTGGGGGCTGGGCGTCGAGTGGACCGCGATGCACGTTTACCTTTACGCCCAGCAGGCTGGCCGGTTCTACGCGCTCCTGCTGGCCGGCGACTGCGCCCGCCAGCTGGAATGCGGGTGGATGATCTGCGACGAGGCTGACGACCTGTCGGCCTGGACCGAGCGTCTGCCGGCCTCGGCGCCGACGGACGTGGAGGACCGCCGGCTGCTGGCCAGGCTGGTCGAAAGCATCCCCGTCGTCTATCGGGCGGAATAGCCCGCGAAGGGGGCAGAGATGGCGACCTCCCCGAAGGGCGACGTGCTGGACCGGGTGTCCACGACGCCGCGTGCCGTGGCGGGAATTCGCCAAAGACCGGCTGCGCGACCAGATGCTGAAGCGCAGGCAAGAGTAGCTACCGACCTGCCCCCGGCGTACTGCCGCCGGTATGCTGGGAGACTCACCTTGTTCCCGCGAGAGGGTCGGCGCTGGCTGGCGTCGGCCCCCTCGCATTTCCTTCCAGAGTCGCAGCCGGGGTAGAGTGACGGGGCCAATCTGGAGCCCGTGGGACTACCACGGTTCTACCCTGTTTCGGGGTAGGAACCCTGGTTTCCTGCGTGTTTTTGCGCGCAGATGCGAACACTCCGGTAGGGCTTGCACGCACGGGCCATTCTCTGTAACTTCTCATCCCGTAAAGGATTTGCGACCTTCAGGCGCTGCCAGCTACCCTGCGCGCGTCTGGCTTCATAAGCCGCGTGTCACTGGTTCGATCCCAGTCGCCGCTACTGACACAACTCGTTAGCCGAAGGCCACTTCCGGCCTACCTCCCCGCCGGGGAGTGCGGCACCTGAAGGTCGCGAAAGAGGGTAGTGCTACCCCGAATCGGGGCGGCCCCCTCGCCGCGACAGGAGGTCCGCATGCCCCGCAAGCCGATCTGGCCGCCCCCCGTCCACCACCACAAGCCGACCGGGCAGGCCCGTGTCCGCATCCGCGGCCGGGACTACTACCTCGGCAAGTACGGCTCGCCCGAGGCCCAGGCCGAGTACGCCCGGCTGGTGGCCGAGCTGGCCGCCGGCGCCGTGCCCGCGCCGAAGGGGGCGGCACCGGCCCTGACCGTGGCCGACGTGGTCGCCTCGTGGTGGGAGCAGGCCGAAAAGGAGTACAGCGAGCGCGGCCGGGAACTCGACCAGTTCCGCTTCGCCTTGCCGCCCTTGCTGCGCCTCTACGGCCACACCCCGGCACGGGACTTCGACGCCGACCGCCTGGAGACGGTGCGCCAGGCCATGGCCTCGGGGTCGTGGATGAGTGAGGAGGAGAAGGCGCAGGCTGTGAAGCGCAAGCGGCCGGTCGGCTGGTGCCGGAACGTGGTCAACCGCCGCGTGGTCCGCATCCGCACCGTCTGGAGGTGGGCGGAGGGGAAGAAGGTCGTGCCGAAGGGGTCGTGGGCCGGCCTGTGCGTCCTGCGCGGCCTGGGCACGAACAGCCGGGCGGCGCGGCAGACCGAGAAGCCGAAGCCGGCCGAGTGGGGCGAACTGCGCCGCGTGCTGCGCCGCTGCCCGCCGGCACCCCGGGCCATGCTCCTGCTCCAGTGGTGGGCGGGCATGCGCTCCGGCGAGGTGCGCGTCATGCGGCCCTGTGACATCGACCGCTCCGGGCCGGTGTGGGTGTACCGCCCGCCCCAGCACAAGAACGACTGGAGGGGGCACGAGCGGGCCGTGCCGCTGGGTCGCAAGTGCCAGGCCGTGCTCGGCCCCTGGCTGCGCGACTGCCCGCCGCAGAACTACCTGTTCCGGCCCGGCCGCGGGGCCAGGAGCGACCACTACTCCGCCTTCTCCTACGGCCAGGTCGTGCGCCGGGCCGCGGAGGCCGCCGGCATCGAGGGTTTCCACCCCTACCGCTGCCGCCACGCCGCCAAGCAGCGCATCACCCGGGAACTGGGCCTCGACGCCGCGCGGGCCGTGCTCGGCCAGCGCTCGATCGGCACCACGAACGACTACGCCGCCGGCGTGGACCTGAAGACCGCCACGGACGCCGCCCGCAAGACCGGCTGATCTACCGCTGCCATTACGGCGTAAGCTATATTGCCTCCTGTGGTGCCTCCAACCACCGGGCGTCCCGTTCCCGTCCACGTCGGGGACGGGGCGCCCTTTTCTCGCCTACTGACCTTGCACCTGTCACAGATCGGCGCCTACCCTTCCGGATGGCTGGCGATTCCCAGCCCGCCAGCCAGGGAGGCGCCACATCATGCGGCCACTGGAGGAGAGGGCGGCCACGTCCGCCGATGTGCAGTTACTAATTCAAGAGATCGCTGCCGTCCGCCAGGAGTTGGCGGCACTGCGCCTGGAGGTGGGCCAACTGAACGCTCGCCTCGACCAGCCCAACGGCACACTCGTGCCCGGCATTCTGCCACCTGACCCCGCCGACCAACTCGTCACCCTTGACCAGATGGCCGCCATCGTCCACCGCCGCAAGCGGAGCCTTGAGAACTACCGCGGCCGGGGGCTGCCCGAACCGAAGGCGCGAGGCCACCGCGGCCAGGCCGCCCGATGGTCCTGGGCGACGGCTCGCCCCTGGCTGGAGGACGCCTTCGGCCTCACCCTGCCCGAAAGTTACCCCGGCATGGGGTGACCGAAAATATTTTCCCGCCAGCGCCCGAAAAACGCCAGCCTCGCCGAATACTCACGCAGATACCCCGAAATGCCCCTCCCGCTGTCCACGCAAAAAGGGCTCCTGTACACTTTTACACACACAACCACACGTAACTTCGCAGTAAGGGGTTACAATGCGCGTGTCGGCGGAGAGGTGAACGGAACGCCGATGGAGGTGGAGCGTGACGAAGTTGGAAATTGACCCCGAAGTCTACTACGACGAAGACGCCTTGCGAGTGGCGGGCCTGGACGGAGACGCCCTGGCCTCTGCCCGCAAGGCTGGCGAACTGCGCTCCAAGGAAGTGGGCCGGCGCGTCATCTATAAGGGCGAGTGGCTGCGCGCGTGGCTGGACCGCCCCGAGAAAGGGGGCCGTCGGTGAAACCTCCCGGCTCGCCGCCGGACCTGGTGACGGCAAGGGAAGCTGCCGCCCTGGCCCGTGCCCACATTGCCACCATCTACCGCTGGATACTTTCCGGGAGACTGCCCGCCTTGGCCAGAGGGCGGGGTAAAGCGCGGCGGCTATTCGTGCGCCGCGCTGATGTCCAGGGCATGCTGGAAGAAGTCAAGGTGGCCGGCGCAGAGAGCGTGCGCCCCGTGACGCTACGCGAACGAAAAGCGAGGGAGTCTCACACGTCTGACGTGTTGCGCCGCGCAGGAATCAAGAGGTAGCCGCCATGCCCCGCCTCACCCTCGCCCAGTGGCTGTCCCGCGCCCCGTCGGCCCCGCGCCGCCGCCCCCGGCCCGCCCGGGCCACGCGGGAGACGCCCGCCCACCCCGAGCGCACCTACCTCGTCACCGCGGACCCCCGTGCGTATCCGCGTGCGGGCCCGCACGGCGAGCGAGGCACGGGCGGGGGGCAAGGAGAGGCTGGGCATCGTCCCCCGGGGGCGGTTGCCGGTGGGGGCGGCGGCCAAGGCAGAAGGGGATGGCGGGTGACGCTCGACGAACTGCGCGAGGCCGCCGGCGCCCTGCTGGGGCAGCCGGTGTTCGTGCGCTGGCGACCACGGCGCGGCGACTGGCCCTGGTTCACGCTGCTGGGCCACGCGGACGACGATGGCGGCGTAGTGTACCTGCGCGGCCGGGACGCGCCGAATGGGGTGCGGCACCGGGGCAATTCGTTCTGGGCGCGGCTGGCCGACGTGGCGGAGATGGCGGCGGGGGACGGGCCGCCGGGGGCCGAACCGGGGGTGCCGGTGCCGTGATGCCGGCCACCTGCTTAGGCTGCCCTGCCTCGCTACCGCCCGACGACCCGGGATGTCGCCTGTGCCCGGCGTGCAGCGAGCAGCAGTACGAGACGTTGGCCCGCGCCCTGGACCCGGGCTACGACCCGGCACAGTTGCACGAGTGGGAGGAGTGCGAGGGGGTGCTGCGGCGGCTGTACGGGCGGCCGAACGACCCGTGGACGCCGGCGGATTGCCGGTGCAAGTGCCGGCTGTGTGCCGGACAGGGAGGGCAGTGAGCGTGTCCACGATTTACCGGCGGAACTCGGGCGGCCGGCTGACGGCCCAGGACTGGGAGGACGCGGCCAGCGCGGGCGGAGCCCTGCTCGGCTTGCTACTCATCGCCCCCGGCATGGCCTACCAAGGGTGGGCCTTGCAGCAGATGTGGCGGTGGTTCGTGTCGCCCGCCTTCGGCGTCCCGGCCCCCGGCGTGGCCGTGTGCATCGGCCTGGCCGTGCTGGCCACAGAGGTCATGCCCTCGCCGCCCCGGCCCCGCAACGATGACCCTCCCCACCCGCTGCTAGCGTTCGGCAAAGCAATGGGCAGGACGACGTTCTACCTGTGCCTGGCGTGGGTGGTCCACCTGTGCGTGTAACCCGAGAGGGGGCGAGGCGATGGCGAGGATGACCTACGGTGGCT
>Ga0134128_10003877_pt1 | contig 18335 bp, 32 predicted proteins | sample KB31754_FD_96462 | JGI IMG/M metagenome (GOLD analysis project Ga0134128, IMG submission 96462) | Terrestrial soil microbial communities with excess Nitrogen fertilizer from Kellogg Biological Station, Michigan, USA - KB3-175-4 | ecosystem: Environmental > Terrestrial > Soil > Unclassified ... | reverse complement strand
GACAATGTATCGGTGACGGTAAACCTGATTGCGCCGATTGCGATGGAAGAAGGCCTGCGTTTTGCGATTCGTGAAGGCGGCAGGACCGTTGGTGCAGGCGTCGTGGCAAAAATTATCGAATAGCAACAGGATCAAGGATCGGATTTAAGATTTTACGCAGGGTGCGTGGTCGGTCAATTCGGAATCCGAGTCCTCAACCTGAGGTTGGATTATGCAAAGTCAAAAAATACGTATTCGTTTGAAAGCGTTCGATTACCGATTGATAGACAAATCGGCGTTGGAGATCGTGGAAACCGCAAAACGTACCGGCGCTGTGGTCAAGGGTCCGGTGCCTCTGCCAACGCGCATCGAGCGTTTTGATGTGCTTCGTTCCCCTCATGTCAACAAGACTTCACGTGATCAATTCGAAATCCGGACTCATTTGCGGCTGATGGATATCATGGATCCAACCGATAAAACGGTGGATGCGTTAATGAAGCTGGATCTGCCTGCCGGAGTGGATGTCGAGATAAAGTTGTAGTTTTCCAGCGTAACTCTGAGTATGTTCGCAACGAATGACTCGGGTTCCTGTTCAATCAACATGAATTGCCGGTCAATTGTAATCGGCACCTTTTAGAAGGGTAATTAGAATGAGTTTAGGGCTCGTCGGCCGCAAGGTCGGCATGACTCGTATTTTCACCGAAGAAGGTGATAGCCAGCCCATCACAGTGCTGGACGTGTCTAATAATCGTGTCACGCAAATCAAGACGCCCGCTAATGATGGGTATTCCGCCGTGCAAGTCACGTTTGGCAAGCGTCGAGCCATTCGAGTAAACAAACCTTCAGCCGGGCATTTTGCCAAGGCAGCTGTAGAGGCGGGAGAGATTCTGAGAGAGTTCCGCGTCGCAGAAGAAACCCTTGGAACTCTCAGTCCCGGCGCAGTTATCGGACTGGATATTTTTCAGCCGGGGCAGAGGGTGGATGTAACCGGTATCTCGATCGGAAAGGGCTATGCGGGCGTCATCAAGCGTCACGGCTTCGCTTCTAACCGGGCGAGTCACGGTAACTCACGATCTCATAATGTTCCCGGTTCCATCGGCATGGCGCAGGATCCCGGTCGCGTCTTCCCCGGAAAGCGCATGTCCGGTCATCTGGGGAATGTGAGGCGCACCATTCAAAACCTGGAAATACTGCGAATCGATACCGAGCGCGGGCTGTTGCTCATCAAAGGCGCCATTCCCGGATCGAAAGGCGGGGACGTGACAGTTTCGCCAAGCATTAGATCTGGAAGGCCCGTCAATAACAGCAATGTCAATGCCACCGCAAAAGGCGGTGCGAAATCTGGCAAGAAGGGTGGATAATGGAACTTAAACTTATCGACGATAACGGACAGTCGTCTGCAAACGTTTCAGCTTCCGAAACCCTGTTTGGCCGGGAGTATAATGAAGCCCTCGTGCATCAGGTTGTAATAGGCTATCTTGCCAATGCACGCAGTGCCAACAGGGCGCAAAAGGCACGATCGGATGTCACCAAATCGACTCGCAAGCCTTGGCGGCAGAAAGGTACGGGACGCGCTCGCGCCGGCATGGCATCGAGTCCTTTATGGCGAGGCGGAGGGAAAATATTTCCCAATAGTCCGGAGGAGAATTTCAGCCATAAAGTCAATCGCAAGATGTACCGCGCGGGTATGGGCGCAATTCTCTCGCAACTCGTTCGTGAAAACCGATTGTCGGTAGTGGAAAATTTTGTTGTTGATGCACCTAAGACGAAAGTATTGGCACAGAAGTTGAAAGATATGGGACTGGATCAGGTCATGATCATTACAGATAACATTGATGAGAATCTTTATCTCTCGTCAAGAAATCTTCCGCTCGTCAAGATTGTTGAAGCGGGTTATGCTGATCCAGTCAGTCTCATGCGCTTTGCAAATATACTGATTACGCGTAATGCGCTGGCAAAAATGGAGGAGATGCTTGCATGAGCGGCCAAACATTCAACCCTGAGCGCCTGATGCAGGTGATATTGTCGCCTCAGATATCGGAAAAAGCGACGTTTATAGGCGAGAAATACAACCAAATGATCTTTCGCGTGGCTCCAGATGCAACAAAGCCGGAAGTCAAAGCCGCAGTGGAATTGATGTGGAAGAATCAAAAGGTTGAAGTGGAAAGCGTGCGCATATCCAATGTCAAAGGCAAGGAAAAGCGTTTTGGCCGTTTCATGGGACGGCGCAGTAGCTGGAAGAAGGCTTACATCAGCATCAAGGCCGGTCAGGAAATCAATTTTTCTGAAATTTCTCAAGGAGAGGTCAAGTAATGGCGCTGGTTAAAGTCAAACCGACCTCTCCAGGTCGTCGGGCAGTAGTCAAAGTCGTCAATGCTGGCCTACACAAGGGCGCACCTTACCCACACCTGGTGGAGAAGCAGAATCGCACTGCCGGACGTAACAATAAGGGGCAAATCACTACCCGTCACATAGGCGTTGGTCACAAGCAGCATTACCGCGTCGTGGATTTCCGCCGCAACAAGGATGGAATCGCAGCCAAAGTGGAGCGGCTGGAATATGATCCGAATCGCAGCGCGAATCTCGCGCTTCTATGTTATTCCGATGGCGAACGGCGCTACATTATTGCGCCAAAAGGCATCATTGCAGGTATGCAACTGATGAGCGGCGCAGATGCGCCTATAAAGAACGGCAATGCATTGCCGCTACGCAATATTCCGGTCGGCAGCATCATTCACTGCGTGGAAATGATGCCGGGTAAAGGTGCGCAGCTTGCTCGTTCAGCCGGAGCCTCGGTTCAACTTCTCGCACGCGAGGGAGATTATGCCCAGTTGCGTCTGCGTTCGGGAGAAATCCGCAGGGTACACGTAAACTGCCGTGCGACGATCGGGGAAGTAGGAAACGAGGAGCATAACCTGCGAGCTATCGGCAAGGCAGGGGCGCAGCGGTGGCGTGGCATCAGGCCAACGGTGCGTGGGGTGGCGATGAATCCGATAGATCATCCCCATGGAGGGGGTGAAGGTAAAACAGCGGCGGGACGTCATCCTGTCAGCCCATGGGGAACGCCTTCGAAGGGTTTCCGTACGCGGGTAAACAAGCGTACCGACGGCATGATTGTGCGACGTCGTTATTCAAACAAGGGATAATGAATCATGGCTCGTTCTATAAAGAAAGGCCCATTTGTTGATCTGCACCTCCTGTCCAAAGTGGAGGCCGCGCGTGCGACCAATGACAAGCGACCTATCAAGACCTGGTCGCGCCGCTCAACGGTATTGCCGGATTTCATTGGCTTGACGATTGCCGTGCATAATGGAAAGCAGCACGTTCCGGTATATGTTACTGAGAACATGGTTGGGCACAAGCTCGGCGAGTTTTCTCATACACGTACTTTCAAGGGGCATTCCGGCGATAGAAAAGTGGCTGGAAGGAAATAGGAATAATCATCATGGAAACAACTGCTGTATTGCGTGGAGTCAGGTTGTCCGAGCAGAAAGGCCGGCTCGTTGCGGATCAGATCCGTGGATTGCCGGTGGAGCGCGCACTCAACCTGCTTGCATTCAGCCCGAAAAAGGCTGGAGTCATCATTCGTAAGCTTCTCGAATCAGCTATCGCAAATGCCGAGCATAACGAGGGGGCTGACATAGATGAGCTGAAGGTATCCAGGATATATGTCGACAGAGGGCCGTCTCTCATGCGTACCAGTGCGCGCGCCAAGGGGCGCGGCAATCGCATTGTCAAGCCAACTTGTCACATTCTTCTTACTGTTGGCGATAAAGCCAGCAACAAAAAATAAGGCTGAACAGGCATTATGGGACAAAAAATACATCCGACAGGTTTTCGGCTTTCCGTCCTGAAGAACTGGTCATCCAAATGGTATGCCAACGGAAAAAATTTTCCCGGCATGCTGAACGAAGACATCAAGGTTCGGGAATATTTGAAAAAGAAACTGGCGCATGAGTCTGTCGGTCGCGTGGTTATCGAACGGTCATCGAAGAATGCGCGTATCACGATCTACAGTTCACGCCCTGGGGTAGTGATAGGCAAGAAAGGTGAGGATATCGAAGTTTTGCGGGGAGCGCTGCAAAAGCTCATAGGTGTCCCGGTGCATGTAAATATCGAAGAAATCCGCAAACCGGAAATTGATGCACAGCTGATTGCCGACAATATCGCCCAGCAACTGGAAAAGCGCATCATGTTTCGCCGTGCAATGAAGCGGGCCATGCAGAATGCGATGCGCCTGGGTGCTCAGGGTATCAAGATCATGAGTTCAGGCCGGTTGAACGGCATTGAAATTGCCCGTACCGAATGGTATCGGGAAGGGCGTGTGCCCCTTCATACACTGCGGGCCGATCTCGATTACGGAGTCTCGGAGGCTAAGACAACCTACGGTGTGATCGGAATCAAGGTCTGGGTATTCAAGGGTGAAGTGATAGGTCGAGGTGAGCAGGCAGGCGCAGGTACAGCCACAACGCAGACGCTACCCCCGGGGGGAGAACCGGAAAACAGACGTCCGCCGCGAAGACCGACGGGAAGGACAAATGCCAAGTCCGATGCGAAAACCGGTGAAAAGAAAGCTCCCAGAAGGTCGGACAGCAGCGTTGAGGAACCTGCGGCCAAGGCGGCAGGGAAGCCAGTAAAGCCAGGAGTAAATGATGCAGCAGCCAGCTAGAACAAAATATCGCAAGCAGCAAAAAGGACGAAACAAGGGCATTGCAACCCGTGGCGCCAAGGTGAGTTTTGGCGAATACGGTCTTAAGGCCGTGGGACGAGGGCGTTTGACAGCCAGACAGATTGAGGCTGCGCGGCGTGCGATGACTCGCCATATAAAGCGGGGTGGTCGTATCTGGATTCGAATTTTTCCGGATAAGCCCATTTCGCATAAACCCGCGGAAGTCAGGATGGGTAACGGAAAGGGTAATCCGGAGTACTTCGTGGCAGAAATTCAGCCAGGCAAAATGTTGTATGAAATGGATGGTGTCGACGAGGTGCTGGCGCGGCAGGCATTCCGGCTCGCGGCTGCCAAGCTTCCGATCCTGACAACTTTCGTTGTGCGACAAGTAGGCGGTTAATCATGAAATCTAGAGCCAAGGAACTCAGAAACAAGAATCCCGTGGAATTGCAGCAGGAGCTGCTGGAACTGCTGAGGGCGCAGTTTGGTCTGCGGATGCAACATGCAACCCAACAGTTAAGCAATAATTCCCAGCTGAACAATATTCGTCGGGACATAGCGCGTACCAAAACCATTCTTAGCCAGAAGGCAAGACAGTCATGAGCGAAGCGAATTTAAACCGTACTCTTAGCGGAAAAGTAGTGAGTGATAAAATGGACAAGACTATTACTGTTCTGGTTGAACGTAAGGTCAAGCATCCACTTTACGGAAAGATTATGGTTCGCTCCAAAAAATATCATGTTCATGACGAAGCCAATGAGTTTCACGCCGGGGACGTGGTGGTGATAGAAGAATGCCGTCCGCTATCCAAAACAAAAGCCTGGCGTGTCGTCAGGTTGATGCAGAAAGCCGAACAGGTGAGTTGATCACGAGGGGAGCCGGTTTTTGGAAGGTGCTTTCTTCCTTGTTTTTATAATCGAGTTAGCTTATAATTCTGCCTCTTCATTTTTTTCAGATACCTTAATTTTTTGCGGCCTGTAAATTCTGGCGGCATTACAACCCGAACGGGTTCCAATACTATCTAGTCTTTTATTCGGCTGGAAAAGTTGGAGAGAGTGAGTAAATCATGATCCAAATGCAATCCATTCTGCAAGTTGCCGACAATACCGGCGCACGCTCGCTTATGTGCATCAAGGTGTTAGGCGGTTCCAAGCGACGTTATGCGGGTATTGGCGATATTATAAAAGTCAGCGTAAAGGACGTAGCGCCTCGGGGTCGCGTCAAAAAAGGTGAAGTGTACAATGCAGTCGTAGTACGAACTTCAAAAGGGGTGCGTCGCGCAGATGGATCATTAATCAAGTTCGATGGCAACGCCGCAGTACTGTTGAATGCCAAACTGGAACCAATCGGTACGCGCATTTTCGGTCCTGTTACACGTGAGTTGCGTACTGCACGTTTCATGAAAATTGTTTCGCTCGCACCTGAAGTACTGTAGGGCGTGAGATAAGGAATCAAACATGAGCAAAATAAAGAAGGGAGATGACGTAGTTGTCATCACCGGCAAGGACAAGGGTAAACGTGGCACGGTGCTACGCGTCATGAAGCCGGATCTTGTGGTCGTTGAAGGTGTCAATCGCCTCAAGAAGCATCAGAGACCCAATCCGAATAAAGGCGACACCGGTGGAATCGTCGAAATGGACAGTCCTATCCAGGTTTCAAACATTGCAATCTACAATCCTGCAACCCGGAAGGCAGACCGGATAGGTTTTAAAACCGTCGAAGGAAAAGGCAAGGCTCGCTGCTTCAGGTCGAATGGGGAGTTGATTGATGCCTAAGGGTTAGGGCCCAAAGGTTAGGGGAAAACAATATATGGCGCGTTTACAAGAATATTACCGTAGTACTGTAGTCCGGCAGTTGATCGAGCAATTTGGCTATAAGTCCGTGATGGAAGTGCCGCGCATTCGCAAAATCACTCTCAATATGGGTGTGGGCGAGGCAGTCGCGGACAAAAAAATCATGGATAACGCCGTGGGTGACATGCAAAAGATTGCGGGCCAGAAACCTGTGGTGACGAAAGCGAGAAAATCCATTGCCACCTTCAAAGTTCGTGATGGCTATCCGGTAGGTTGCATGGTTACGCTGCGCCGCGTTCGCATGTACGAATTCCTCGACCGCCTGGTGAATATCGCTATACCGCGTATTCGCGACTTTCGCGGTATTTCCGGCAGATCCTTCGATGGACGCGGCAATTATAATATGGGTATAAAGGAGCAGATCATTTTCCCTGAGATCGAGTATGACAAAATCGATGCGTTGCGGGGGATGAATATCACGATTACCACGACTGCAAAGACAGATGCGGAAGCAAAGGCATTACTGGCAGCATTCAAATTTCCATTTAAGAACTGAGGGAGCATGGCCAAGGTAGCTGTTATTAACCGTGATCTGAAACGTCGGAAAATCGTAAAAAAATTCGAGGGGCGACGTGCTGAACTATTGGCGATCATCAATGATGCCAGCTTAGGTGACGAAGATCGTCATTCGGCCAGGATCAAGTTGCAGATGTTGCCCCGCAATGCCAGCCCAGTGCGGCTGCGCAACCGCTGCTCGCTCACAGGCCGTCCTCGGGGGGTATACAGTAAGTTTGGGTTGGGTCGTGGCAAGCTTCGTGATATCGCCATGAGCGGAGAGATTCCGGGCATCATCAAGGCGAGTTGGTAGAGGAGTGAGGGTAATAATTGATGGCATTTGATTCAAGGAATCGAACAGGCCGCGTAAATTTATGGATCAGATCCAGTATGGTCAATGTGGTTTCAAGGATTTCGTATTCGCCTGTAACGAAAGTCGGATTTCCAGAGGTATTCTAGATGAGCATGAGTGATCCCATTGCAGACATGCTGACGCGGATTCGTAACGCGCAACTGTCTGAAAAAACATCTGTCGTAATGCCCGCCTCCAAGCTCAAGGCAGCTATTGCTCAAGTGCTGAAGGATGAAGGGTATATCGAGGATTTTATAGTTCATGAGGCCGACGGAAAATCGATACTGGATATCAGTCTGAAGTATTACGCAGGACGTCCGGTAATTGAAAAAATAGAGCGTGTCAGTCGCCCTGGTTTGCGAATATATAAAGCCAGCAACAAACTTCCCAACGTAATGAATGGCCTTGGGGTGGCAATCGTATCGACGTCGAAAGGCGTAATGACGGAAAGAAAAGCGCGCGCAAATGGTGTAGGCGGCGAAGTGTTATGCATCGTGGCGTAAGGGTATAGAAAATGTCTCGAGTGGGTAAAAATCCTGTTTCAGTTCCGGCAAATGTCGAAGTCAGGCTATCCGGGTCAGAAGTGGAGGTAAAGGGTCCGCTGGGTATCCTCCGTCGCGAGCTTGTTTCGGATATTTCGATTGAGCACAAGGGCGAAAACCTGGTAGTGAAAGCGACGGATGATTCCAAGCATGCCAACGCAATGTGGGGGACCACGCGCGCGCTGCTCGCTAATATGATGAAAGGCGTTACCACCGGTTTTGAGAAAAGGCTGACCCTGGTTGGCGTAGGGTACCGCGCACAGACTGTAGATAACGTCCTTAATCTGACGTTGGGATTCTCTCATCCAATCGTTCATAAGATGCCCGAGGGTATCAAGGTCGAGACTCCCAGTCAGACCGAGGTTGTCATCAAAGGCATGGACAAGCAGCAGGTAGGACAAGTGGCTGCGGACATACGTGCTTACAGGGAGCCGGAGCCATACAAAGGCAAGGGCGTGCGCTACGCGGACGAAGTCATCGTCCTGAAGGAAACGAAGAAAAAATAGTCAGGGTAAATATGCTGAATTCCATAGAGTCCCGTTTACGGCGCGCGCGGCAGACGCGTGCCAAAATTGCTGAATTGAAGGTAGTGCGACTGGCAGTTCATCGCAGCAATTCTCATATTTATGCTCAGTTGATAGACGGCTCCGGTAGCAAGGTGCTTGCCAGCGCATCCACCCTCGAGCCGGAACTGCGCAAGGAGCTTCCCAATGGGGGAACGGTTAACGCAGCGGCAGTCGTGGGTAAAAGGGTTGCAGAGAAGGCTCGGGGTCTCGGTATTGAGACGGTTGCATTCGACCGCTCAGGCTTCAAATACCATGGGCGTGTGAAAGCATTGGCTGACGCTGCCCGTGAAAACGGCCTCAAATTCTGAGCGAGGAAGGATAATGGCTAAAATGCAGGGGCGGATGCAAGGTAAGGTAGCTTCAGGGGACGACCGTGGAGACGGACTCAAGGAAAAAATGGTGGCCATCAATCGCGTTACCAAGGTGGTCAAAGGAGGACGCATTCTGGGCTTTGCCGCTCTGACAGTTGTCGGGAATGGCGATGGCGGCGTGGGTATGGGTAAGGGTAAATCGCGCGAAGTGCCCGTAGCGGTACAAAAGGCGATGGACGAGGCGCGCCGCAAGATGATCAAGGTGAGCCTCAAGAATGGAACGCTCCAGCATCCGGTAATTGGCCGGCATGGCGCGGCCAAGGTGTACATGCAACCCGCATCCGAGGGAACCGGTATCATTGCCGGTGGACCAATGCGCGCAATATTTGAAGTAATGGGTGTACATAATATTCTGGCCAAATGTATTGGCTCAACCAATCCGTATAATGTCGTCCGTGCGACTCTCAATGGACTGCAGGCGATGAACAATCCTGCTGAGATAGCCGCCAAGCGGGGCAAGAGCGTCGAAGAGATTCTGGGGTTGGAAAAATGACGCAAAATCCGAAGAAGATAAAAGTAACCTTGGTCAAGAGTCTGATTGGAACGAAACAGGCACATAGGGCAACCGCCCGGGGGTTGGGACTACGTCACGTTAACAGCAGCGTGGAAGTGGAAGATACACCGGCGGTACGAGGCATGATCAATAACATTTATTACCTCGTAAAGAGTGAGGTTTAGATGCAACTGAATTCCATTAAACCAGCCCCTGGCGCCAAGCATCCAAAGCGCCGAGTAGGTCGTGGTATCGGCTCCGGTCTTGGCAAGACCGCCGGTCGCGGACATAAGGGACAGAAATCCCGCGCCGGCGGTTTTCATAAAGTCGGCTTTGAAGGGGGGCAAATGCCTTTGCAACGGCGGTTGCCCAAGCGCGGCTTTGTCTCACCCACAAAAAAGAATGATGCGGAAGTGCGTCTGTCAGCGCTTGGCAGAATACTAGGCGACACCATCGATATCCTGATCCTGAAGCAGGCAGGACTCGTTTCCGGTTCCGCCTCGAACGTCAAGGTAATACTTTCAGGAAAGATCGAGCGCGCAGTGAAGCTTCAGGGCATCCCGGTGACCAAGGGCGCGAAAACAGCCATTGAAGCTGCCGGTGGTAGTGTTGAATAAGTACGAGAGGAGATATATTGGCCGCTAGCGATTCCCTGCGGGGACTCTCCGGAAAGCTCGGTGACCTGAAGCGCCGGTTATGGTTTTTGCTGCTCGCATTGGTTGTCTACCGTATTGGCGCGCATGTGCCGGTGCCCGGTATTGATCCAGTTGTACTGAAGGATCTGTTCGAATCGCAGCAGGGCGGCATCCTGGGCATGTTCAACATGTTTTCCGGTGGCGCCCTATCTCGCTTTTCGATATTTGCCCTGGGCATCATGCCGTACATTTCGGCATCGATTATCATGCAGTTGGGCACCGTGGCATTCCCTTATCTCGAGGCACTGAAGAAAGAGGGTGAGTCAGGGCGCAGAAAGATTACCCAGTACACCCGTTATGGTACTCTCGGTTTGGCGCTGGTTCAGGGTTATGGCATTTCGATCGCACTACAGTCTCAACCTGGCCTGGTGATCGAGCCCGGTCCGATGTTCCTGCTGACCACGGTTATAACATTGGTGACGGGCACCATATTTCTCATGTGGCTGGGAGAACAGATTACCGAACGCGGCATTGGCAACGGGATTTCACTCATTATATTTGCCGGTATCGCTGCAGGTCTTCCAAGTGCAATTGGAGGAACGCTGGAGTTGGTGCGAACGGGCGCCATGCACTTTCTGGTGGCGCTGGGAATTTTCGTGGCTGCTACGGTTGTTACGGGATTCGTTGTCTTTGTCGAGCGAGGTCAACGCAAAATACTGGTGAATTATGCAAAGCGTCAGGTTGGACGTAAGGTTTATGGCGGTCAAAGCTCTCACTTGCCGCTTAAGCTGAACATGTCCGGCGTGATTCCCCCGATCTTTGCTTCCAGCATAATATTGTTTCCCGCTACGCTGGCTGGTTGGTTTTCGACGGGGGAATCAATGGACTGGCTGAAGGATATAAGCGGAGCTCTATCGCCCGGGCAGCCGGTTTACGTGATCATGTACGCCGCCATGATCATATTCTTCTGCTTTTTTTATACGGCGCTGGTGTTCAACCCCAAAGAAACTGCGGAGAACCTGAAAAAGAGCGGGGCATTCATTCCTGGCATTCGACCGGGTGATCAAACGGCACGATATATTGAGCGCATCATGTTACGCCTTACGCTCACCGGCGCGATCTACGTAACGCTCGTGTGTCTGTTGCCGGAATTTTTGATTTTGAAGTGGAATGTTCCATTTTATTTTGGCGGAACTTCCCTGCTTATTATAGTCGTGGTAACGATGGATTTCATGGCGCAGGTGCAAGCCTACATCATGTCTCACCAGTATGAGAGCCTGCTGAAAAAAACCAATTTCAAGGGCGGTGGCGGATTGCCGGCGAGATAAAGTGCATCAAGGATAGGATGGCAAAGGAAGAAACCATACAAATGCAGGGCGAGATACTGGAAACGTTGCCGAATGCGACGTTTCGGGTCAAGCTGGAAAACGGACATATAGTGCTGGGACATATTTCCGGCAAGATGCGGATGCACTACATTCGGATTCTGCCGGGAGACAAGGTAACAGTAGATCTGACACCATATGATTTAAGCAGGGCGCGCATTACGTTTCGCGCTAAATAGCCGGAAAGGGATAAATAATGAAAGTACTGGCATCAGTAAAAAAAATTTGCCGGAATTGCAAAATTATCAGACGCAACCGGATAGTGCGAGTGATTTGCACAGATCCGAGGCATAAACAGCGTCAGGGTTGATTCGGCTACGCATTCTAAGATGTTATAATCCAAAATTTTTGTAGGAAAACGTATGGCCCGTATTGCTGGAGTAAATATCCCCAACCATCAGCATGCTGAAATTGCGCTGACAGCAATTTATGGCATCGGTCGTGCGAGAGCTCGTGAGATTTGTGAGGCGTCTGGAATCAGCGTATCGACCAAGATGAAAGACGTAACCGACGCGCAAATGGACAAATTGCGGGATAACGTCGCGAAATTTGTGGTCGAAGGCGATCTCCGGCGGGAAGTTTCAATGAATATCAAACGCCTGATGGACCTCGGCTGCTATCGGGGATTGCGTCATCGTCGTGGCCTCCCGGTACGGGGGCAGCGTACCCGCACGAATGCCAGGACGCGGAAGGGACCCAGGAAGGCTGTTCGTGCTTCCAGCGCCAAGGCAGGAAGATAAATTTTAGCTAGCCAACCGAATGGCAGGGCAGAAGGATAGATCAATATGGTAAAAGCAGCCACGCGAGTACGCAAGAAAGTCAAAAAGAATGTAGCGGAAGGTATCGCGCATGTACATGCTTCGTTTAATAACACTATTGTGACGATAACGGACCGTCAGGGGAACGCGCTATCGTGGGCTACTTCCGGAGGGGCAGGTTTTAAGGGGTCACGCAAAAGTACACCGTTTGCCGCCCAGGTTGCAGCCGAGCAAGCCGGCAGGGCTGCACAGGAATACGGGGTAAAGAACCTCGAAGTGCGTATAAAAGGTCCAGGACCAGGGCGAGAGTCCGCAGTGCGTGCACTGAATGCAGCCGGTTTTAAAATTACCAGTATTTCGGATGTGACACCCGTTCCACATAATGGGTGTCGGCCGCCGAAGAAACGTCGTATTTAAGGAGTTACCGTGGCGAGAAATCTTGATCCCAAATGCCGTCAATGCCGACGTGAGGGTGAGAAACTGTTCCTTAAAGGTGAGAAATGTTTTACCGATAAGTGCGCCATCGAGCGCCGAAATTACGCGCCCGGGCAGCACGGTCAGAAAAGCGGGCGTCTGTCGGACTATGGAGTGCAGTTACGCGAAAAACAAAAACTCCGCCGGATATATGGAGTACTGGAGCGTCAATTCCGTAACAGTTACGAGCTTGCGGAGAGGCAGCGCGGCGTTACAGGCGAAAATCTTCTGCAATTACTGGAGTGCCGGCTTGACACGGTTTCCTATCGCATGGGGTTTGGTGCATCGCGGTCCGAAGCGCGTCAGATTGTCCGTCATAACGGGATTCTGGTAAATGGCAGGAGAATCAATATTCCTTCCTATCAGGTAAAACCGGGGGACATCATAGAGGTTACAGAGAAGGCAAAGAATCATTTGCGCATTAAGGCATCCGTGGAAGCTGCCGAGCAGCGGCACTTTCCGGAATGGCTGGAGGTGGACACTAAAGCCATGAAGGGAACTTTCAAGAACAAACCCGAGAGATCCGATTTACCGTCAAGCATTAATGAATCTCTCGTAATTGAATTGTATTCCAAGTAATGAGTTGCCACGTTTCCGCAAAAGGATCAGGCTATGCAAAGTAACACCTTTCTTACGCCGCGTATTATCGACGTGCAGAATATATCACCGCTCCATGCCCGAATTACCATGGAGCCGTTCGAGCGTGGCTATGGCCATACGTTGGGCAATGCGCTACGACGTATCCTGCTTTCATCGATGCCGGGATTTGCGCCAACGGAAGTTCAGATCAGTGGTGTCGTTCACGAATACTCGGCCCTGGACGGCGTGCAGGAAGACGTGGTTGATATCCTGCTCAATCTCAAGGGTATTGTCCTGAAATTGCACAATCGTACAGAGGCACTTCTGACCCTGAGCAGAAAAGGGGAGGGAACGGTTACTGCGGGCGATATCGAGGGAGGACATGATGTCGAGATCATTAATCCCGACCATGTTGTTGCGCACCTTACGTCCGGCGGCAAGCTGGATATGCAGATCAAGGTTGAAATGGGACGAGGCTACGTGCCTGGAACTATCCGCCAGTTGGCGCGCGAAAGTCGCGCTATCGGCAGCATTCTGCTGGATGCATCTTTCAGTCCTGTGCGACGAGTAAGTTATGCTGTGGAAAGCGCACGGGTTGAACAACGCACCGATCTGGACAAGCTGGTCATGGATATCGAGACCAACGGTGTCGTTGATCCCGAAGAAGCGATCCGATATGCGGCAAAAGTCCTGGTCGAGCAACTCTCCGTATTTGCGGACCTCAAAGGTACGCCGCTGCCCGTGGAACAGCCGAAATTACCTCAGATTGATCCGGTGCTGCTTCGGCCGGTGGATGATCTTGAGCTCACCGTACGTTCCGCAAATTGCCTCAAGGCGGAAAATATATACTATATTGGCGACCTGATTCAGCGGACGGAAACCGAGCTATTGAAAACTCCCAATCTGGGGCGGAAATCCTTGAATGAAATCAAGGAAGTACTTGCTTCTCGCGGGTTGACGCTGGGTATGAAGTTGGAAAGCTGGCCGCCTGCCAATCTTGATAAGGGTAAAAAGGATACAAGTCATGCGGCACCATAATGGACTAAGGAAGCTTAATCGCACGAGCAGTCACCGCTCGGCCATGTTGCGGAACATGACCAACTCGCTGTTGCGGCATGAGATTATAAAAACGACTTTGCCCAAGGCCAAAGAGTTGCGTCGAGTTATTGAGCCGATGATAACGCTCGGGAAGAAACCCTCGCTGGCTAATCGTCGACTTGCATTTGACCGGTTGCGAGATCGTGACATGGTTGGAAAACTGTTTAGCGAGTTGGGTCCTCGTTACCAGACCCGCAATGGCGGATATCTGCGTATTCTCAAGTTTGGGTTCCGCAAGGGCGATAACGCGCCTATGGCGCTGGTTGAATTGATGGACCGCCCGGAACGGCCAGCCACGGACACGGAAGGTAAGGCAGGCTAGGCAGTTTTTTGGAAGAAAAAAGCCGGGTTACCCCGGCTTTTTTGTATTACCCTATTATAATTTCCAGCGGGCGACATACTTTATACCAAAGTTGCATCTATCCTGGAATCCGCATCTGTTTTCCACCCGGACAAAGACACAATTAATTTTTTCCTGTTCAGATAGGACGGCCCTGATGGAACTTGCAGATTGGACTGATGAGGAACTTGATTCGGTACGTGAGAAGCTACAAGCCTGGTGTGTTAAACGGCAGGAGCCCACTTGGACAAACAAATTCCTGAACTGGACAGGATTCATGGGCGCTTTTTCTGTTCTCACCGGACTCATGGATATGTTCTTTGGTGGGCCGGCAGGAGTAAATGCCCTTCTGGTTGTTCTCGGGACTCTTGCATGTTTTTCATGGTACAAGGGTGATAAACAACGAAAGAAGAATCTCCAGTTTCTCGAAAAACTTGGCCAGGAAATTGCCCGTCGAGGTGATAAAAGCAAAAAGAATCCACCTGCTGTCGGAGACGCCGAGGAACATATCTCATAATGAAGCCTCACAATCAGCATCTCCTTTTCCGGGTCACCAAGTGACCACAGGGAGGAGGATTTGGAGTCGGGCGAAAACAGAAAAGTTTTTGCATCTCTTTGCCAGTTCCTCTGGATGCAAGGACAACTGATACCTCTTATATATGACCTCAGCCATGAGGTTTATTCAGATCAGGGCATTACATTGCCAGCATTGAAACCGCTGGAAGCGGTTGGTTTGATATCTGTGAACCTAGCGGGATATGTAAAGAAAGGGTTTGGTCAACACACACGTTTGTTTTATTTCGGACGACCGACAAAAATACGATTCCTCGAGGAAGCCGGCAATCAACTTGATCTTGGTCATGTGCTCCTGACAGATAAAGGAAAAGCGCTGGCAATAACAAACTGCGACGTGCAGAGTAATCAACGGTTTTATGAATATGTAGTCGAAAAGTGGTTTCAACAGGGGCTGGTGGTGTCCTCCATTCTCAGAAAACAGTGATTTGACCATTTTTCCTTTTTCATCTGTTGCATTCGAGTAATGCGCAGGCTTTTTTCTTTTCTTCAAACCAGGTAGGTGTCAAGCCCTGTCAGCAGCAAATCATATTGCGCTTCGACCAACTCCTTAATCACCATGGCCGGCATGCCTCCAACTACATTGCCTTCCAGTGCCAACCAGCCTATTGCGTCCATTGGCCCCAGACTCACTACATAACCTAAATCTCGATGAAGGTAAGGCTCAAGCAATCGCAAGGCGCCCGAGTGACGCAATATATTCCGGGCGGTAAGCATTCCTTTTCTTACCGCGGATTGGGCAGTCATAGTGTTGGAGCCTGGAGCCTTGTAGACGCAGCAATCTCCCGCTGCAAAAATGTTCGGCAACGCCGTGCCTTCAACCACTACCTGTCCAAAGACGTTGGCAGAAAATGGTGTTTCCAGCTTTTTACCAATGAACAGGAAGGAGATTGAAGAGGGCAAAGTAAACTCGCGCCCCGTCAGGTTATCTCCCAATAGAATCTGCTCATCCTGTTCCCCCTCTTGTCCGAGATAACGGGTATCAGGAAAAAATTCGATCCCCAGTTCGGTCATTTTGGACTGGGTATAGGTGGAAAAGCCGATGGGGAACTGGTTGAGTACCCGGTTCTCGCCATGGACAAGACGCAGATTGCACCCGATTTGAGAGCGTTTGAGGAAATGAGCGATTTCAAAAAGAAATTGAATTCCCGTTGCTCCCCCGCCTATCACTGAAACAGATCGCGCGATTGCACCGGGTTGACTTAACCACTCATGGAACAAATCGGAACCCGATATTGCCATGAAGTCGAGCAGATCAAAGACATTCTCCGGTTTATTCACCTGCATTACAGGAGAGCCCGAGGCAAGGAGCAGATAGTCAAATTCCAGTATTTCATTATTGACTTCAAGGAATCTATCGCTCTGCCACTGCCGCAGGACCGACTCACTCGGATTCAATTCTGCACAAACGTGGCGGCAGCCAAAACGATTTTCCAGCGTGGAAAACGGAATCAGGAAATCGCCCAGTGGATATCGGAAAGTCTCGTGCAGATGAGTGACCTTGAGATGTTCGAACCTGGGATCAATGATGACGACATCAGCTTCCGGCATGTGACGCAAGAGGGTAACCAGTGCCGCGATGCCGGCGTAGCCTCCGCCGATCACGACAATCTTGAGCCGCTTCAATCTAGGTATATAAAATGGCAGGAAAGGCACGTTCTTCCTTGAAAAGCCGATAAAATCGCGTATTTCTTGTGTTTCTCCGGTATAGATTCGTCTCTAAGCCGGTAGTGCTGGCAGCTTGGTAGCCGGTCTTCATTTCATCTATTGTCCGTCGGGCAAATTCGATCCGGTTAAAACATCAGTGACATGTTTTTTGGAACTGCCTCCCGACTCCAATTTTCGATTGCCCACATCCAGAATGACCTCAAGCTGCGCTCGCTTACTTCCGGCGGTGGTGTCTGGCCGAGAAACCGGATGGCCTTCACGAGCTGCAAAACTGGCTGCGAAGTGTCCACTGGCGCTGCCCGCGTCTGTTTACTGAGTTTTTCGCCCCATGCGTTGAGCACCACCGGGAGGTGCATATAGGAGGGGATGGAGTAGCCTAGCAGTTTTTGCAGGTGAATCTGCCGGGGAGTTGAGTTCAGTAAATCACCTCCCCGCACCACGTGCGTAATATCCTGTTCAGCGTCATCCACCACAACCGCCAGCTGGTAAGCAAAAACCCCGTCTGCGCGACGTATCACAAAATCGCCTATGTCGCGCTGGAGCCGTTGTTGCCGTATGCCTTGTACTGCGTCCTCAAATTCAATCAGATCATTATTTGTACATAGTCGCCATGCAGCGGAAAATTCTGGTTTATCTTTGCGGTCGCGGCAAGTTCCGGGGTAGACAGGTCCTTCTATCCCAAGAACTGAGGAATCGGCAATTTCCTTACGGCTACAACTGCAAGGGTAAATCAGATCCTGCTTTTCAAGTACCTTCAAAGCCGCCTGATAGGCGTCCTGCCGTCGTTCTTGATATACCACTGGACCATCCCATTCCATCCCAAGGAGATGCAGGGTATTCAAAATCTCTTCTGAAGCACCCGGAATTTCCCGCGCCGTATCGAGATTTTCGATTCTGACCAGCCATTCGCCGCCCCGTGATTTTGCCTCCAGGTAGCTGCCGACAGCAGTGACAAGAGAGCCAAAATGCAATGGTCCGGTAGGGGATGGTGCAAACCTGCCGCGATAGACCAGCGAGAGAGAACGCATTTTCCACCCGTTAATCCCGATTAATGGAGCCTCATAATACCCATTGAGCCCCAGATTCTTATTCTTCGATCGCTCTATTCAGGAGAGATAACATGATGAGTATACTTAAATAACGAAACATATGGGGCGAGTTGCCATGATCTTGCCGAATAGGCAGAGAAAATAGGTATGGGAAAGAACGAAATTACTATAACCTTTTTAGCAAGATGGATTTATGCTGCCGAAACCCCGAAAACGGAACTGGAACTTCTCCCAGTTCATGGAAAGGCAGTGATTTCAGCTTATGCGATCTGCCCATGTTGCGGATTTCAGGAGCAGGATGTGCATCTTGGCATGAAGTTTGCCCTATTTACCCTCTGACAAACTGCTTGACTTAAGTGCGGGACGGGGAGTAGTCTTTACGGGCTTATGGGTATGTAAAGTACTGGTAGTGGCAATATAGGTGGTACCAGGGAAGGATTTGGGTTATGGTCTGGT
>Ga0134128_10003874_pt1 | contig 18341 bp, 15 predicted proteins | sample KB31754_FD_96462 | JGI IMG/M metagenome (GOLD analysis project Ga0134128, IMG submission 96462) | Terrestrial soil microbial communities with excess Nitrogen fertilizer from Kellogg Biological Station, Michigan, USA - KB3-175-4 | ecosystem: Environmental > Terrestrial > Soil > Unclassified ... | reverse complement strand
CTGTCCGTGCTGCTGCTGGGCTGGATCGTTGCCGTCCTGATCCGTCTGGCCACCGGATCGGCCACCGTGGCGACCGTGACGGCGGCAGGGATCATCGCCCCGCTGGCCGGCGGGTTGAGCCCCGTGCACCTTTCGCTGGTGGTGCTGGCCGTCGGCGCGGGATCGCTCTTCTTCTCCCATGTCAACGACGCCGGCTTCTGGCTGGTCAAGGAATACTTCGGCCTCACCGTGGGACAGACCATCAAGACCTGGTCCGTCATGGAGACCATCATTTCGGTGATGGGACTCCTGCTGACCTGGCTGCTGTTCACCATTTTGTAGCCGGCATCCGCAGGTGGGCCGGCGTCTCATGTGATTCGTGTCACTCGCGATCTCCGTTGCCTTTGTCAACGGCCGGTGATAGACCGGAAGATACCAGCCAATTCCACGCTTGACAGCGTGCGGGTTGTGGCACAACTTGCACACGGCAGTGCGCGGAACCGGATTGAACGGCACCCTCCGGGGCACCCGTTCTTCAAGTAGAAGGTTGTGTGTGCCATGAGCAGCAAGCCCCCTGTCCAGGATGACTCCGACGCTGACTTGGTGGTCAGCCGCCCCGCGCGTGCCGCGGCCGGGATTCACGGCTTGACCGAATCGATGCCGCAGGCCGTGTCGGCCATGGGCCCGGTCCGTTCCCTGAAAACCCTGCGGGCCATGAACCAGAAGGACGGCTTTGACTGCATGAGCTGCGCCTGGCCGGATCCGCCGGACCGCAAGACCGCCGAATTCTGCGAAAACGGGGCCAAGGCAGTCACGTGGGAGGCCGGGCTGCTGACGGTGCCCCGGGAATTTTGGGAGGCCAATTCGGTCTCCTCGATGCGGGGGCGCACCGAATACTGGCTGGGCCAGCAGGGCCGGCTGGTGGATCCGGTCTACAAGCCGGCCGGGTCCGACCATTACCAGCCCGTCAGCTGGGACAACGCGTTCCGGATTGTGGCCCGCGAACTCAACGCCCTCGATTCCCCCGACGAGGCCGTGTTCTACACCAGCGGCCGCACCAGCAACGAGACCGCGTTCCAGTACCAGCTCTTTGCCCGCGCCTTCGGCACCAACAACCTGCCCGACTGCTCCAACATGTGCCACGAGTCCACGGGGCTCGCCATGGGGGAGACCATCGGCGTGGGCAAGTGCGCCATTTCCTACGAGGACTTTGCCAAGTCTGACCTGATCATCATCATGGGCCAAAACCCGGGCACCTGCCACCCGCGCATGTTGACGGCGCTGGAGGAGGCCAAGGAGGCGGGGGCGGAGATTGTGGCCATCAACCCGCTGCCCGAAGCCGGGCTGATCAACTTCAGGAACCCGCAAAGGCCGCGTGGACTGGTGGGCAGGGGCACGGACCTGGCGGACCAGTTCCTGCAGATCCGGCTGGCCGGCGACATGGCCCTCATGCAGGCCGTGGCCAAGCGGGTTTTCCGGGCCGAGGCCGCCGCGCCGGGCGCCGTGCTGGATCACGCATTCCTCGAGGAGCACTGCCAGGGCCTGGAGGAGTACCGGGCCCACATCGAGCAGGTCGACGACCAGGCGGTCATGGCGGCCACCGGGCTGCGGACGGCCGAAATCGACGAGCTTGCCGCCCGCTACCTGAAAGCGGACAAGGTGATCGTCACCTGGGCCATGGGCCTGACCCAGCACAAGAAGGCCGTGCCCACCATCAAGGAAATCATCAACCTGCTCCTGCTGCGCGGCAATATCGGCAAGCCCGGGGCCGGCCCGTCACCCATCCGCGGCCACAGCAACGTCCAGGGGGATCGGACCATGGGCATCTGGGAGCAGATGCCGCCAGCGTTCCTGGACGCGCTGGGCAAGGAATTCAACTTCGAGCCGCCGCGGGCGAACGGTGCGGACGCCGTCCAAAGCATCCGCGACATGCGCGACGGCAAGCTGAAGGTCTTCGTCGCCATGGGCGGGAACCTGGTGGGCGCCATCTCCGACACCGCCGTCGCGGAGGCCGCCCTGCAAAAGCTGAAGCTCACCGTCCAGGTGTCCACCAAGCTGAACCGGTCCCACGCGTTCACGGGGGAGCAGGCCCTGATCCTGCCCACCATGGGCCGCACCGAAATTGACCGGCAGGCCTCCGGCGAGCAGTTCGTTACCGTCGAGGACACGGTCTGCGCCGTGCACGCCTCCCACGGCCAGGTGGAGCCGGTCGGTGACAACCTGCTCTCCGAGATGGCCATTGTCAGCCGCCTGGCCCGGGCGGTCCTCGGCAACGACCATCCCATCGACTGGGCCGGCTTCGAGGCCAATTACGACACCATCCGCGAGCACATTGGCCACGTCTGCAAGGGCTGCGAGGACTACAACGCCAAGGTCCGCCGCCCGGGCGGTTTCGTCCTGCCGCACCCGCCGCGGGACAGCAGGACCTTCCCCACGCCGTCCGGCAAGGCGATCTTCACGGTCAGCGAACTCGAGACCGTCCAGGTGCCCGAAGGCCGGCTGCTGCTGCAGACGGTCCGCGCGCACGACCAGTTCAACACCACCACGTACAGCCTCAACGACAGGTACCGCGGGATCAAGAAGGGCCGCCACGTGCTGTTCGTGAACCCGTCCGACCTGGCCGAGCTGGGCATCGCGGACGGCAGCTACGTGGACGTCCACAGCGAGGCGCCCGACGGCGTGGACCGCGTGCTGCCCCAGCAGCGCATCGTCGGCTACCCGACCGCGCGGGGCTGCGTTGCCGCGTACTTCCCCGAAGCGAACGTGCTTGTCTCCCTGGATGAAACAGCGGAAGGGTCCAACACCCCGGTGTCCAAGTCCGTCGTCGTACGTCTGGAAAAGGCCGCGGCACCCGCCTACGCCGCTGTCCATTGAGGTTGCCCATTGGGGACTGAGGAAGTGCGTGCCTATGAACCTGCCGGAATGACACTCGTTAGTCAGAAAAGCAAAGGAGTAGGGCAATGAACTTGGTGTTTGCGACGTCGGCATTTGCTCCGCTGGCGTTGGGGTTTTTTGGGTTGGGGACCGGGTACTTGATCTACGGTCCCGAGGAGTTGTTTCACTGGCCCAAGCGGAATGAATCCGTGGACAAGTCGACCGGTGTCTGGGGCATCTGGCTTCCGGGATTCTGCCAGCTCGTCACGGGCATCATCCTTTTCGTCGGCATGACGTGGTTCCAGGTGTTCAAGGATGCGCCGCTGTACATGGCCGCGCTGGCGTTCTCTGCCTACGGCATCCACTGGTTCGCGCTGGGCTACAACCGCTGGCAGGGCGTTGATCCGCGGACCAACGCGGGGATGTCGGTGGCGTACACCATCATTTCAGTGCTGGGCATCGTGGTGTTCTTTGCCGTGGGCGACTGGCCGGTGGGCCTGCTGTTCGTGGGACTGACGCTCATCTACATCAGCGACTTCTTCCACAGCATCGGGCAGGCGTGGGGAGAGCGGTCGCTGGGCCTGTGGCACCTGGTCACCGGCCTGTGGCTGATGTACCTGACCTTCGCCACCGGGCTGAACTTCTCCCTGGGGATGAAGCTGCCGCTGTAGAACGGCCCCCGGTGGTCGAGCTTGTCCGGGACCCGGGCCCCAACAAATGACCGTCCGAAAGCGGGGTGAACAGTGGACATCGTGCTGGTGCATGGGCTGTGGTCCGACGGATCCAGCTGGCTGCCCGTCATCGCGGAGCTGCGCGCCATGGGGCATGACCCCGTGGCGGCCCAGCTGGGCCTGGAGACGTTCGACGACGACGTGGCCAGCGTGCGCCGGACCCTCGCCACCGTTGCTGGTCCCGTGCTGCTCGCCGGGTGGTCGTACGGCGGGGCGGTGATTGGCGAGGCCGCCCGCGGCGCCGCGAACGTCACGGCGCTGGCCTACGTGGCGGCCTTTGCGCCGGCCGAGGGAGAATCCGTGAGTGAACTGTCCCGGAGGCACCCGGGCAGCCTGATCCCCAAGCACGTGGTGGTCACGGGCGGCTACACCTACATTGACCGGGCGCACTTCGGCGAGGTGATTGCCGGTGAACTGCCGCCCGAGCGCGCGGCGCTGGGCGCGTCGGTGCAAAAGCTGACGCGCATCGGCCTGGACAGGGCGGCAGTGGGGCGGCCGGCGTGGCTGGACCTGCCCTCCCACTACCTGGTCACCACCGCCGACCGCGCCGTGCCGCCGGTGCTCCAGCGCGAAATGGCCGCCCGGATGGGTGCTTCGGTGACGGAGATCGACTCCAGCCACGCCCCCGTCCTGACCCGCCCGCGCGAGGTGGCCGCGTTCCTGGACAAGGCCTGCGCCGGTGCCTGAGCCTGTCCGGTGGTCGGGCAGCGAGTTGCGCGGGTGCGTCGAGGCCTGGATTTCGACAAGCTCAATCACCGGCCGGCGGCACACGGCGTAGCCTGTAGCCATGACCGTCGACGATGCCGGCACCGCCCCGGCAGCCTTTCCCACCCACCAGGTGTTGAACCAGCCGCCGCCCCGCGTGGACATCAACGAGTTCACCGCGAACGTCCCGCTGGCGGACTACCTCGTCACCATCGGCGGGGCCGGCGCAACGGCGCCGGAGCCGCTGGCGGCGGTGGGCGCCGTCGTGGGTTCGGCGCAGTTCCAGGAGGACGCACGTCAGGCGCACAAATACCCGCCCGTCCTGCGCACCCACGGCAAATATGGGGAGCGGATCGACGAGGTGGAGTACCACCCCGCGTACCACCGGATTCTGGGCCAGGCGGTGGCGGCGGGCGCGCACACCTCGGCGTGGGCGGAGCCGGGACCGGGCGCGAACGCCCGGCGGTCCGCGGCGTTCATGCTGTTCGCGCAGGTGGAGCCGGGGCACGCCTGCCCCGTCTCGATGAGCCATGCCGCGGTGGAGCCGCTCCGGCTGGCTCCCGAACTGGCGGGGGAGTGGCTGCCGCGGCTGTATTCGCGGGAGTACTCCCCGGCGCTGGCGGCGGGCAAGCCGGGAGCCCTGTTGGGGATGGCGATGACGGAGAAGCAGGGCGGCTCGGACGTGCGCGCCAACACCACCCGGGCGGTTCCGTTTGACGGACACCACCTGCTGACGGGCCACAAGTGGTTCTGCTCTGCGCCCATGTCCGACGCGTTCCTGGTCCTGGCCCAGGACGACGCCGGCCTGGGGTGCTTCCTGCTGCCGCGTGTCTTGCCGGACGGGTCCCGCAACCCGTTCCTGATCCAGCGGCTGAAGGACAAGGCGGGCAATCGTTCCAACGCGTCGTCGGAGGTGGAATTCGCCAACACTCACGGCTGGCGCGTTGGCCAACCCGGCCGCGGCGTGCCGGCCATCATGGGCATGGTGGCCCAGACCCGGCTGGACTGCGTGCTCGGCACTGCTGCCGGGATGCGCCAGTCCGTGGCCGAGGCCGTGTGGCATGCCCGCCACCGCCGTGCCTTCGGGGCCCTGCTGGTGGACCAGCCGGCGATGGCGAACGTGCTGGCGGACCTGGCGCTTGAGGCGGAGGCAGCCGCCGCCGTCGGCATGCGCCTATCCCGCGCCTTTGACGACGACGCCGGACCCTCCGAGCGTGCCTTCCGGCGCCTTGCGACGGCGGTCACCAAGTTCTGGGTGTGCAAGCGCGGGCCCAACCACGCCTACGAGGCCATGGAATGCCTGGGCGGCAACGGCTACATCGAGGACTTCCCGCTGGCCATGAGGTACCGGGAGCAGCCGGTCATGGCCATCTGGGAAGGCACCGGCAACGTCATTGCCCTGGATGTCCTGCGGGCCATGGCCAAGGAACCCGAGTCGGTGGACGCGTTCCTTGCCGAGCTCCGGACGGCCTCAGGGGCGCACGAACTCTTTGACGCCTTCGTTGCACGGCTGAAGGAGGACGCTGCCCCGGTCCGGGCGGCGCCGGCGGAGTTTGCCGGGTCGGCGCGGATGCTGGTGGAGAAGATGGCCCTGGCGCTGCAGGCATCGCTGCTGATCCGCCACGCTCCGGCCGCGGTGTCGGATGCCTTTGTGGCCTCACGGCTGGGACCGGACCGCTGCTTCAACTTCGGGAACCTGCCGCCGCGTTCCGATTTGGCGGGCATCCTGGCCAGGGCGTAGCGGGATGCGGGCGTAACGGGATGCGGGCGTGACGGGGCGCGGTCGTCGCTGTACGGCGCCCTCCCCACCTTAAATTCCGGTGAACCTATATGACAGATTGAGTGACGCGTCACGCCGCCGGCCCCGAAAAACGGCTGGATCCGGCGGGTTTGCTCCCGCCGAACCATGAACAAAGGGTAAAGGGTGACTGACCTCTCCCTGGTTACTGGCATTCCCGAAACAGGCATGTATACTGGGACGTAGTTGTAGTGTTGCGTTTTTTGTAGTTGAAGCGACGCCATCCTTCGGGACGACGTCGCTTTTCTGGAGAAGCGGACTTACACCGTAAAAAAGGAGGCCCGAAGGTCGGGCGGAATCTCCAACTTCAGAAGGAAATAGAAATAATGGCAACAGGTACCGTCAAGTGGTTCAACGCTGAAAAGGGCTTCGGCTTCATCTCTCCCGATGACCAGAGCCAGGACGTTTTCGCGCACTACTCCGCAATCAACTCCTCGGGCTACCGCTCCCTCGAAGAGAACCAGAAGGTCTCTTTCGATGTTGAGCAGGGTCCCAAGGGTCCTCAGGCAGTCAACATCCAGGCTATCTAATTTCTAAAGCAGCCGTGCGGGCAACCGCGCAACTTCTTTAGTCTTTACAGGCTGGAGCGGATAGGGTCCGGTTTTCCGGGCCCTATCCGTCTTTAACCACCCGCGCCCGCACGGCCCGGCGCTTCTCCCGGCCGTCCACAGTTCCGTGTGGCACCATGGAAGACGATGAATACCAATGCGGCCCGGGGCCAACGCGACGGACTTCCCATGCCGCTCGGTCTGCAGGGGGCCTTCGAGGCTGCCCAGGTCTTTGTCATCTCGGCCCTGGTCGTGGTCGTTCCCCTGGCGGCGGTCTGGTTTTCGGGCGGCTTTGCCGAACGGGACATGTCCGTCATCGCACGGCTGGCGGGAAAGTTCTGGCTCGTCATGCACGGCGTCCCGCTCTACCTGAGCGTCACCAACGGTCCCAGCTCCGCGTCCGTGGAAACCGGCACCTTCACCCTGCTGCCCATGGGCCTGGTCCTCATCCCCTTTTTCCTCTCCTGGCGTGCCGGCCGCAGGCTCGCCCGGGCGTCCTACACCGACCAGCTCTGGCAACCCCTGCTGGGCGCCATCATGGTGTATGCCGCCGCCGGCCTGGCCACGGCTTTCGTCTGCAACAGCCCCGGTGCGGAGGCCCCGCTGCTGGCCAGCATGCTGATACCCCTCATTCCGGCGGGGCTGGGACTGGTGGTGGGCTCCCGGCGTGAAGCCGGCTCGTGGGGCCGGCTGATCGGCGTCAACGCGGCGGACTGGATCGCCAAGACCAGCCAGGACCAGCGCTGGGCCGGTTCCTACGCCTGGGCCGTGGCGCGGTCCGGCTTTGTCGCGCTCATGGCCGCCTTGTGCGCAGCCTCGCTGCTGCTGGCCGTCGACGTTGCGGCCCGCTGGACCGACGTCATCGGCGTTTATCAGGGCATGACGGCCGGCGGGCCGGGCGGCGCCGCGCTGACCCTGGGCCAGCTCGGCTTCATGCCCAACCTCGCCGTGTGGTCGCTGGCCTGGACCAGCGGCGCCGGCTTCAACCTCGGCGCCGGCTCCACCGTCACGCCGCTGGGAACGGTGGTGGCCCCCGTGCCGCCCATCCCGCTCCTGGCAGCCCTGCCCACGGGCACCCTCGCATGGGGCATTGCCGCCCTGGCCATCCCCGTCGCGGCCGGAATGCTGGCCGGCTGGTGGTTTGTCCGGGCCGGGGAAAACCACTTCGACGAATGGCTCTCGCTGAAGGTCCGCCGGCGCTGGCTCTCGCTGCCCGCGTCCACGCTGGTCCTGGGCCTGGCCGTTGGGCTCGTGGCGGCCGTGCTGTCCTGCGCCGTGTTCTGGCTCTCCGGCGGCTCCGTCGGCCTGGGGCGGTTCACCGCTGTGGGGCCCACTCCGCTCACGGCGGCGCTCTGGCTGGGCGCCGAGGCGGCGGCCGGCGTCGTGCTGGGCTCGCTGGCCGGGCCGTGGCTGGAGGCGGACCGGGCCGCCGCGCCGCAACTGTCGCGCCGCCAATAGGGCGCGAATAGGGACCGTCCGGCACGTGCCCCTAAAATTGAGCGCATGCGCATAGTTGTCTTAGTTTCCGGGACCGGGTCCAATCTGCAGGCCGTGATCGACGCCGTTGCCGCGGGCGAGCTGCCCGTGGAGATTGCCGCCGTGGGTGCGGACCGGCCGGGCACCGTCGGCATTGAGCGCTCCGCCGCCGCCGGCCTGGAGACCTTCGTGGTGAACTTCAAGGACTATCCCGCGCGTGCGGACTGGGACGCCGCGCTGCTGGACGCCGTGGCCGCCCACCGACCGGACTACGTGGTCTCCAGCGGCTTCATGCGCATTGTGGCGCCTGGCTTCATCGACGCCTTCGAGGGCCGCTACGTCAACACGCACCCCGCACTGCTTCCGGCCTTCCCCGGCGCCCACGGGGTCCGTGACGCCCTGGCCTACGGCGTGAAGGTCACCGGCTGCACCGTCCACTTTGCCGACGCCGGCGTGGACACCGGCCCCATCATCGCCCAAACCCCGGTGGCCGTGCTGGACGGGGACACCGAGGAAACCCTGCACGAACGCATCAAGGTGGCCGAGCGCGAACTTCTCATCAAGGTCCTGGGGGACCTGGCGCGCGCCTGACCCCTCCCATCCGGGTTGCAGGCCCGGGGGCGATTTCTCCGGTTGCCGGGGTTTTTCGTCGACGATCTGCACCATGGACCGGGCGGCTACTTGCGCTTTCGCCCCAACAGCAGCGAGGCGAGCGCGGTGGCGCCCGTGACCGTGGACACGGCCGGCCAGGCGCCCATCTTCTTGGCCAGCGGATGGGACGCGCCAAAGGCGGCAAGGTAGGCGCCGGTCAGGCCGGCGGCCCGCCCGGTGCCGGCGTTCCTTCGCCAACCGAGAAACGCGGCCGCGCCGGCAGCTGCCAGGACGGCGCCACCCAGCCGGCGGTCCTGGGTGGCACGCGCAGCCTGGATGTGCAGGCAAGACTATCGGCTGAAATTGGTCAAAACCTGGGCGGCGGCTAGTGCAGCACGGCGCCCTTGGTCTCCGGGGCGGCGACGGCCATCCACAGGACGGCCAGCAGCACCAGCCCCCCGGTCAGCGCGAACGTCAGCGGAAGCCCCAGCACCGGCCACAGCAGGGAACCGAAGATGAGTGGGACCAGGCCGGCGCCCACACGGGACACGGTGGACGCCCAGCCGAACCCCGTGGCGCGCAGCTCCGTGGGGTACAGCTCCGAAACGTAGGTGTAGAGGACCGGGATGGCCACCTGGACCACAAAGCCAAACACCAGCAGCCACAGCTGGGCGGCGGCCGGCGCGTCCAGGACCAGCGCGAAGATGACCAGCGACAGCGCGGCGCCGGGGCCCGTGACGGCCAGGATCCACTTGCGGCCCACCCGTTCCACGAGGAGCGCCGCGGCCACCACGCCCAGGAAGCCGATGGCCGTCATGGACGCCGTGGCCATGAACGCCTTGTTTTGCGCGTATCCGGTGGCCACCAGGATGGACGGCATCCAGGTCAGCGCGCCGTAGTACACGAGCAGGATCGTCAGGAAAAGCGACCACGCAACCCCGGTGACACGCCAGTTGTAGCGCCACAGCCCGGCCAGCTGGCCGGTCACCCTGCCGAGCGACAGCCGCGGGGCGGCGGCGGGATCGGGCAGCTTCCAGGGCCCCACCACGGCGCCGGTCCGCTCGATGAGCCGCTCGATGACCGCCCTGGCCTGGTCCGGCTTCCCCGCACGCACCAGATACAGGGGGGATTCGGGCACGTGCGTGCGCACCCAAAACACCAGCAGGGCCGGCAGCACCATGACCAGCATCAGGTAGCGCCAGTTGCCGAAGGACGCCATCAGCACGGCCGAGACCACCCCGCACAGCGACGCGCCCACCGGCCACCAGGCGTCCATGGCGGTCAGGACACGGCCGCGGTGTTTGCGCGGGGTGAACTCGCCCACCAGCGCATAGTCCACCGGGATGCAGCCGCCCAGCCCGAAGCCGGCCACGAAGCGGAAGAGGCAGAACAGGACAATGTCGTTGGAGACGGCACCCAGCACCGTGAACACGGAGAAAATCAGCAGCGTCAGGGTGAACGCGGTCTTGCGCCCGATCACGTCCGCAATGGACCCCCACGCAAAGGCGCCCACGGCCATGCCGATCAGGTTCGCCGTGCCGATCCAGGCGGCCTGCCCCGGCGCCAGGCCCCACTCCTTCGACAGCAGCGGGATCAGGAAGCCGTTGAGCGTGACGTCCCAGGCGTCGAACATGAAGCCGAGGCCGCCGATGAGGAAGATGCTGCCCTGCACCCGCCACCGCCACGGCAGTTCCTGGACCACCACGTCGCCCGTGATTGTTGCCGTGTTTGTGCCCATGGCGCCTATCCCCGTTTAGTTAGAGTCATTTTTACCAGAATAGACGACGTCGGACACGGCCTTGCGCAGGGCCGTTGCGTCGTCCCCGTCCCGGCTGGGGCTGACGCGGTTGGTGAGCAGCGCCACCGTGATGCCGTTTTTACGGTCCGCAAGCAGCGAGGTGCCGGTGAAGCCGCCATGCCCGCGGGCGTGCCGGCCGCGGGTTCCCATCCACGGCTGCTGGTTGATGCGCAGCCCCAGGCCGTGGCCGTACCCCGGGTCTTCCGGGTTGAAGTTGCGCCCGAGCACCTCGGGGAGCTGGCTGCGCCACATGTCGGCGGCGAGGGCGGGGGACAGGATGCCGGGCAGGCCCAGCCGGAGGGCCTCGCCAAAGGCCGCCAGCCCTGGCGCGGTGGCGAACATTCCGGCGTTGCCGCTGAGCCCGCCAAGCGACCACGCCGCCTCGTCGTGCACAATCCCCCGGACCAGCCCGCGGCCCAGCGACGGCTGGTATTCAGTGGGCGCGCACCGTTCCGGGTCCGGGGTGCCGGCGATCCCGCCGGTGCCGAGCCTGGACAGCACGTTGTCCGCGAGCAGCTCCGCCCACGGCCTGCCCGTGACGTGTTCGGCCAGCGCCATGGCGGTGTTGTAGCCGGCGCAGGAATACTCAAAGCGCGTTCCGGGCGCGGCCTCCAGCGGCGTGCCGAGGAGGTCGGCGACAAGCAGGACGCGGTCAAAGGACCGGCCCTCCCGCAACGCGCGTTCCCAGCCGCGCCACTCCGACGGCAGGCCGGACGTGTGGGTGAGCAGGTGCCGCAGCGTGACCCGGGCCTTGTCCCCGTGCCCGTAGGCCGGCAGCCAGCCGCCGATCGGCGCGTCCAGCTCCAGGTGGCCGCCGTCCACCAGGGACAGCAGCGCGGCGGTGGTAAAAAGCTTGGTCACGGAGGCAAGGTCGAAGAAGGTTTCCGGCACGGCGGCGCCGGCCGTGACGGCGGGCAGCACCTCCCCGTCAAGTACGACGGCGCAGCTCGCCGCGGGTGCCACGCCGTCCGTGACGGCCTGGTCGAGGAGGCGCTGCAGTTCGGTGGTCACGTGTTCGTAAGGTGCAGGCATGGGTGGGCTCCGGCGTCGTACTCTTATCGGGTTCCGGCGGCGATGGCGGCCGGCAGGAAGCCCTGGCTTTGTTCGAGCAGCTCGGCGGCGCGGGCGGCGGGGAGGCCGGTCATGACGGCAAGGATGGCCGCCTTGACGTGGCCGCCGGCGGCTTCCAGGGCCGCGGCGGCGGTGGCGGCGTCGCAGTCCGTGGCGCGCATCAGGGTGCGTTCGCTGCGGGCGCGCAGCTTGGCGTTGGTGGCGCGCAGATCCACCATGAAGTTCTTGTAGGTCTTGCCGAGGCGGACCATGGTGGCGGTGCTGAGCATGTTCAGGACCAGTTTTTGGCAGGTGCCTGCCTTCAGCCGGGTGGAGCCGGTGAGGACTTCCGGGCCCACCTCGATCTCCAGGGCGGCGTCCGCGGCGGCGCCGAGCGGGGAATTTTCGTTGCAGGAGAAGCCCACCGTGTAGGCGCCCTGTGCCCTGGCGGCCGTGACGGCGGCGATGACGTACGGGGTGCGGCCTGAGGCGGCGATGCCGATGACGGAGTCGTTGGTGGTGAGGCGCAGCGCGGCCATGTCCTGTTGGGCGTTTTCGGCGCTGTCCTCGGCATCTTCCACGGCCTGTTTGACGGCCGCGCGGCCGCCGGCGATGACGCCCACCACCTGCGTGGGGTCGGTGCCGAAGGTGGGCGGGCACTCGCTGGCGTCCAGGATCCCGAGCCGCCCGGGGGTGCCGGCGCCCACGTAGACGAGGCGGCCGCCGCGCTTCATCCGCCGGGCGATTTCATCGATGATGGCGGCAATGGCGGGGACGTGGCGCTGCACGGCCGCAGGCACCAGTGCGTCCTCAGTGTTCATGGCGGCGGCGAGCTCCCGTGTGCTGAGGGCGGCCAGGTCCGGGTAGGCGGGGTTGGCGGATTCGGTCACGAGCAACTCGAGCTCGGACCGCAGGTCATTCTCCGAAGGGGTCAAGGCTGGCCTTCCATTTCATGATTGGCTGCGCCGCCGTGGGCGGTCAATTGCCCGGCGGTAACCAGTCTAATTGCCCGCGATGGCCCACCCGCGTCAGGCCCATCGCTGGTGCGGTTTGCCGCCGGCAACGATGCATCTGCGCTCGTGCCAGAGGATCTGCCTGCGTCAATCCCGGGCTGGAACAGGTACCGTGGGAGCACCTGCCCACGACGATAGCGGCCACTCGAGGTGCCACAGTGAAAAAGCCAGCACGTTCTCGTTTGTCCCGGGGGCCGGACACCGCCTTGCACGTGCGACGGCGGTACAGCGTGGCCGCAATGGTCGGCGTCGGCGCCTATGTGGGCGTCGACGCCGTGTTGCAGCGGCTGCCGCCCCACTACAGCCTGGTTCGCGACGCGGAGAGCAACCTTGCCGTGGGGCCGTTTGGCTGGATCATGAATTTGAACTTCGTTGGACGGGCAGCCTCGACCCTCTGCCTGGTGCGGGCGGTGCTCGGAACCGGGCCCGCATCCCCGCTCAGGACGACCGGTGCGGCACTGCTGGGTCTCGGCGGAGCGTGCTCGGGCATCCTGGCATTCTTCCCCACCGATATTCCCGGCGGTGACGCACCTGCCGGCGCCGGGAATTGCCCCACCGTTCCCGACCGGGCAGCCGCCGCCCCCGGCCTGTCCGCGACCACCTGGGCCGGCGCCGTCCATCTGGCGGTGGCGGGCGTTGGATTTTTGGCCGCATTCGCCGGCATCCTGGTGCTGACGGCATGGCTCCGGACGTGTCCGCGGCTGCGGCGGACTTCCGCGCTGGCCGCGGGATTTTGCGCGCTGACAGCCGCGGGCCTGGGCGCCCTGGGCCTGAGCGGCAGATATGTCCCCGCCTATCTGGGCCTGGCGGAGCGAATCGCGCTCGCCGGGATCCTGGGTTGGGCGTTCTCCGTGTCGGCGGGCCTGCGTTCCCTGCAGCCGCCGCCGGCCGGCCCCGCTACTCCCGTGAGTTCAGGAGGCGGACGACTGCCTGCGCGCTGACGCGGCTGAAGCCGTGGCAGTGGATGGTGGTCAGGGCGGTGCCCGTGGGCGTGCCGGCCTCCGGGGCCAGCCCGGCGTTGATGCACAACGCCTGCGGTGCGACGGCGGCCACCGCGGCGAGCGTTGCCTGCTGCCCGGGCGACGCCAGGGAATCGACCAGGACCAGGACCGCCTCGCCCTGCGACGCACCGGCGGACACCAGGAACGACAAATTCTCCGCATTGAGCAGGTCCACGTCCGGGACACAGACCTGGTGCCTCTCCAGCAGCGCCGTGGCGAGAAAGTTTTCCGTGGGGCCTGCCGCCATGTTGTGGCCGGTGCGGGCATCGACCAGTGTCACCACGGCGTCGGGCCCGGCCAGCGCAAGCGCTCCGGCACCCTGGTCCACGCGGCACGCCCGCGCGGCGACATCCACCCAGTCGATGGCCTCGCCCGAAGCGCCAACCCCGGAAGTGCCCCTGCCGGAAGCGGGGTCGCCGGAACCCTGCGACGCGGCGAAGGCCCGCTCCGACCACTGCGCAAACGCCGCCACGCGCCCGGCGGCCGCCTGCAGCACGGCGGCGGGCAGGCGTCCGGAGGATACGGCGTCGTACACGGCGTCAAACACCTCGGTGAAGCAGGCCTCGTCGTCGCGGCCGGTGGTGTAGGCGTTGAGCGGGTTGCCCACGCAGAGCAGGTCCGCGCCGGCCAGCAGCGCCAGGACGGCGCCCTCGCCCGGGCCCACGGTGGCGCGGACGGCCGCCATGTCCAGGGCGTCGGTGACCAGCAGGCCCCCGAACCCCATGTCCCGCAGCAGCGCCCCGGCCCTCGGGTTGAGCGTGGCGGGGGCCCCGCCCAGCTCGGGGACGATGAGGTGGGCGCCCATCACGGCGGCGGCACCGGCGTCGAACGCGGCCTGGAAGGGCGGCAGGTGGTGTTCGCGCATCTGCGCCAGCGTCAGCTCCACGCGCGCCACGTCCAGGTGGGAATCCGCCACGGTGTCGCCGTGCCCGGGGAAATGCTTGGCGCAGGCCCCGACGCCGGCCTGCTGGATCCCGGCCACCGCGGCGGCCGTGTGCCGGCTGACCAGCCCCGTGGAGGAACCAAACGCGCGCACGCCGATGACGGGGTTGAGCGGGTTGGTGTTGACGTCGGCCACGGGCGCGATGGCCAGGTTCACGCCCGCGTCCCGGCAGAGACGGCCGATCGCCCTGCCCGCGGCGGCCGTCACCTCCACGTCGTCCAGCGCGCCGAGGACGGCCGCGCCCGGGATGGCCGAGCCCTCCCTCGCCTGCAGGCGCGTCACGTTCCCGCCCTCCTCGTCCACGCCGACGACGGCGGACGGGTTGGCTGCGCGGATGGCGGCGGAGAGCGCCGGGAGCTGTCCGGGGACGTCGGGATCGATGTTGTGGCTGAAGTAGACCACGCCGGCCAGGCCGTTGCGCAGCGCCCGGTCCAGCCAGTCCGGGACCGTGGTGCCCACGAAGCCGGGCCAGATGACGGAGCTGACCAGGCGGGTTGGATCGGCGGCGGGAACGGGGGAGTGGCGGGGGTCACGGAGGGCCATGGCTGAAAGCCTACCCGGTGGTAGTGGCATAAACTCTAGGAGTCGCCATCATCGACCAACCCTACGGAGAAATTCTGTGACCAGCGTGCTTAACCGTGTTCCAATCCGCCGGGCCTTGATCTCGGTCTACGACAAAACCGGTTTGGAGGAGCTGGCCACGGGGCTGCACGCCGCCGGAGTTTCCATCGTTTCCACCGGCTCCACGGCTGCGCGGATTTCCGCCGCCGGCGTCCCCGTCACCGAGGTTTCGGAGCTCACGGGCTTCCCCGAATGCCTGGACGGCCGGGTCAAGACGCTGCACCCCATGGTCCACGCCGGCATCCTGGCCGACCGCCGCCTGCCGGACCACGTCCGCCAGCTGGAGGAACTGCACGTGGAGCCGTTCGACCTGGTGGTGGTGAACCTGTACCCGTTCGTGGAAACCGTGAAGTCCGGCGCCGAACAGGACGCCGTGGTGGAACAGATCGACATTGGCGGCCCGTCCATGGTCCGCGCCGCCGCCAAGAACCACCCGTCCGTGGCCGTGGTGGTGGACCCCGCCAGGTACGACGACGTGGTGCTCGCCGCGGCCGAGGGCGGCTTCACCCTGGCCGCGCGCCAGCGCCTGGCCGCCGCCGCCTTCGCCCACACCGCCTCCTACGACAACGCCGTGGCCGCCTGGACCGCGTCCCAGTTCCTGGACGAGGACGGCGACGGCCTCATCGACTGGCCCGCCTACGCCGGCTACTCGCTGGAACGCTCCGAGGTGCTGCGCTATGGCGAAAACCCGCACCAGCAGGCCGCGCTGTACGTGGACAGGGCCGCCCCGGCAGGGATCGCGCAGGCGGACCAGCTGCACGGCAAGGCCATGAGCTACAACAATTTTGTGGACGCCGACGCCGCCCTCCGCGCAGCCTTCGACTTCGCCGAACCCGCCGTGGCAGTGGTCAAGCACGCCAACCCCTGCGGCGTGGCCGTGGCGTCCGACGGCGCGGCGGACCCCATCGCCGACGCCCACCGCAAGGCCCACGCCTGCGATCCCGTCTCCGCCTACGGCGGCGTCATCGCCGCCAACCGCACCGTCACGGCCGCCATGGCGGACACCGTCAAGGGCATCTTCACCGAGGTGGTCATCGCGCCGGACTTTGAGCCCGGGGCCGTGGAGATCCTCTCCGCGAAGAAGAACATCCGCCTGCTGGCCCTGCCCGAGGGCTACGGCCGGTACCCGGCCGAGGTCCGGCAGGTCTCCGGCGGCATGCTGGTGCAGATGAGCGACCGGATCGACGCCGACGGCGACGACCCCGCCAACTGGACGCTCGCCGCCGGCCCCGCCGCCGACGACGCCACGCTGGCCGAGCTGAAGTTCGCTTGGACCGCCGTCCGCGCCGCCAAGTCTAACGCGATCCTGCTCGCCAGGGACGGCGCCACGGTGGGCATCGGCATGGGCCAGGTCAACCGCGTGGACTCCTGCAAGCTGGCCGTGGAACGCGCCAACACGCTGGGCATCCAGGTGGAATCAGCGGTTGACGCGGCGGGCGGCGCCGCGGGTCCCGGGGGCGCTTCCGAACAGCGTTCGCTCGGCTCCGTTGCCGCTTCGGATGCGTTCTTCCCGTTCGCCGACGGCCTGCAAATCCTGCTCGACGCCGGCGTCCGCGCCGTGGTCCAGCCCGGCGGCTCCATCCGCGACGAGGAAGTCATCGCCGCCGCCAACGCGGCCGGCGCCACCATGTACTTCACCGGCTCCCGCCACTTCTTCCACTGACAGCACGGACACTGACAGCACGGACACTGACAGCACGGACATGTTGCCCGGGGCGCCGTCCGGGGGCATGCTCGGGTGAACGCAACACCGGGAAGTCGGTCATGCAGGGGGAGTCGGAACCGTGTCAGGTGCGGTGTGGGTCGTGGCGGCGGTAGGCGTCCCTGCGCTCGTCATCGTGACGTTGGTGGTGCTGCTGGTGGTGGGCCGGCTGCGCGGGAACTCCCCGGATGCTGAGGCGGCGCCGCCGGAATTCGTCCCGCACCCGCGCGGGGAGGCCATCCCACCCGCCGGTTCGCGGTAGGCGGGGCCATCCCGGCTTTCAGGGCGCCGGCGGGCAGGGTGCGCCCGGGCGCACCGGCTCTGTGCCTTCCCTGGTTCCCCTACCCGTCGCCCGGTTCCGGCTTGCGGGCGCCCAGCTCGGCGTCGAGGCGCAGGAGGCCGTCGCCGTCGTCGCCGATCAAATTGATGCGGCCAATGATCTCGCTGACCGTGGATTCCTCTTCGAGCTGTTCGTTGATGAACCAGTTCAGCAGCGGGATCGAGTCGATGTCGCCCACTTCCTGGGACATCCGGTACAGGTTCCGAATGGACTCGGACACCTGCTGCTCGTTGTCCAGGGCCGCCTTGAAGGCGTCGAGCGGCGTCTTGATGGTGAGGCCGGGGGCCTCGATGGTTTCAATCTTGGGGCAGGCCTCGCGGTCCGTCATGTGGTCGGTGAACCTCTGCGCGTGACCCAGCTCTTCCCCGGACTGGATCAGGAACCAGCTGGCCATGCCGGGCAGGTCCCTGTAGTCCATTTCGATGGACAGCTGGCGGTACACCATGGCGGCCTTGAGTTCCATGGTGACCTGGTCGTTGACGGCGTCTGCGAATTTCCCTTTGAGTTCCATGGGTTCCACGCTACTGACCGCGGGGCGTCTTGTCAGGTGCCCGCTTCACGGCGGGGGTCCCTTCCCCGCCCGATACGCTCCAAAGCGGCCCGTTCGGGTAAGTTGGAGGGGAAAGAAATAGAAAGTAGTTGCGCAGCTATCCATTGAATTCTCGTAGGAGACGCCTCACCCATGGCCAAGATTATCTACACCCACACCGACGAAGCGCCCATGCTGGCGACCTATTCACTCCTGCCGATCGTCCAGGCGTTCGCCTCGAAGGCAGGCGTGGACATCGAGACGCGCGACATCTCGCTGTCGGGGCGCATCATCGCCGTCTTCGGTGACTACCTCTCCGAGGACCAGCGGGTCGAGGATGCCCTGGCCGAACTTGGCGCACTGGCCAAGGACCCTGATGCCAACATCGTCAAGCTGCCGAACATCAGCGCGTCCATCCCGCAGCTGAAGGCCGCCGTCGCCGAACTCCAGGGCCAGGGCTTCGCGCTCCCCGACTACCCGGACGATCCCTCCACCGATGAGGAAAAGGACGTCCGCGCCCGCTACGACAAGATCAAGGGCCGCGCCGTGAACCCGGTCCTGCGCGAAGGCAACTCGTACCGCCGCGCACCCCAGTCGGTCAAGAACTACGCCAAGGCCAACCCGCACAGCATGGGCGCCTGG
>Ga0134128_10003872_pt1 | contig 18346 bp, 19 predicted proteins | sample KB31754_FD_96462 | JGI IMG/M metagenome (GOLD analysis project Ga0134128, IMG submission 96462) | Terrestrial soil microbial communities with excess Nitrogen fertilizer from Kellogg Biological Station, Michigan, USA - KB3-175-4 | ecosystem: Environmental > Terrestrial > Soil > Unclassified ... | reverse complement strand
GGCCCGCCGTTCACGTGATACGAAACGTCGGGCTGGATCTTGACCAGATGATCGGCCCATATGCCCGACGAGCCGGGAATCGAAGAGCCGCCGGTGTGCACCATCGACACCATTCCGTACTTCCGCGCCATGGCGACATACGGCGCGTATTCGTAGGGCGTCGCGAAGTTGCCGAATCCGGCCTTGGCCAGCCAGACGCCTTGCTTCCGCATCTCGGCGAAATCCGTCTCCGCGAGTCCAGGCTCGAGGATGACCGACCCGGCATGCACGCGCATACCGCCGGGACGATACGTGTCGAAGCTCTTACGGGCGGCAATGGCCAAGGCCTTGACGCCCGCCGGATCGCGTGGACGGCCGGGCACATGCACTTCCGACGCGCTGATGCAGGTGGTGACGCCGCCGTGGATGTAGCTTTCGAGGAAGCCGACGGTCTTCTGCCGCGGGGTGTAGTCGCCGAACGTGATGTGGACGTGGGAATCGATCAGGCCAGGCATCGCCGTCATGCCGCCCGCGTCGATCTCCACATCGTACTCACCGTCGCTGCCGCCGGTTCCGACGGATTCGATCTTGCCAGCGGTGAGGATGATCGTGTCGCCGACGGCAGTGGGCGCGGCGAGATCGCCCGTCAGAATCTTGCCGAGATTGAAGATCGCGACCTTCATTCCACTACGACCGCTTGTTGCCCTTGCGTGCGACGACTTCATCGTGAGTCAAGCCGCCGACCCGGGAATTCAAGCGCCCCCCGTTGGCAATGCAGAAGATGACGGCCACTTCGTCCGGCATCGGTGCATCCGGCAGCATCACGGTCATGCCATCGTAATGCGAACGTACGTAAACGTCGTCTTTGTGGTTCATCGGGATATCGATGAGAGTGCCGGGGCCGCCCTTCTTCGTAAAGGACGAAATCCAGGCATCGCCGCCGCCAATTGCGTCACGGATCGGGTTGGCGAAGACGGTCGTGAGCAGCGCGTTGGCGTGCTCCTGCTCGCCGTTCAGGCCGACAATGCCGCCCTTGCCGTAGCTCTGGACCTCGTGCTGTCCGAAGGCGCCGAGCGCCAGCGCCGCGATCTCGTGACCAAGTTGCACGCTGCCGTCGATCATCGGCTTCAGATCGTCGACGTATCGCCCCGCATAGGGGTTCTCGACGATCGCGACGGCGGCGACGCGCCGCAACGGCCGCTCGGCCGGCCGGCCGGCTTCTTCATTGCGTTCTTCCACGATGGCGAAGCTGCGACGAATGGTGATGCGCACGACCGCTTGTCCCTGGCAATCAGCTTTTTTCATTCTGTCTATTGTCAGACAATCTGTCAATCACGTAAGCTAAGTGTTGAACGGGAGATCAAGGATGCTGCAATTCAATGCCGACGGTCGCGTCGCCGAGATCGTCATCAACCGGCCGGGTGCCGGCAACGCTTTCACCGGTGAGATGGCGCGTCAACTGGGGCAGATCATGCGCGAGGCGGCGCAGAGCGCCGACGTCGTCATCATCCGCGGCGAGGGCGCCGACTTCACGATCGGCCGCGATCGGCACGAGCCGAAGACCGCATCGCCATTCGACGCCTTCCGTCAGATCAGCGCGGCCAATGCGGCAATGGCGGCCTTTCCGGGCATTCTCATCAGCAAGGTGCGCGGACGCGCGTTCGGATTCGGCGTGGGGCTGGTCATGCGATCCGATATCGCCTTCGCGTCGGAGGACGCGCAATTCCGGCTGGACGAGGTGGAGCACGGCATTCCGCCGATGTTCATCATGGAAGCGATGGCCGATCACCTCGCGCCGAAACATGCTCTGGAGATGGTGCTGAGTGGGCGTCAGTTGAGCGCGCAGGAGGCTGTCCGCATCGGCTTGCTGTCGCAGGCCGTGTCCGCCGCCACTCTCAATAACGCGGTCGATAGGTTCGTCGACGTTTTGCGCGGCCGCGATCGCCGCGTCGTGCTTGCGTGCAAGCGCTACCTGCGCGCGTCCGCCAAATTGCCGGCCGATGCGCGATCGGCGTTCGCCCTGGTCGAGCAGACCGAGTTTGCGCTGAACAAAGCCTAGCATTTCGCCGGTTGCCGGCGGGGACTGCGGGGTATGCAAAGACAGTAATGGCAGATGGCTGATATCAAGCGCGTTCTGGTCGTAGGAGGCGGTGTCGGCGGCCTGACCGCGGCGACGGCATTCGGGCAACGGGGCGTCGACGTCGTGCTCATCGAGAAACGCCCGGCCTTCGATGTTCCGGGCGTCGGTCTCGGCCAGCCGGCCAACGCACTGCGCGTCTATGACGCGATCGGCGTCCTACCGCAGATTCTGGCTAGCGGCTTCATCTACGATCACATGTATATCTTCGACAGACAGCGTGTGCTGCTCGTCGATCACAAGTTCCTGCTCGGCGACGAGCGGGTGCCCGCGGTCTGCGCGCTGTCGCGCCGGCGCCTGCACGACATCCTGCTGGCCGCCGCGGAGGGCGCCGGTACGACCGTGCGCCTCGGTCTGTCGGTCGATAAATTCGACGAAGGCCCCGACAAGGTCGCGGTGACGTTTTCCGACGGCAGTTCAGACAACTTCGATCTGGTCGCGGGCTTCGACGGCATCCGCTCGACCACACGGCAACATCTGGTCGGCTCCGCGTTCTTACCGCGTCCGTCCGGTTACGGTGCATGGCGCGTGCAGGTGCCGCGTCACCCCGATGTCAAAGGTATGGAATTTCTGCAGGGCGTCGGAAGCAAGACCGGCGCGATGCCGCTCAGCGACAATCTGATGTATCTGTTCCATATCCGCCCGGAAGAGCCAGGCGCAGTGTTCGCGCGCGAAGACTATGTGCGGCTCTTCCAGGAGAGGCTTGCGCAGTATGGCAGCTACGTCACCGATATCCGCGAATCGCTGAACGACGCGTCGGACATCGTCTACAGCCCGATCGAGCCGATGATGCTCCCTTGGCCTTGGTATCGCGGGCGCGTCGCTATCGGCGGCGATGCCGCGCATGTGGTTCCTCCGCACCTCACGCAGGGTGCCGCGATGGCGGCGGAAGACGGCTACATCCTTGCGCTTGAGGCGCTGGCTCAGGATGTGCCACTCGAAGCCAGATTGATGCGCTACTCGCAGAAGCGGTACGCGCGTTGTACCTTCGTCTACAGCTTCTCTCGGCAATGGCTGGACGAAGAGCAGTCCGTGCGCACTGAAGAGGAACTTACCGTTGCGTGCAAGGAGTTCGCGGCGAACGCTTCAGTTCGGATTGGCGCAAGCGACAGGGTTCTGAATACTCGAATATTCTGATGCTGTCGGCCGTCGTCGATCCGTAGCGATGATGGGCGGGTGGCGATCTCAGCTCGTGCCCGGTTGCCGGCCTAACAGATGTTCGGAATTGCCATTCTGTTGCAGGTAGTTCTGAAGCGCCGCTGCGCGATCGCCGCATTGAATCAGGCGCTCCAGCAGTCCATTGAGAGCCCGGAATTCGTCCCGGCCGAGGCAGCCGAATTCTACGTCGTTGATGCGCCGTTGTGTGGGCGCCAGGTTCTCGAGCGCGGCGCGTCCTTTGCGCGAGACCGTGAGTGTGACGCGCCGACGATCCGCCATGTCCATCGTCTTGTGGATGAGCCCGAACTGCAACAGTTTGCGCGTCGTTGTGGTGATGAAGGCTCCGGAAAGATGCAGGTGATCGGCGACGGTCTTGACGTTCACCTCGCCCTTGGCAGAGAGATGCAGGATCGAGATCAGCACCGTGTATTCGACGCCGGCGAGCCCGATAGTCCGGGCGTGCCCGCCACGGATGCGTTCATGCAAAGCGAAGAAGCCGAACAGGTTGTGCACCAGCTTGCGAAACTCGGCGTCGCTTCCGTTGACCAGTAGTTCCGGTCGCGAGATCGTTAGCGGCACTGCAGGCGCAGCGCGGGAGGCCTTCCGGGCCGCGGTTTGCGCCGAGGTCACGAGCGAACGCTTGCGCGCTTGAGCTGGCATAACGATCCTGTTCCTTGCCCTTGTACGCAATGAATGGATTCACGAAGTCGTGCCGACAGCTGCCTTGCCGCCGAGAAACGCTTCCGAGACAGACGGGTCGCCGGCCAGCTCGGCCGCAGAACCGCTTTTGATAATGCGGCCGGTCTCAAGCAAATAGGCGCGGTCGACGATCTTGAGCGCCTGCCGTGCCTTTTGCTCGACCAGTAGAATCGCCATTCCCTCTTTTTTAAGGCCGGCGATCAGGTCGAAGACGAAGTCGCTCGTTTTGGGCGCAAGCCCGAGCGACGGTTCGTCCAAAATAAGCAGACGCGGGCGGGTAAGCAGTGCGCGCGCGATGGCCAGCATCTGTTGTTCACCGCCTGACAGGAGGCGCGCCGTCGCGATGCGGCGCTCACCGAGAATCGGGAAGCGCGCGTACATGTCCTCAACGTCTTTAAGCGCTTGCGCATGGTCGCGCCGGCAGTAGATGCCCATCAGAAGGTTTTCCTCGACGGTCATTGAACCGAGGATGCCGCGGCCTTCGGGGACAAGGGAGATTCCGGCACGCAGATTGCGTTCGGCGGCGTTGGATACCAGCGCGCGACCGTCATAAGTCACCTCGCCGCGACACGACGACAGGCCCGCGATAGCCCGCACCGTGGTTGTCTTGCCGGCGCCGTTGGCGCCGAGCAGGGCGACGATTTCGCCTTTGCCGACGTCCAGATCGATACCGCGCACGGCGCGAATCGGGCCGTAGAAGACTTCGAGGCCGCGCACTTTCAGCATGCGGTCTCACTCCCAAGATAGGCGTCGAGCACCGCCGGATTGCTGCGCACCTCGGCGGGCGTGCCCTCAGCGAGAAGCGAGCCGAAATTCAGCACATAAAGCTGGTGGCAGAGCCGCATGACGAAGGGCATGTCGTGTTCGATCAGTAGGATCGAAAGCCCCTGACCCTGTAACCGCAGCAGGAGCAGTCGCAATTCTTCCGCTTCGTCGTGGTTCATGCCGGCGACCGGCTCGTCCAGCATCAGCAGCTTCGGTCCGGTCGTCAGGGCCCGCGCCATCTCGACCTTGCGCTGGAGTCCGTAGGACAATGTCCGCGCGACCGTGTCGCGGTAGGCGCCCAGGCCGAAGATGTCGAGCGCTTCTTCCGCGCGCCGCCATGCGACAGGGTCGGCGAAACGGGCCGGCAGCACGAGGCGGAGCATGTTGCCTTGGTGCGGCTGCGCCACCAACAGATGCTCCCAGACGGTCATGCTGCCGAACAGGCGGATATTCTGGAACGTGCGCGCAATGCCCGCCCGCATGATGCGGTGAGAGGGCCATTGCGTCATTTCCTTGCCGTCAAAGACGACGTTGCCTTCGGTGGCGCGATAGGCGCCCGTTATGACGTTGAAGAGGGTCGTCTTGCCGGCCCCGTTGGGGCCGATGACGCCGACGATGCGGTCCGGCGGGACGGACAGCGATACGTTCGACAGCGCGCGGATGCCACCGAAGATCTTGCTGACGTTGTCCAGCGTCAGGAGGTGGGTCATGCGGTCTTCCTGAAGGTGAGACGCATGATGAGCGTGCGGTCGAGAATGCCCTGTCTGCGCGTGAGCAGCACGAGAATAAGAAGGACGCCGAAGGCGGCGAGGCGCCAGTCGACCAGAAAACGCAACCATTCGGGGACCAACACGAGAAGGAGAGCTCCGACGAGCGCACCGAGACCGACTGTCGAGCCGCCGAGTATGATGGCCAGGACGAAGTCGATGGACCGATCAAAGCCGAAATTGCCGGGCTCGATATAGACATACTGATGTGCGAACAGACCGCCGCAGATCGCCGCCACGGCGGCGCCGAGGCCGAATGCGCCGATCTTGATGACCGTCGTATTGAGGCCGACGAGGTTGGCGGCGGTCTCGTCGTCATGCACGGCCCGCATCTCCAGCCAGAGCCGGGACCGCTCCAGGGCTAGCACCAGAAGCACTATGGCGCCGGCCCAAACCCAGATGTAGCTGATCGAGATATGCGGCATGCCGCGATAGCCGCCGGAGCCACCGGTCGGCTCGAAGACCAGGAAGAAACTGCGGACCATCTCACCGAAGCCAAGCGTCGCTATGGCGAGGTAGATTCCCTTCAGCCGCAGCGCAGGGAAACCGACGATGACACCGACCACGGCGGCAACAAGGCCGGCGACCAGAAGGGCCGGCGTCACCGGCCAGTGCAGCGCGACCGTGAGATAAGAGGCGACGTAAGCGCCGATACCCATGAATCCGCCGTTGCCGAGCGACAATTGCCCAGTGGCCAGGATGATGTAGACGCTCAGCGCCCCGAGCGTGAGGATTCCGACGTCCGCGAAAAGGCCCGCGTAATAGGTCGATATCATACGCGCTGCCCGACATCGCTGCGGGCGCCGCCCAGCAGGCCCTGGGGACGAAGCAGCAGGATGAGGATCATCAAGCCATAGACCACGAGGTCGCGCGCCTGCGAGCCGCCATAGGCGATGGTGAGTACCTCGGCGATTCCGATCAGGGGCCCGGCGAGCAGCGCACCCCACACGTTGGTCGTGCCGCCGATCACCATGACGGCGATCGCCTTGAGCCCGATGTCGACGCCGACGTAGGGTGTAATCGCCGCGTAATGCAGGCTAACCAGTACACCACCTGCGCCGGCGAGCGCGCCGGAGATCGCGAACGCGAGGAGCGTCACCCGCTGCGGCGATACGCCGAGCAGGCGGGCGACGTCGCGATTTTCTGCGACGGCGCGCAGGGCGCGGCCGGCCGACGTCTTCTTCACCAGAAATGCGACGAGTGCGACCAGCACCACCGCGACCCCGATGATGACAAGCTGCATCAGCCCGATGCTGATTGGGCCGAGCGGAATACGCCTGTCGAACAGTTCGGAAGGCAGCTGCAGGGGGTCTGAACCCCACAGGTTGGTCACAAGATTCTGCAGAATGATCGAACAGCCGAGGGTCGAGAGCATTGGCGTGATCAGGGGGGCGTCACGTAGAGGCTGATAGGCGACCTTCTCGATGACGATGCTTACGACGGCGGTGCTGACCATCCCGCCGAGCAGGGCGATGGCGAGCGGCACGTGCGCCGCCAGCAGCGCGAAGCCGAGATAACCGCCGAGCATGAAGACCTCGCCGATCGCGAGGTTGAGGATCGAAAGGACGCCCATCACGAGCGAAAAGGAGAGCGCGATGAGCGTGTAAACTGCGCCCAATGTCAGGCCGTTCACCAGTTGTTGAAGCAGCATGGTTCGCGCGTCTTTATGAGATGGCCCCGCGCCGGCAGCATAGTGCCGACGCTTGGGGGGAACGAGTCAGAATTTCAGGCCCAGTGGAAGCGGGCCGTTTTCACGCCGTCAACGTACATGCTTGACGATCTCGCAGATGTCGAAGCGGCGACCGGCGCCGCGGCGGGACCGGCTGCGAAAGCCTTACCTATAATCACGTTTCATCTCCCGATGCGCAGTGCCGCCGCGGTTGTCCCGAACGGCGTCTGCGCTGCCTGGCTGTGACGCGCGGCCGACGTCATCGCTTCCCCAACCGCTGCCCACAGTTGCAAACGCTAACACCGATCAACAAACTTGAAAAGCTTTGTTACTTAGGCAATGATCGCCGTCGAGACATGCTTGATGCCTAATATCTCGTCAGGAGCGATATCAAAAAGCTCCGAAAGAAGGGCATTCCATGAGCGACATCAAAACCGGAGCCGACCACATCAAGTCCCTCCGTGACGGCCGCACCGTGTATCTCGACGGGCGGCTGATCGAGGATGTCACAGCCCACAAGGCGTTTCGCAACTCGGTCGCGTCGGCGGCCGCCCTGTACGATTTCCAGGCGCGGCCGGAGAACCGCGAGTTGATGACGTTCCAGCCCGACGGCTCAGTCCGCAGGGTCAACCGTGCGTGGCAGATGCCGCGCAGTTACGAAGAGATGGTGAAGCGTCGCAAGGCGATGCAAGCCTGGGCCGGCCTGTCGTGCGGTTTCATGGGCCGCTCGCCCGACCATCTCGCATCCGCGCTCATCGGCCAGCGGATGGGCATCGACATCTTCAAGAAGCACAGCGAAGCGCGGGCGAAGGCATTCGAGGATTACGTCGATTATGCTACGACCAACGACCTGTTCCTCACCTATGTGATCATCAACCCGCAGGCCGAGCGGAGCAAGGACTGGGGCGACCAGGCAGAGGATCTGGTGGCGCGTGTCGTCGACGAGGATTCGACGGGCGTCACCATCCGAGGCGCCAAGATGCTCGGCACGTCGTCAATCATGGCGAACGAAGTGTTCGTGGCCAACCTGCAGCCACTCAAGCCCGGCGAAGAAGACCTTGCCTTCTGCTGCGCGCTGCCGATGAACGTCAAGGGTCTGCGCGTCCTCTCGCGCAAATCCTACGAAGAGCACGCCGTGTCGATCTACGACAATCCGCTCTCGTCGCGCTTCGATGAGAACGATGCGCTGATGTATTTCGACGACGTAAAAGTGCCGTGGGATCGCGTCTTCATCTACCGCGACACGGATGCGTGCCGCGCCCAGTTCCACGATACGCCGGGGCACGCCTATCAGAACTACCAGGCGCAGATCAGGCTTTCGGTGAAGATCGCGTTCCTCACGGGGCTCGCGCGCCGCATCACCGAGGCGATCGGCACGACCCGGATTCCGTCGGTGGCGGAACAACTTGGCATGCTGGCCGCGCAGACCGGCATGGTCAACGCGATGCTGTCGGGCATGGAGGCGTCCGGTTCGCAATTTGGAGAGTACTGGGTGCCGAACAAGCACTACATGTACTCCGCGCAAGTCATCACGCAGGAGCTCTATCCGAAGGTGATCCAGACCTTGCGCGATCTGGCGGGTGGCTCGCTCATCATGTTGCCCTCGTCGGTGCGGGATTTCGGCAATCCGCAGTTGGCAATGATCATCGAGAAGACCCAGCGGTCGGCATCCATGGCTCCGCAGGAGAAGGTCAAGTTTCTCAAGGCGGCGTGGGACGCGATCGGCTCGGAGTTCGGTTCGCGCCACACCCAGTACGAGATGTTCTATGCCGGCGCGCACTTCGTGACCTGCGGTCACTCCTTCCGGACCTTTGATTGGAATGGCGCGACGGGACTGCTGGAGGGGTTGCTCGCCTCCTACGATTTGCAGAGCGAACTGGCGCGAACGCGCTAGTTTCGTTTGTAGGCGGCCGCTCCGGCACTATTCGCTGTCACCGCTGTCGGAATGATTGGCGCTTGCTCAGCTCTGTGCGAGGAGGTGCATCACCTCGGCGGCGGCCCGATCAGTCTCCTCACGCGCGCATTGTTCGGCTTTCGTCGCGTCACGGATCGTGATCGCCGTGAACATCGCACGTAGGCCGTCGATGCTTTCGCGCGAACGCATCGGTGAGCGTGACGGATGACTGAGACCGAGCGCGCGCCATCGCCAGATGCGCGCGTGCAGCGTCGACAGCATCGCGGATAGCGAATCGCTGCGCGCGCCGGCGACCAGCACGTCATAGAACCGATTTTTCGCATCAAGGATCCGGTCGGGATCGCCCGCCTCGTAGCAGGCGACGGTCTCGTCGAGCGCCGCTCGCAGGCTCTGCACGTCGGCGTCGTCGGCGTTCTGCACGAAGAGGCGCGCGGCGAGGCCGAGGAGGGCACCGCGGATCGCGTAGAGGTCTCTGGCTTCGGCGGCGGTCAATTGCCGCACGACCGGCCCCTTGTTGGCGATCGTCGCGACCAGCCCCTCGGTCTCGAGCTGGCGCAGGGCCTCGCGGATGACGGTGCGCGAGACCCCCATCATCTCGATCAGGTCGCGCTCGATCAGCCGCGCCCCGGGCGCGATGCGGCCGGAAATGATCGCCTGCCGGACATAGTCCAGGACCTGATGGCGCAGCGGCGCCGGGGCTCTCCGGAAAGTCGGGCGGGCGGTGTCCAACAAGGGCTCTTGCTCCTCATCTCAAGCCGTAATACCGTATTACGATACTGATAAGAACGCCAGAACAAAGGGAAATCCCCATGGGCGAGGGCGCGGTCAAGGTTGGCATTGTCGGACTGGGGCGCTGGGCCAAGGTGCTCACCCGCGCTATCAAGCCTTCCGACAAGATCGAAATCGTCAGCAGCTTCAGCCGTTCGCAGGAGAAGCGCGAGAGCTTCGCCCGCGAGATGGGCGTGGGGGCGGCGGCCGACCTGCAGAGCATGCTGTGCGACCCGCACATTAAGGGCGTCATCCTGACGGTCCCGAACGAGCAGCATCTTCCCGTCGCGCGCGAGGTGGCGAAGGCGGGCAAGCACGTCTACACGGAGAAGCCGATTGCCGCGACGCTGGAAGACGGCCTCGCCATCGAGGCGCTGGAAAAAGCCTACGGCGTCACCGTGACCGTTGGTCATAGCGCCCGGCTGATGGCCGGCATCCGCAAGATCCGCGAGGCCATCGATGCCGGTGAGCTTGGCCGCGTCGCCTTCATGGAGGCGAATTTCTCGAACGAGCGTGCGCTGGAACTCACCCCGGACACCTGGCGCTGGTACAAGTCGCGCGCGCCAGGCGGGCCGCTGTCGCAGCTCGCGATCCACCAGTTCGACGTATTGCATTATCTCGGCGGCGAAGTGGCCGAGGTCAGCTCGATCGCCTCGAAGCTGTCGCCGGTCGGCGCCGAAGTCGATGACCAGTCGATGACGGTCATGAAGTTTGCCGACGGCAAGATCGGCTATGTCGGCTCGAGCTGGACGTCGCCGGGCATCTTCGCCGTGCGCGTGTTCGGCTCCAAGGGGTTGATGCATTACGAGATCGACTTCGGCACCTGGGACACGCCGGACAAGCTCCACACGAAATCGACGCTCTACATCCAGCGCGGCAAGGATGGCTGGTCCAAGCGCGAGGAGCTTGCGGTTCCCGAAAGCGACATGTTCCGCGTCGAACTGGAAATGTTCGCCGAAAGTTGTCGCACCGGGCTGGGGAACGAGCTCAACGCGCATAACGGCAACGTCGCCGTGGCCATCGTCAACGCGGCGCTGCGGTCGGTCGATCAGCGCGGCCAGCTGGTGCGGGTCGCCGACGTGCTGGCGGAAGCGCAAGCCGGGGAGCGGACGCGCCATGTTGCCTAGCCGTTATTTCATCGACCTCACGCAGCCCGAAATCGCGGCGCAACTGAAGGCCAACCCGCTGGTAATCCTGCCGGCGGGCAGCGTCGAGCAGCACGGCCCGCATTTGCCGACCGGCACCGACATCTTCGCCTCGAATGTCATTGGCCATGCCGTGGCGGAGCGCATGGATGGACTGGTCCTGCCGGCGACGCCGTTCGGCGTCACGCCGATGCACATGCCGTTCGAAGGGACGATCAGCTTCACGCCGGACACCTATATGCGGGTCGTTACCGAGACCTGCGTGTCGACGGCCAGGCATGGCGCGAAATACCTGCTCATCCTCAATTGGCATGAGGGCAATATCCCGTCGCTGGCCATCGCCGCCGAGGCGCTGCATCGCGAACACGGCATGACGGTGCTGACCGTGCAGGCCTGCTACGTCGCCGAAGAACTGTACGGGCACTCGTGCAACGGACTGACGCATGGCGGTGAGATCGAAGCGCTGGCCGTGCTCGCCTATCGGCCCGATCTGGTGCATCTCGACCGCATCGATTATTCGTCCGACCACGCGCACGGCCACAAGATGGATAAATTACGCCGGACACGGTCGTTTCAGCCGGTGCTCACCGACATCCGCTCGATTGCGGCGACCGGCTGGTTCGGCAGCCCGCAGCACGCCACGGCCGAAAAGGGCGCGCGCATGCTGACCGACATCGCCGACAAGATCGCGCAGGAGGCAAAGGAAATCTTCCGTCAGCTCGATCAGGTGCAAGGCGGCACCGCCGAGATCCGGCAATTGCGTCAGGCAGGCTGATGGCCAAGCTGCTGAAACAGAGCGAAGCAAAGCGCCTCGGTCTGCCGGGGCGTTCGTCGCTCGAACCAGTGTCGGGCGAAATCGGCTCGCGCGTGAGCGTCCGCATCGCCACGATCGGCGTGCCGCAGCCGGGCGACAGGGCGCGCGGCCCGCACGTGCATCACGACTTCGAGGAATGCATCTACGTCCTCTCCGGCCGCGGCACGATGCAGGCTGAGAGCGGCGCCTATCCGGTCGCCGCCGGCGACATCCTGCTGGTGCCGGCCGGCGAGAAGCACATGACGCTCAACACCGGCAACGAGCCGCTCGTGCTGCTTTGCTTCTTCCCCACGCCGGACGTCACGTCCGGCACTACCGAATTTGCGAGCTTCTGAAATGAGCGACGTTCTTTGTCTGCGGCCGCAGGCCGACTTCGCGCGCGTCGATGCGCTGCCGCCGTCGACGCTCGCAGTAACCTACAAGGCGCCGGATGATGCCGAGGTGCCAACGCTGATGCGCAAGGCGCAAGCGCTCGTCATCCCGGCCGTCGGTCCGAAGCTGCCAGCCGAGCTGTTCCAGGGAACGGCGCTGAAGCTGGTGCAGGTGACCGGCGCCGGTCTCGACCGCCTCGACAAGGCGGCTTTGGCTGGTCTCGGCATTCCCGTCGCCAACGTACCCGGCGGCAGCAACAGCGCCGTCGCCGAGTACGCGGTGACTACGGCGTCGCTGCTGCTGCGCCGCTTCGGCTGGGCCGATGCCGAGCTTAAAGACGGCAACTACGTCGCTTTCCGCGCGCGCATGATCGGCGACAATCTCGCCGGCCTCGGCGGGCTGCTCGTCGGCATCGTCGGCCTCGGCGTGATCGGGATGGCTGTGGCGGAGGCCTTCGCCAAGGCGGGCTGCCGCGTCTGCTACTACGATCCGGCGCCGGCCGATGCACAGGCGGCCGCGGCGCTCGGCGTGACATCGCTCTCGCTCGCCGAATTGCTGCGCCAGGCGGATGTCGTGACGGTCCATGTGCCGCTGCTGCCGGAGACCAAGGGGTTGATTGGCCGCGACGCGCTTGCCGGCATGAAGAAAGGCGCGATCCTGGTGCAGGCCTCGCGCGGCGGCATCGTCGACGAGCAGGCGCTCGCCGATGCCTTGCGTGCCGGCGCCCTCGGCGGCGCGGCGGTCGACGTCTATTCGACCGAACCGCCGACGCCGGACAATCCGCTGCTCGGATTGACCGGCGAGGCGAGCCATCGCCTTTTGCTGACACCGCACATCGCCGGCGTGACGCGGCAGTCCGCCGCACTTCTGTTCCGCTCGGCGTGGCAGAACGTCGAACGGGTGCTGATCGAGAAAGCCGGGCCGCTCAATCGCGCCTATTGAGCGGCGCCGGCTTACTTGACGATGCCGGCGCTCTCGGCGACGGGCCCCCAGCGCTTGATATCGGCATCCAGATCCTCGCTGAATTCCTGCGGCGTGCTCTCGATCAGATCGTAGCCAAGCGTCTTGACCTTCTCTTTCATCTCCGGCGTCGCGAGGACGGCGACGATCTCGTCGTGCAGCTTCTTGACGATTTTCGGATCGAGCCCCGCCGGCGCCAGCAATCCGGACCAGTTGGCGACGGCAAATCCGGGCATGCCGGATTCGGACATCGTCGGCAGGTCGGGCAGCAGCGCGGAGCGCTTCTTCTCGGCCATGGCGATGGGGCGGACCCGGTCAGGTCCCTGCGTCTTCAAGGCCGGCACGCTGGCGAACAGAACCTGAGCCTGTCCGCTGATCAGGTCGAGCACGGCGCCGCCCATACCCTTGTTAGGGACGTGCACCATCTGAATTCCGGCCTCGGTCTTCAGCATTTCGCCGGCCAGATGCGCGGCGCTGCCGACGCCCGGCGAACTGTAATTGAGCTTGCCCGGATGCGCTTTCGCATAGGCGATCAATTCTTTCAGGTTATGGACCGGAACGGACGGGTTGACGACCAGCGCGTAGGGGCTGATGCCCACATTGATGATCGGGGTGAGGTCCTTGTCGATGTTGTAGGGCGCCTTTTTGTGCACGACGACGGACAGCGCGATGCTGCTCGGCGCATAGAGCAGCGTGTAGCCGTCGGCCGGTGTGGCAATGACGTATTTGGTGCCGATGATGCCGGCGGCGCCCGGCTTGTTCTCGACGATGAAGCTTTGATGCAGCCTCTCGCTGAGCGCCTGCGCCAGCAGGCGCGCCATCACGTCGACGCCGCCACCGGCGCCGACCGGCGCGATGATATGCACGGGGCGGTCCGGATATTCGGCGTAGGCCGACGTACTCTCCCCAAGCAAGGCAGCGCCGACGAGCCCAGGAAGTGCGCATAAAGACAGAGCAAGACGCCAGGTCTTCGTCATGGAAATCCTCCCGTAGTTATTTCTTGGCAGCCGCTCGTTCGGCGCCTGCCTTTTTGCAGCGACAGCAACCGTCGCCTCTCGTTCGAGGCCACGGTACGCAATCTCACGCGCTGAGGTAGAGTCTTGTCAACACGAAACGCCCTCGGACGGGCAAGCGGACGGCCATTTCGCGCCACGAAATGCCGCCTTTGTCGACGGCTGTGGGCTTGGCGTCACCGCCCCGAGTGGGCTCGGTGTCAGGACACGCCGAGCGCATGGATCATGCCGATCGCAATGGCCGCGATCAGGACGAGCGAGCCCGTCACCGTGACAATGACCCGGGTGCCCGCGCGCGCGACCGTGCGCACGTCGACGCCAAGGCCGAGCGCGGCCATCGAGACGATGGTCAGCAGGATCGAGACCTCGTTAATCGGCGCGAGCCACGGCTTCGGAATTAGACCGGCCGAACGCAGCGCCGACAGCAGGATGAAGCCGACAATAAACCAGGGCACCACGCCGGCCCAGTTCACCCGTGCCGGCGCAGCGTCGCTCTCGGACGACGCATCCTGCCTGCGCGCCTTGCCGACCGACAGCGCCACCAGTAGCGGGCCAAGCATGAGCACCCGCACCAGCTTGACGATGGTGCCAATCTGCAGGGCGACGGCGCCGATCGGCATCGTCGCCGCCAGCACCTGCGGCACGGCATAGACGGTGAGCCCGGCGAGCACGCCGTATTGCGCGTGCGACAGGTGCAACACCGGGATCAAGAGCGGCAGGCCGATCACGACCACGACGCCGAGCACCGCGGTAAAGGCGATCGAGGTCGCAATGTCGGCCGGCTTGGCGCCGATGACCGGCGCGACCGCGGCGATGGCGGAATTGCCGCAAATCGAATTGCCGGAGGCGACCAGAAGAGAGACGTGCTTCGACAGACCGAAAAGACGGCCGAGGCCATAGCTCGAGGCGAGCGCCACAACCACGACCGCGGCGATGCCGCAAACGAGGGCCGGGCCGATCTCCATGATCCTTTCGGTGCTGATCGATGCGCCGAGCAGCATCACCGCCACTTCAAGCAGCGTCTTGGCGCTGAAGTTGATGCCGGGGAAAAAGCGCGCCGACGGAGTCCACAGGCTGCGCAGGATCGTGCCGACCAGGATCGCGAGCACGATCGACTCGAGCCAGGCGCGCCCCAGCGCTTGAATTTCCAGGTACTGCGCCGCTTCCGCCGCGGCGGTGACGGCGATGACGAGCACAACCCCGGGTAGGAGTTCGCTCGCGCGCTTGAGGACGGCCATTCTTTGAAGGGGCCTGATTGGAGAATGATGTATTCGCTGCGACACATACGTATGGCCGGCCGCATCGTCCAATGGCCTGTTGCGAATGAATTGTTCGAGGGAGGCGATGGATCGCCCGCACAGGCGGCGCGATCCTGCGGCGTCGGGCGCCGCAAGATCGGAAGGTCTTGGATGCGGACTAGAGCTCGACGCCGATGGCGCGGTCGAGCGACAGCGGGCCGCCGCCGCGCAGCGCGATCGCGAACATCACCATGCCGAGCAAGAGGACATACTCGTAGCCGCCATGGCTCGCCGAGAAGCCATGCGGGAAATGGATCGCCAGGAAGGCGACGCCGAGGTCGATAGCTAACCCCGCCGCGAAGAAACGTGTGAAGAGACCGAGGATGACGCCGATCGAGCCGATCGTCTCGAAGAACATGATGGTGTAGGCGCAGAGCGCCGGCTGCGGGAACCCGTGCTGAACGAAGAAGCCGACTTCGTGCGCGACGCCGCCTTTGACCTTGGCCCAACCGTGTATGAACAGGATGGCGCCGACGGTGACACGCACGAGGAAGTAACCGAGCTTCGGCGCGACGGCGTAGAAACCCGACAGCGACGGGATGAGAAGCTTGGGGCGGGTCGCGGCGTTCACAGACATTCGACTCTCCATGAGCAAAGAAGAGCCGCTATCACGTGCGTTAGTGTGGCCGATCCGCGGCGTGCGGATGTGGCCCGTTACCTGCGTGTGCCGTGGGGTTTCACGATCGCTTGATCAGCGCTGCGTGTGCGGCGGCGGCGGATGGTCGACCAGGGCCAAAGGTTCCAGATCGACCTGCGCGGTGCGCCCGCACTGCGGACACTCGAACACGTCGATCTGCCGCTTGCTGGTACGGCAGCCGGCGTCCTTCGCCGCGCGCCAGACCATCGGCACCCGGCAGGCTTCGCAGACCGGGCTTTGTCGAATGCAGCGGGTCACGGGCGCCTCCTCCACAATTCTTGTCTTATTAATTTCAACGCGGAATGGCCGCCGTGAGTACATCGAAAAACGAATAGGTGTTCCTCTGCCCGATCAGAGCCAAAATGCCGCGGCCGGATTGTGATGAAGCGACGGGCGCCACAGGGGAACCCGCGCGGTGGGCGGGCGGTGATTGCGCCGATCTGAGGGGAAAGCTGCCGACCGGATCTTCGGGCGATCGCGGGGGCGACGGATGCGGTCACCCGCCGATCCAGCCGGCTGAGAGGACATTAGGCCGATGCGCGCGGCGATACACCTTACATCTTGGTAATGTACAATCTGTCGCAGCGTACGGCGCGCGAACTACACATTCGCGTGCCGGGAAAAACCATCGATTTCAAACCGATGGAGCGCGCTGTCTAGACTCGTGTGCAGTGTGCATGACTCACGCGAGCATGTCGCGCACCAGCGGCATGACCTTGCGGCCGTAAAGATCGATGCTGCGCATCATCTTCTCGTGCGGGAGCGGGCCGGCGCTGTACTTGAGGTCGAAGCGGGCGGCGCCAAGCGCCTTCACGGTGGCGGCGATCTTGCGGGCCACGGTCTCGGGTGAGCCGACATAGAGCGAGCCGTGTTCGATCTCGCGTGCGAAATCGGCCGGCGTCAGCGGTGGCCAGCCGCGCTCGGCGCCGATCTTGTCGCGCATGCGCTTGTAATCGGCGAACAGGTCGGCGCGCGCCGCCTCGTCGGTCTCGCCGACGAAACCGTGCGAATGCACGCCGACCGGCAGTTCGGGCTTGTTCATCTCTTTGAGCGCGCGCCGGTAGAGATCGGCGAAGGGGGCGAAGCGTTTCGGATCGCCGCCGATGATGGCCAGCATCATGGGCATGCCGTAATGCGCCGCGCGCACCGCTGATTGCGGCGTGCCGCCGACGCCGACCCAGGTCGTCAGTCGGCCGGATTCGGTTTTCGGGAAGACGCTCTGGTTCTTCAGCGGCGGCCGCAGCTGTCCGCTCCAGGTCACCGGCTGCTGCGTCAGCACGGCGGCGAACAGGTCGAGCTTCTCGTTGAACAGCTCCTCGTACCGGTCGAGGTCGAAGCCGAACAGCGGAAAGGATTCGATGAACGAGCCGCGGCCGAGGATGACCTCGGCGCGGCCGTTTGAGATCGCGTCGAGCGTCGAGAAGCGCTGGAAGACGCGGATCGGATCGTCGGAAGAGAGGACCGTGACTGCCGAGCCGAGCCGGATGCGCTTGGTGCGGCTGGCGATGGCCGCCAACACCATTTCCGGCGAGGCGACGGCGAAGTCGGCGCGGTGGTGCTCGCCGACGCCGATGAAGTCGACGCCGACCTCGTCCGCGAGGATCGCCTCGTCGACGACGTCCCGGATCACCTGGGCTGCATGCAGCGGCTTGCCGTCGGGACCGTCGGTGATGTCGCCAAAGGTATCGAGGCCGAGTTCGATCGTCTGCGCCATGGCGGCGTTATAGCAAGTCCGGGGGCAAAAGCACGCCGCGCCCTTGACGGCCCGCCGCGACTACGTGCTTTCTGCCTCGGTCGCAGGACAGGGGCATCGATGGCCGACCGTTTCCTTCTCGCCGCCGTGATGGGCTGGCCGATCTCGCAGTCGCGCTCGCCGATGCTGCACAATTTCTGGTTTGCGCAATACGGCCTCAGGGGCACATACGTGCCGCTGGCGATTGCGCCGGACCGCCTCGAGGCGGCGCTGCGCGCGCTACCAGCGTTGAATTTCTCCGGCTGCAACCTGACGATTCCGCTCAAGCAGAAGGCGATGGCCATCGTCGACGAGGTCGACGTCACCGCGCAAAAGATCGGCGCCACCTCCTGCGTCGTGGTGAAGGAGGACGGGCGCCTCGTCGGCTTCAACAATGACTGGTACGGCTTCGTGCACAATGTGTTGGAGTTCGCGCCGGACTGGCGCGCGGACGCGGGGCCCGCGGTGGTGATCGGGGCGGGCGGCGGGGCCCGCGCGGTCATCTACGGGTTGCTCGC